>JAEIGA010002653.1_pt1 | contig 28439 bp, 17 predicted proteins | sample 9270691 | NCBI WGS metagenome assembly JAEIGA01 (sample SAMN17057246, study PRJNA624740) | gut metagenome | biome: biome; isolation source: fecal sample | host: Bos grunniens | place: China: Xizang | collected 2019
ACGGAAATAGCTTCTTTTACACTTTATGTATCCGATGAACCTTATTTTAATCGATTCCCCACATCTACCGCCTTAAGGATTCATATAGCCGAAAAAGAACTACTAGAAACGCACCTTGTTACCGCAAAAGAGTTGGTAATATAGGAGGGTATTCCAGGTGGCCTTTCTCGCGAAGCTCCATAAGGAGGCGACCCATGATGTTTTTGCCGTAGTATTCATGGTTAGAGGCATCGTAAACAGCACCCCAAGAATCAGGTTTTTTGCGACGATTACTCTCATCTTCTACAATGTATTTGCCTTTGCTGCGCTCAAGTTCGGAGCGGAAAGTTTCAGAAAATTGATACTTTATAGTTAGACAATAACGCATCACATCTACCGCAATTTCGCGCCAGTCGTTGCGCTCAATACCACGTTTAGCAAAAGTTTTTGCCTTCATTTTAAGTGCCATGCCTGCTGGAACTTGCAAATATTCGGCACGTGCATCATCGTTGTTTAGACGCATGTAATGAAACATTTGTTCTACGCATACAAACTCCACGCCATTCACTACCATGGGGGTTTTTGCAAAATTAGAAAAAATACCCCATTCTGCAGAGGTAGAGGTAAAACCTATGGTTTCATTGGCAGGGTAGTGCTCTATGATGTTATATTCTGGATAATGCATAATTTATACTTTTTCTACTTTTAGTATCTTTATATCATCCACGTTGAGTACGGCGCGGTTGGTGTCTCCATTAGGTTTGCTTTGGCATTGTGGCCATGCCAGAAATATTACACCCATATTGTTCAAAAATTCAGAAACGGCCATTTCTGCCTCGGCATTGGTTTTGCTTATCATTTGTTTTACCGTGCCAATATTGTGTATGAGTAGATTGCCTAAATATTTACGAAAGTATTTTCCTTTGCTTTTCACTTCTGCTGGAAATGGCAATTTTTCTGGAAATTTTTCACATAGCGCATCTTCTACTTGTTTTGCCAAGGTTGGGTTAACCGAATTGCATGAAAATAAATGATTATCTAGCGTAAGCGCAGGAACTTCTACCGTGTATACGTAGCAGTCTGCTATGTTATTGGCTTTAGCCGCTTTGCTAGCATACAAGGCTGCTGTTTGGTAACTGGAAGTGATATAGATACCATGCCCAAATTTAGATTTTCCCTCTCCTTTGCCTAAAAAAGAGAGAGAAAATTGGTTAAATAAATAGCAACTGCCGTGGTAAAATATTTCTTTGTTGGGCATACAGAATAAATTTTCTAGTTTCTTTATCAAAAGTATATTTTTTTGCAGAAAAACCGTAGGATAATGTAACATTTTTTGCGATATTTGGTATGTTATAGACCCTATCTATGAGGCTTATGCTATCGATCCTTGCGGAGGTGAGATCCATGTGAAGACTAATGAAGGTTACGGGGTTTTATCTTCTCCTGAATATTTTTTTGAAGAATTGCCTTTTGAATATTCTTTATTTTCGGAGATATTCCCAATCGATGATGATAATTAAAAAAGGTAATAATCAAGACTACTTCTGCTCCATACGTCCAAATGCGCATTGGCTACATTTAAAGCCTCCAGATGAATAGGGACCATCATGACGCCCAACGCAGGAAGGGCATACCCTAAAACCGCACTTATCGCATACATACCATCTCCAATCAGTTGGTAATTCTTTACCACAATGATGACAAGGAATCAAAAAACTCATAATTCTTATTATTTAAAGTTAGTATTATGGGGAATAAAAAAATTGTTTTTCTGCTTCGCACTTAACATTTTACCTGATTGCTATCCTCTGAATACTCGGAAAATCCCAATTCAACGTAAATAGTTTGTTTGTTATTTTGTAGGTTTTAATGCTTGGTCTAACTGTCGCCTCTATACACATATACTTAAAAATCCTTTATTTGTTACACAGGTTGTAGCTTCTTAGTCGAGTTTTTTGAGGAAAAAATCAGAAAAATGCATTTTTTTTAAATTTTTCTGCATTTAAATTTTCGAGTGAAGATAGCGTTCACACATGCTATTTAGCTTTGCATCGTGAATCGATAACACGTTGTTTAATCTTTAAAAAAAGGAGACTATATGAAGAGACTTACCACTTCTTATGCAGAGTTAAAAAACTTTATTAAAAGAACTTTAGTGCCAACTATTAAAAGTACGTTTAAATATTACGGGTTTAAAAATCAGGAAAATGATGTAGAAGAGGTGTTAAGTATTACTTTGGAGAAAATAAGTTCTAACCTTCACTCTTATAGTGAAGAGAAATCTTCTAATATGTGGTTTGTTACCATTGCCAAAAATGCTGCTATAACCTATATGAAAGAGTATAATAAGAAAGGTAACGTTATTTCTTTAGATAGCTATTCTTTTGCAGATGACGATGAACCTATCTCTGAAACGTACATGCAGATCCCTGCATCAGATAGTTATGCTTCGGATTATAATTTAAAGTCTAAGGAGAATTTAACTATTATCAATAACGTGATTTCTTCCATGTCTATGGACGATGCACATATCTTAAGAATGTTATTAAATGGTTATACCAAAGAGGATATTTGCAAAGTGCTAAACCTAACTGATGGTGCTTGTCGTACCAAATTATCGCGTATTCGTAGCAAATTCAGAAAAGATCCTAGAATTATAAGTTTGTGTAATGAATTTAAATGCACGGCGTAAAAAATATTTTTTTTGAAAAATTCTGTAACAAAAACGCAAAAGGAGAGTATAGGTAAATAGAGCGAGACGTTCAGCGCTCTAATAAAGATGTGAATAACTTAAATTTTAAATAGATTGTTTAACTCTTAATTTTTTCAGACTATGGATGCAAGAACACCTAGTATCAACGAAGTACTAAAAAAAGACACTGTTTTAAGAATTCCTTACTATCAAAGACGATATGTATGGGGAGAAGAGTATTGGGAACGTTTTGCCCAAGATATGGAGAGCACTATGGATAGTGATCAAACTTATTTCTTAGGAGCCATTATCTTCAGTAAGGAGAACAAGACTCAAGAAGATAATAGAAAAGGTATCTCAGAGAAATATTTGGTAGTGGACGGACAACAACGATTAACAACCCTTATGATCTACATGAAGGTTCTTCATCTTATGTTAAAGAAAAACGCGGACTTTACACAACAATATATTGTGTGTGGAAACACCCCAATTCTTGTTCATAACCACGAGGATATAGCAGCCTTTAACCATGTTATGTCTTTAGATACACTTCATACTCTATCTGGAAATAACAATATTTTCAAAGCTTATCAATACTTTAGTAAGTATTTAGCTGATGCAAAAGAAAATAGAGGGGTAGATTTACAAGTTCTTTTAAATTGCATCACTGCCTTAGTTAGGTTTATGTGCTTGAAGTTGGATTCAAAAGAAGACGACGAACAAAGAATCTTCGATACTATCAACTCTCTTGGTGTGCCTTTGACTACTGGTGAGTTAATGAAGAATTTCTTGTATAAGTCTAACGACGATGGTCTTAAAAAGTATACAACGACTTGGCGACCAGTGTTTGATACTGACAAACAAGTGGAATTTTGGAACAAAGATAGGGCGAGAGCGCGTCAAGCAAAAAACTCTAAGAACTCAAACATTGAGGTGTTTTTCCATGCATTTGTAAGAATTAAAATGTGGGATTTTAGGGAGTCTTTGACATCTTCACAAAAAATTCGCTTTGTGAAAGCTGGGAATGTATTCTCTACATGTAAGTCATTTGTGGAAGAATTTGGAATGTCTCATCTAGATTTGGCAGATGAAATTATTGAGTATGCAAATCTGTTCCGTAAATACTTTAATGTGGAGTCTCTAAACAATCCGATACCTGTGTACTCATGCGTAGAAAGAGTGGCATGTTTGATAAATGCTACAACCAACTCTGCTATTATCCCATACGTGTTGTACGTGCTAAGGAATGTAGAATCAGAAGCAGAGAGAAACGATATATTTGGTTACCTGGAGACTTACCTAATTAGAAGAATTTTAGCCGGCAGTGACAATAAAAGCTATAGTGATTTGTTCGCTGAAAATCTAATAGGCAATAGAATAAACACATGTGCTTCACTTGTAGACTATATCGCTTCTAAAGAAGGTTATTTGGCGATGCCAAGTGATTTTGAGGTAATAAACTCTGTTGCCAGTCATAGCATTAAGGATTCAACTCTGCTATATTATATGTACGAGACCAAGATTCATAGAAATTCAGAAGAGGTAGAAGTTCTTTCTTATAACGACTATATGTCGGATAAGTTAATGCCTACTCCTAAAAAGGATAATCAAGGAACTTGGATTCCACTTGCAAATAGGGAAGAAGAAGAGCAAAGAAAGCAACTAGTAGAAACACTAGGTAATAGTTTCATTCTTTCAGTGTCAGGGAAACGTGAGTTAAATGCAGTCGCAAACAAACCTCTTTCCGCTAAAGTACCTGTGTTTGCTAAGTATAATCTTAAAATGCGCACAAATCATGCATTGGGAGATATACATAACATTTGGAGCATGGATATGATTTGCAAGCGAAACGAGTGTATAGCAAAAGGTTTTTGCACCCAGTTTAGTGTATAGATTTCAAAGTGCCAGAATCCTGGCACTTTGTTTTATTTATCAATTGGAAATAGTATATTTGTGAGACTAAAAAATTGCATTATGCCTGTAAATAAGAATGCCACAATCAGATATAACGTACTTGATAAATGTTTTAGAAACACTGCAAGACGTTATTATATGGAGGATTTAATGAAAGAATGTAGAACAGCATTGGATAGTGATATAACTAAACGCCAAATCTATGCAGATATAAGTTTTATGGAAAGTGAAGCAGGATGGAGTATTCCATTGGAGAGAGGTAGAGAGGGTAAAAGGGTATATTATTATTATGAGGATAGAAACTTTTCTATAGCAAATCAACCATTATCTGATAATGAATTCAATCAACTAAATTCTGTGATTAATATACTGGAGAGGTTTACAGGACTTCCTTCAAATGGGTGGGTGGATGAAGTTGTTTCTACGTTAAAGTCTCGTTTCAATATAAAAGATGCTGCAAACATTATTGGTTTTGATCAGAATCCAAATCTTAAAGGTTTAGAATACCTAAATTTATTGCTAGATGCAACATTGAACAAAAGAGTTCTACGCATAGAATATAAAGGTAACAAGGAAAATTCAATTAAATTGACCTTTTTATTTCATCCTCACTACCTAAAACAGTACAATAGTAGATGGTACTTATTTGGATTTAATGATAATGAACAAAGACTCTCTAACTATCCTTTAGATAGGATTATTTCTGTAAAGTTAGAAAATGAAGAGACTTACGTGGAAAATACTGAAATTGACTTTGATGAATACTTCAAAGATATAGTAGGTGTAACCAATAGAGAAGAAGATAAAGTAGAAGAGGTAATTTTAAAATGTAGTGATTTTAGATTTAAGTATGTGGTTACTAAACCAATCCATCATAGTCAGAAGATATTAAATGAAGCAGAGCACACCGTATCTTTAAATGTAAAAGTTAATAAAGAGTTAGTGTCACAAATACTTTCATTTGGTTCGGATGTTACGGTAATCTCGCCTGAATCGTTGCGAAATGAGATTGTAACTAAAATAAAAACATTATTGGGAAGATATTTTCCAGAGCAGCGTGATGATATCAATAAGATTGGTCCTTGTAATTAAAATACCCATTTAATTAATAAATGTAATAATTGTGACTATGAAGAAAGAAAATAACTTTGAGATAACAAATGTAGAGGCTTTTACAAATGGTGATGAGATTTCCATAACTATGCAGTGGGATGGTGATGAAAGTGGGGTAGATGATTTATTCGTAGTTTTGCTCAATGGCGAAAAGGAATTTTTATATGATATAATTTATCCAGAAAAGAAAGTAACTTTCCGTTTAAATTATCAAGAGTTTGAGTACTGTTGGGAAAAAGATCAGCGAAACGAACTTACTTTCTATTTGGCTATGTATGATAGAGTCATAAATGAAATAGATGGTAGTTATAGTAAAAATGAGTTACTTACCATAAAAGGTCCTTTTAAAGTAAGTCTTGAAAATGCATTATCTAGAGTATGACAAAATAGAGAGATACCCAACCGGGCCACACTCGCAAAACAAACCAGATGGTGCCACAAATCGTGCCGTTCTCAACGAAAACAACATATGTATAGTAAAAGTTGAGAAGATAAACCATGAACTGTAAAACGTGATTAATGTATGATGAAGACTTGTTTACTTAGTGGAAATTTTGCATTAGATACCATCGTGGTGCGAGAATATCCAAATGGTTTTGTAAAAGGACGCAGAAATGCATTTACAGAAACGGTGGTAGAGGAGTGTGTAGGCAACACTTGCGGAAATGTGGCATGTATACTGCCATATTTGGGAGTGCAGACATTTCCTATAGCTCATTTAGATAAATCGGAGCAAGGAATCAAGATAAAAGAAGATTTGCAAAGGTATGGCGCCAATGTACGTTTTGTGGAAAATAGCGCCCAAGGTGGCACCACATTGCTACGTTGCACGCATAAGAGAGACAACGCTACTGGAGAGCGTGTCACCACATTTAGGGCAACATCGCCTGGCAGTCAATTCCCAAAACGTAAATACCTGCGTGCACGCGACGAGGCTCCCAATCTTTTGGAACGTCTAGATTTTATTCCCGATATTTTCTTTTTTGATGCTGCAGAAGCAGGCCTACGCTATTTAGCAAGCGAACTACGCAAAAAAGGAACGTTAGTTTATTTTGAGCCAGAAAGCGATGCCGACCAAAAGAAGTTTTTTAAAGCGGTAGAGGTGAGCGATATCGTTAAGTTTAGTCACGAGAAAGTAACCGATTTATCTTTTGTAGATAGATACACAAATAAACTATATATTCGCACATTGGGTGCTGAAGGGTTGGAGTTTAATCTTTGCGGACAAGGATGGGTAAAAATAAATTCTCTCCAAAACAATAATGTAGTAGATACCGAGGGTGCTGGAGATTGGACCACAAGCCAATTTATTGCAGATATTTGCGAAAAAGATATACTTTCCATTTCTCAAATGACGGTAGAAAATTTAACCCCATGTTTAACTCATGCATGCAAAACTGCATCACATTCTGTTTCATACCTTGGAAGTAAAGGAATGATAGTAGATGGTATGTGTGTGTAATTTCGTGGAAATATTGGCAAAGCGTTATTTGTCTAGATTACGAAAATATTATAAGTTGTTTTATACTTTTGTAGAATATGAAGGAAAAAATTAATAGGGGTAGTGATATTGTAATATATAGAACTAGTGATGGTTTGATTAAAATTGATGTGCGGGTTGAGAATGAAACCGTTTGGCTCTCTTTAGATGAAATGTCAGAATTATTTCAGCGTAATAAATCAACTATTTCGCGACATATAAAAAATATCTTTGATGAAGGAGAGTTAGATAAGAAAGTGGTTGTTGCAAATTATGCAACAACCACTCAACACGGAGCTATAAAAGGAAAAAATCAATCACATTATGTAAACTATTACAATTTGGATGTAATAATTTCAGTTGGTTATCGTGTCAAAAGTTTTATAGGAGTACAGTTTCGTCAATGGGCAAATAAAGTCTTAAAACAATATCTTATTAATGGCTACGTCATTAATGAACGTGTTAGAAAAGAGCAGATAGGAGAGTTGCGTCAATTAGTTGGAATGCTTGGTCGTACAATTCAAAATCAACCATTAATATCAAATGACGAGACGAATGCATTGTTTGAGGTCGTAACGGACTATACTTATGCACTAGATACTTTAGATAATTATGACTACGAACGTTTAACCATAGACAATACAACACAAGAAGCGCAATTTCGTGCTACGTACGAGAATGCAATGTCTGCCATAGAGGGGTTGAAAGAGAAATTTGGGGCGTCATCATTGTTTGGAAATGAAAAAGATGATTCTTTTAAAAGTTCTATAGGACAAATTTACCAAACATTTGGTGGTGAAGATTTATATCCAAGTGTAGAAGAAAAAGCAGCTATGTTACTTTATTTAGTAACAAAGAATCACTCTTTTAGTGATGGAAATAAACGAATAGCAGCAACCTTGTTTCTTTGGTTCTTAAACGGAAACAATATTCTTTATAATATAGATGGTAGCAAGCGTATTTCTGATAGTACTCTTGTTGCTCTTACTCTAATGATAGCAGAAAGTAAAACAGAAGAGAAAGATGTGATGGTGAAAGTAGTTGTCAATCTTATTAATAAAAATAATTACGAATAATATTCCTGAACTCCTAGATGTGCGGAAGGCTTTTGAACTAAATTTGTTATAAAAACGGCATCTAGGAGTTTTTTAGCCTCCCAAGCAAGAAAGTAAGGACAATGCGTGCTTCTAATTACATAAAATTTTATGTACGGTATGATGTCAGATGATTTTATTAAAGATTTTGTTGATGCCTTCAATTCGATAGGTGCAACTGCCAAAAATAGTGAAACTGGAAACATAATGAACAAAGAAGAATTATTGACGTATCTTAAAAACGAAAAAGGTGCTGGTAAAGAAAAACTTCCAGTTACTTTTACGTACCATGGACAATTGGAATTCTCTATAGAAGGGGAATGTACATTAGAAATGACGGCAGAAGAATTAGAATGCTTTAAGAAAATTAATCAGCAAGCCAAAGATGAGGGTGAAGAAGATATACTAGCCTATTTAGAAGAGAATCTGCCCGAATCATTATACTGCGATATTGTTTGTGAGATTGATAGAATGGTTCGCTATAACGATGCAAAAGAGTGTATTGAACATAGAATGTATGATTGTTTCTATAAAATGACACCAGAACTATTCGATCTGCTTACAGAAGAAGAACTAATAGAGAGATTTTTAGAGGATAATCAAGATGGCCTGTACGAGTACTTAATTGAAAGCATTGAAATTAGGTAGGTATTATGCAAAAATGGTAGGTAAATATTATGACTATCAACGTAAGAAATAGTATAATCGAAAGACTTCGTGCAACAAAACGCGAAAACATAGAAACTGTAATTGAGTATATGAACGAGCATGGCTTTTTTACACGTCACTGCCATAGTCATCACCGTTATTATGGCGGTTTGGCCGACCATGCGTGGCAAACATATCAAGCCGCATTGAAGTTTTACGACCAAAATATTACCAAACAACCTTTGAACAAAGACAGCATTGCCATTGCAACGTTACTTCACGATTTCTGCAATTGCACAGGCATGCATCATATTCATGGTCATAGCCGTCGTTCCGCCCAAATGCTCAAAGACCTTGGCTTTCACCTATCAGCTGAAGAGTTTATAGCTATCCGCTTCCACATGGGCGTACACAACAAAAAGACACATTTCTTATACGCCAATGCCGTGCGTAGCCAACTCCGCTACATCACCACCAAAGCCGATAGACACTCTGCAGGCAAGAAAAAAGGGTGGGGTTAGATACCCAAATAGATATTTTTATGACCTGTGCACATAGATTGCACAAGTGGTGTTTACCTTTGCAGTGTGATAATCATTAAACGATAAGAAATAACCTAAAATAAAAAAGTAGAAGCTATGAAAAAAAACAATGTTAAATCGGACGTCAGAGCAAAATCAGTTTTTGTAAAACAATTAGAGAGTCAATGATTTGAAGACGTCAAAGTGGTTAGTGCTCCCGCAGATATTGTGGCTATGAAAGATGGAGAGCAATGGTATTTTGAGATTAAGATGACACATAAAAAAGAAGACTACTTTGGCGCAGCCACCTTTACCGAGTGGGAGCAGGCATTTAAAACTCCAGACACCTATCGATTTGTTGTGGCTATAGATAATCCAAGTATAGACGACGGCTTTGAATTTTTAGAACTAACGCCACAAGAGCTAATGAAGTATTCAACCATCCCTCCTTGCAAGGTGTTTTTTAACTTGAACTTGCTTGAATTAAAAGGCATGGAGGTTAAGCAACGTAAAACATCAAAACGCAAAAGCAAGGCAATAAAACTCTCTAAAGAATCATTTAAAACCATACAAAATGCCTTTAATAGTTTAAAGGAGAATATGTAAGAATCGGTTCTTTTAATCAACAAAGCTTCACTTGAGCACTCTATGTGCAAAAGTGAAGCTTTGTTGTGTTTAGGTTAGTAATAATCCTTCTAAATACTTGTTTAAAACGTTTGAAGGTTGTAAATTTGGAGAATTGAAGATAATTATGGATGAATCGCGTAAATGTTAAATGCTATAAACTATAAACTATAAACTAATTATATATATCTAATTTAATATGAGTTTTTTTGACGATATACTGGGGAGTAGGAATCTTATATGGAATAATGGTATTTATCTATGGACCTTGCGTTTAAGTGATGATGAGTATTATGAGTTGAAGAAGCGCTTAAAACAATGTGCAAGATATCTAGAGTTTAATTCATTACATCGTGAAGCAACTCTTTATTACGCAGAGTGGTATAGACGAGAATTTGATGGAGGGTATGCTGGTATTGATGATGTTTGTACTTCGCTTCTTGGAAATGCACAGCTAGCTGAAAAATTGTACGAAGCGGCTCAACGAGGAGCTAGATCGCTAAATATTCAGATTATAAGAACTCGTGGGGAACTCCAATCAAGAGACAATACCAAATATTCGATATTCTATCAAGGTGGATTGCCTATGAATTATATCATTAGCGTGATTCGAGGAAATAATAATTCTTCATGGGATAGATTCTTTCGTAAACTTGTTTGGAAGTTGAACGACTACACAGATGTAAGTGAAAGTTTAGGTATAATTGCACCACTTAGTGATAGTCTTAAAAAATTTTGCGAAACTTTAAGGGTGTCTGCAGATAGTCTAATGCCTAATCTACAACCTTACTGTCATAATGAAGTATGGTGGAATATTATTATTAGAAATTTTGAAAAAGAGAAGAAAAAACGTAAGGCACGCACTCCTTTTGAATTGATATGGTTGTTTCAATTTGATGACGTTAATAAAAAGGTTGGTGTTGAATTTAAGTTTTCTGGTCCTCAGACCTTATCACCTGAATTTATTGAAGAACACAATCTTAGCGGAAGATCATATACTACATTTTCTATACAAGTGAATAATTCTCCTATATTTAACCCTGAGTATGACCAAAGATTTTATTGTCGCAGAAATGTTGAGAAGAGAGTTCGATGTTCAATAGATGATATAGTTACGGTAGTCGTGAATGAAACAGGTGAAGTTATATCAAATCGTGATATTAATTTTGATATACCTAAGGTAGTTTATTTAGTTGATGAAGTCAATAATATTTTTAGACTAGGTGATGCTCAACACTTAAAGAGTGAGGTTTGTAGAATAGTTGCAACAGAAGATTGGGAAAGTGATTGTAAGTTTGATACTTTCAATATCAGTGGAAATAATTACAAGGTTTTTGATCCTGATATTGAATCGGATAAAATTATTCTTTCTTCAAAAAATAGAAATGAAATTCGTACTATATGCTCAGGAAGAGAAACTTCTAAGACATTTATTGATTTTAAAAAAGCTTTAAAGTTTCAAGTACCAACAAAAGAAATCATTTTTAATACATTTAATACAGAGCAGCCTATACTTTTCTACGAGGCTTACAATGAAATTGAAATTGATAGAGATCATCCTAGTCCTGTATATTATGCTGAAAATGGAAGTCAACAATGGATAGAAACTCCAAAAATAGGTGTAATACGAGCTAGAATTAGACGACTTGATAATGAAGCTGTTGAACCAGTAAAGTTTATAAATACAGGTAATTTAGATATTTCATGTGTATCTTCATCGCGTGAAAAATGTGAGATAAAGATAGATTGGGGATATGGATGTGTTGAACCTGTTAATGAGAACGAGGCCAAAGCAGGAGGTCAAGAAAATCTTTGGATTATAAATAGAGGTGATTTGGTTGATCCCAGATATGTAAAATTTAAGTTCACGCCTAGAAATAGTGAAGGTTCTGATTTTTGTCTGACGATACTACCTCCGTTTCTCGGATTTGCAATATATGATAAGCAGAATAGACCAATAAGTAACGATTCTATCATTCCAATGGTAGATATTAATGATTTTAGATATTATTTGCATCGTTCCGACAATATTCAGATGTACCCTAGTAGGGTTGGTGATTTGAAATATGTTTATTATTATGATGATAATTCAAAAAGCAATAGAGTGGTTGAATACCTTTGTAATAATAGGCAACGTAGTTCTTTAATTCCATTTGAAGGTAGTTTAGCATCCCTGTTTATGGATGGAAGTGAGCAAATAAGTAGAATGCTTAATCACTCTTGCTTGTCCCTTCCTAATGCCATAACAAAGATTTCTTTTCAAATTGGTGATCAACGGAGGAAAGAATATAAATTTAAGGCTTTCCCATATAGACTTAAATACGATAAAGAATCAGGAATGGTAATTGTAAAAAACATTTCTTCTTTATTGCCACGATATGATGCTGAACTTTTAGCCATCCCAATTGATAATCCAGAAAAAGAACCAATTGTCATAAAGCAGAGTCTGGAATATCAAAATTGCTATTTGCTGCCTGAGTTAATTACTAATAGTGAATACACTAAGTGGTTAATTTATGGTAGTTTACGCGGATATATTCTTCCTTTTGCAATTGATACTCAGATAAGTTTAGATAATGAAACAAGAGATGATTTTCGTGCAGAAAAGATTAAATCTCTGAAGCTGGAATTTTTAGAAAAACCAATATATAGTGATATATGGGTGCGAGCTATTAATTGGTACAAACGATTACCATTAGGGCGTATACCAGGTACTTCAATTCTTGAATTAGTTGCGATTTCAGATGATAATATGCTTATTAAGAAATTTGCGTTACATCTATGGTTTGACGCTTTAAATAGTGACTCGCTTAACACACTAACGTCGTCACTTATAGAATTTAGTGAACAAATGTCATTCTTATGGGCTTGGGTTTCAAGAGAAACGATTAAAGATTACGCAAGAGAATATCTTGAATCTGATGAAACTATGTTCCTTAAATATTATTATACATGGGTTTTATCTTTACCTAATGATTCTGATAAGAAGAACAACTTATTAACAAATCCAGAGCATAGAAGTGTAGATATGCTATTGTCTGGATTTGAGGATTGGCTAAGTATATTAATTAGTGAAGGTATGCCAACTCAAACTTTTGATTTTCCAGATATAAATAACAATGGAGATGGATTGAATTCAGAAGAAGCTAGAAACCATTTTGTTTCTATTAGAAACATAATTAATAATCAAGGTAATTTAAGTAGAGATGAACTTTGGATACAAGAAAGATATAGAGCGTCTAGTATGTTTCAAGAAATATTTAATTTTGGTAATATTGAGGGCTCTGAGGAAATAAAATACGAAATACGTAAGAGCATAATATTAGGTTTAACTTATAATAATTATGAATTTTAAGAGTTTATACACAAATACTAAGGAGAATATAGAACTTGCCCTTCTCTCACTTTGGTCTCCTGCGAATCATAGAATGCGCACGGCAATGAAAGATTTGATAAATCGTGAACCACTTTTCGCAGAACCAGTTTTTCAGTCAATGTTCCCATGGAAAGATACAACAGATAAAGATTGGTGCAACTATATTGCCCCAGAAGTAGTTAATATACAAAAAGAGAAAGCCTCAAAAAATGGATATGTATATACACCTTTTGAGCATCAAACAAAAAGTTGGAAGGCATTAAAGGATGGCAATAGTATAGTAGTAACTAGTGGAACAGGGTCTGGAAAAACAGAATGTTTTATGCTTCCAATTCTTAGTGAAATTTATTCAAGACGAAATAAATATCAAGGGAATGACCCAGTTGAGGCTATATTTCTTTATCCACTAAATGCTCTGATGCAAGATCAAAGAGATAGATTAGGGGTAGATTGTCAGAAGTTAGGGTTAAAATTTGCTGTTTACAATAGTTCTCTTAAGGAAGGTAAAGCTGTTGTGCCCGCAAATCAAAATTATCCTAATGCAGAGGTGAGAACTAGAAATGCTGTTAGAAATATACAGAATAATGGAGAACCATCGTGCCCGCAAATTCTTCTTACTAATCCTAGTATGCTTGAATATATGCTAGTTCGCAATAGTGATCAGCCAATCTTTAAACGTTCCAAAGGTAAACTCAAATGGATTGTTATAGATGAAGCACATACCTATACTGGTTCTGCCGCTGTAGAATTGGCTTATCTTATCAAGAGAGTTTTATCTGCTTTTAACGTTGATAGAAGTGACGTTCAGTTCGTTTGTACTAGTGCAACTATAGGAGATCCAAATAAACCGCAGGAGTTATTGGATTTTATTGAAACCATAACAGGTGAAATACCATTGAATTGTACTCAGAAACTTGTACATGTTGATGGGAATCGTGTTGTGCCATCTATACAAATAAATGAGGTTAAACAAGTACTTGAAGCAGCAGAGTTAGATAAAATTTCTCCTGCAAATGTATTAAAATTAAGAGATAATATCAATATACGACCTCTTAGTTTGTCAACTATATGGGCTACCTTAACTAATTCACCTTTTGATGCAGAAAAATGTCTAGAACTTCTAGATAATCTTTGTAATATTAAGGTGGGAAATGATTATCTTTTTATGACAAAAGGCCATTTCTTTATGAGAACAATTAATGGTCTATATACGTGTGTAAACGAATCTTGTAGTGCTTATAAACTTGGAAATAATACAGGATTTGGTTATCTAACGACAGAGAGGGGGAATTCAAAATGTCCTCATTGTGGTGCACCTCTGTTAGAAGTCGTTCAATGTGGAGATTGTAAGGAGTTTATGTTAGTTTGCAAGGAAAATGACAGTCATGAAGTACATCCTACTTATGTGAAAAATGAGCAACTTAACATAGAGGAAGAGGACGCAGGTAATGATGACGAAACTGATGGTGGTTTATTAACAGACGATGGATGGCAAAAATTATACCTTGCAAATTTTGGTAATGGTCGGATTTATACCAAACCACATCCTAATTATAATGAGTCTAAAATAGCATTAAAATTTGATGGAACGAGTTTAATAGCAGAAGAAAATGATAGTTCCACTTGGTATACACTAGCAAATGATAATAGACTTTATTGTCCAAACTGTGTATGTGGAAGTGGAGCGGATGGTAATAAATTTCGTAAATTCCGATTATCTTCTAATTGGTTAAACAACGTTATCTCACCTGCATTGCTTAGTGAAGGCAGAAGTGAACATAATCATTGGGGAAAATACATTGCATTTACAGATAGTAGACAAGGAACGGCTATAAATGCAAAACGCTTCAATATAGATTCTGAAAGGAATTATTGTAGAAGTAGAATTGTCGAAGATTTAAGTAATTCAAATATCAATAATAATCCACAAGTTAGAAGACTTATTGAAGCTGGATTAACGGGAGATGAATTAAATAGAATTATAATCTCATTAGGATTGAGAAATCAGCTTCCTTCATTTAGTTTAAAGGATTTTGCAGATAGTATTTTTAATCAAGAAATATTTGATCATATTGATTATGATTCTAGTAAGCATCAAAGTCGCAATAATCATCAAAAAGATGAAGAAGCATATAAGAATGCTCTTTTACGAAGCAACATTGGTCGTAGACCAATACACTTAGTTAACCATGAAAATCTTGGTTTTATTACTTTGATATATCCATTAATTACAAATGCAGAATTGACAAACAATTGGGCAAATGCAGGTTTTACAAAAGAAGAATTTCAAGCATTTCTTAAAATTTGTGTAGACTATCACATTAGAATGGGTAACCATATTCAAGGTTATTATCCTAATGAGAATCAGTATATTCGAGAATCTAATAGATCAACACCGTATAATCCAGCAGATTGGCCTAAGGTTCAAATAGAATTAACAATGCCCAAAATAACTCAAAATAGATTAATTCTTCTATTATGTGCAGCTCTTGGCATTAATGATGTAAAATCTTTAGCAGACAATGTGTTAAAAATAGATGGTTTAATGAATGATGCCTGGGACTTTCTATCTAATAAGATACTAAGCAAGGTTGATACTAATGATGCTTATTACAAAGAGGTAGATGAACAAGGTAGACATACATTCGCAGGTTGGTATTATATAGATTTATCTACAAAATCAGATAAATGTAAGATTCAGGTAGCTAAAGAATTATATATTTGTCCATTTACATATTATTTGCTTGATACTACTTTTAGAGGTTATTCACCGGTAATTAGAGGTGCTGTTTGCGCTGAGAATTTTAGTAGATATAAACTATCTGATAACTCAAAGGTTTATATGCCAATTTACAATAGTAATGATTTTGAAGATAAAAAGAATAATTTAAAAGAAAAGGGGATATGGAATGATAGACATAAATATGCGTATCAACCATCTAAGGAGGGGTATCTTACTGCAGAACATTCTGGACAACAAGATAGGACTATCTTGGATTATTATACAAATCAATTCAAGGACACACCACATAAATTGAATTTACTTCAGTGCTCAACAACAATGGAAATGGGTGTTGATATAGGCGATATTGATATTGTGCTTATGACTAGTGTACCTCCGACCAGTGCAAATTATCTTCAACGTGCAGGTAGAGCAGGTAGACGTGGACAAAGCAAGGCCATAGCGTTATCGCTTTGCCCACACACATCTATTGGAATTGAGGCATTTCGTAACCCTATGAAGAATCTTGTAAGTAGAAATCCAGCGATAAAACCAGTTAAAAGTGCTACTATTGTACAAAGGCATATTAACTCGTTCTTAATTCGTGAGTATGTGGTAGCCAATAATGTATCTTTCAATACAGTTCATGAGTGGTTGTGTAGGGATGGTTTCTATAATAAATTTATAAACTGGATAAATGCTAGAAGAGATGATAAAAATATAAAAGAAAAGTTTACAAAAGTCTTTAATAACGCGATTCGTTTATCTGATGCTATTTCTGATGCAAAAAAATCTATTGAGGCAATAGCGATTGATTATCAAGGTGTTATTAAAAATATTGAAGAAGAAATTATTAGATCAGTAGGGAACCAATCTAAAATAGATGCTCTAACAATTCAAGATAACACACTTTCTGATCAAGAATTGAAAGGGTATTTAGCAGAAAAACAATTTCTACCAAATGCTAATATGCCAACAGGCGTAGTAGAGTTCAATCGTATTGATGTATATAACTACAATATCTTGAGTAGTAAGATAAAAGAATTGGAAGATTGCCGCAGAAGATATCACGAAGAAACACAACTAATACAAAAAAACAATATTAGACATCGTATTTTAAAGTTAGAGGGCGAAATAGAAGATATTAAGAGCAAAACAGTATCATCACGAGAGATAAAAATAGCCCTTTCTGAGTATGCTCCAGGTCAAATGGTGGTCATCAATGAACGAAATTTTATTTCAGCAGGTATTGAATGGAATAATAGTTTCGGACAGCGACAACCATGGAAATATTTTTATCATTGTCCAACGTGCGGACGTTATGAATATACAGATGACTCAACTCTGACTACATGTCAATGTGGGTCATTATATCGCAATATACTTAGTCCCAATAGACAACAACAATATTCGATGGCTATAGAACCAATACGATTTAGGACAGACGTTAATAGAGGGATAAATCGTAAAGAAGATACAATTAAGACTTTTTATCAAATACAGACAATACTTACAAATGTAGATTGGAGTAATAGTATAATGGGACCTCAGTGTGATATTGTTGGTTCTGAAAATGCTAATGGAGATATTGTTTTCTATAATGCAGGGGTAGGTCGAGGTTTTAGTCTATGTCTTGATTGTGGTAAAATGGAGATTACAAGAGTAATAAGAACTGCAACAAATTGGAGTCATAAGGATATAACCAAATATGACGTTATATGTCCTGTTAATAGACCATATAACGAGATACTACTTTCTGGAAAATTTCCTACTTCTTTTGTATCATTGCGATTTTACAAAGATGCTTCAAGAACAGAGTTTGTCGAAGATGAAGATTTATTATACTCACTAGGAGTTATTCTGTGTAGAGCATTAGTGCAAGTCATTGGTGTAGATGATAATGAGATTGATTTTGATGTTAGACAAGAACAAAATTATTCATCTATTTACATATATGATACGTCAAAAGGTGGGTGTGGTTACTCAACAGAGTTGCTTGATATGAGTACTCTTAATCAAACATTCGATCGTGCTAAAAGTTTACTTAATTCATTTACCTGTCATTGTGAAGATCAAGTTAATAGAGCATGTGTTAGGTGTCTTGTTGATAGGAATTCTCAACGATTTGAGGAGAATCTATCTAAGTATAAGTTGTTAGCGTGGTTTGCAGGTCAGACGATGTCTCTAACTTCTAGTTCTGGCGCTATAGCAGAACCTATGCCATTAAAGCTTCTTGCAACCAAATTGTATTCTCGAGCATCAAAACATGATTTTACATTTTGTGTTGATGCAAATAATATGAATTATTTAGATTGGTCTAGTAAAGATGGTTCAATGGGTAGGATTATTTACGAGTGTATCAATCGTGGAAAGAATGTTACGATTCTTGTATCCAATGTCCCTAATGTAAAAAGTGGTGCGAAATTAAGTGATATCATTCCTTATGTAGATTTTCCCTCTAAATTCCCTAATTGCACAGTGAAAGCAATTGAGAGTTTGAAAACTTCACCGGCTATAAATTCTGCGCTGATTATAGATAAAAAAGAGCATTATTTTACAGATATTGATGGTGTTCTTGAGTTTAATGAATGTTGGGGAGATAAGTGCACTCACTTATTTTCAGATAATAACATCCCATCATTTAATGAAATGTCTTTTCCTTCAATAAATGATGCTATAAATTTAACACTATCTAATGAGATAACACGTTCTGCTAAATTAAAAGACTTGAGGAATATAAGACTTAACAAAATATATTCTCATATAAAAGAATCTCTGCTTTGTGGATGTGATGAACAAAATATTAGTAATATTTTATCTGGTAAAAAAGTAAATATAACCTTTAGTGACTCATATGTAAATAGTGCTCTTGCGGCTCTTATTTTAGTAAATCTTATTAAAGAGATAAAGGATACATATAACTTTGAGATAAAGAGGGTGAATCTTCAGATTCAAGGACCAAAGAGAAATTGTAATAATCAAAATTGGAATTTATATAATTGGCTTTCATGGTCATTCCCAGATTCAAAAACTGCAGATGAATACATTGAAGAGGTGTTTGAAAAATACTTGGAAATTACACCTACTTTTTCTCAAATTATCCCAGATCATTTTAGGTGGATGCGTTTTCAACCATTGGATGAAGATAAATATGTAGAGATTAGACCTGATCATGGTATAGTTGGTGGATGGCAATCTACTTATGTATATGGTGACCTAGAAAGCATAAATGAAAATAGTACAATAGAAATTAAGAGCAATACTTCTATTGTATATTATCTTATAATAAAGACATAATAATACAAATTTAAAGTTTTCCCTCACCTCCATGTCAACAAACAAACACCAATTTGTTAGATATCAGGCACTTGATAAGTGCTTTGCAAATAAGGGTCGTCAATTTTTATTGACGACCTAATAAAAGCATGCAACAAGGCTTTGTATGATTATACAGGGGACCCTAGGTATAATGCTTCTAGACCTGCGGTAAGTCGTAGAACTTTATACAACGACATTGATTTTATGAAGAGTGAAAAGGGTTGGAGTGCTCTAACACTTTTATCGAAACTATACTAGTATTCAGTGTAAACAAGTATATAATTATCTAAATAATTTCTTATCCCTTTTGCTATTTTTTTTCAAAGAAACATGTAACTTTGCTCACAAAGAAAGAAAGTCTGGGTTGCAATTAAATTTTGCTGCAATAGCAAGGTAAATTGCTTTTATGACAAAACAATCTATTAAAAATTAAGATAAATTTTTTATCGACTTCACCGCGAGGCTATTATTGTGAAGTTCATTACGTTCCCTTGTGGAATGCGCCTCTAGCTAACTTTGGTTAGTCGTACGTTATAGCGTCCCGGGCTTCTTTCTTTTTTTTCTTCTCTATATAATAAGCATGGTTAACTTCAAAACATTTATAGAATACGCCTCTGAAAAACGGATTTTAGAGCTGCTGATAAAGGAAAGAGTGAAGGTGGCGCTTAAAAATAAGCTAGAAAAATCAAACAACAACTATAGAGACACCGATGCAACTCCTGAGAAATTAAGTGAGCAGATAGCGGTGCTTATGCCTGCGAGAGACTGGGTGCGCCCACGTAAAAAGGACCGTGAGGGTAAGAACAATAAGCAGGTACTTACGCGTTCTTTGGCACTGACGATAAAAAAAGACGACAAACTGGCAGAACCACCAATATACCTTCTGCGCCAAAAAGAATTTATAGCAAGCATTATACAAGAGGTAAAAAGTAGTTCCTCTTTGCGTTTCTCGTCTATACTGATTATCGGTAAAAAGAAAAAAACGATAGTTGAGGATGGTAAGCAGATAGAGATTCTGCGTCCACTATGTATGTTTACAGACCTTAAGGAAAAGATACTTATCTCGCTTATGAATAGTTATCTTACCGAGGTGTTTGATCCTTTGTTGCACGAGGAAATACTCTCTTATCGTCCACTTCGCCATTACCAAGGAAATAGCGAAAAAATCTTTACCAACAGAGATAACGCTATGGATAACCTAAAGGCGTATATGCATAGGTGCGGTAATAGAAAAATCTACGTAGCTGAATGCGACATACAAAAGTTCTTTGATAGCATAAATCATGATGTGGTAAGGACGTGTTTTGCCGATATGGCAGAAAAACTAAAAGAAAAATATCCAGCGTTTAGTTATGCTGAGGTGGGTAGAATTATGGATGCTTACCTAAATTCTTATTCTTTCTACAAAACTGTGCTGTCTATAAATGACGAGAATAAAAGACTTGGCATAAACAAACGCTTTGAGGCTCCAAAAGATAAAGATTTTATAGATAGTGGTTGCTATACTAAAGAAGAATTTCAGAATGCGAAGAGCAAGATAGGTATACCACAGGGTGGAGCAGTGTCTGGTCTTATTGCTAATGTGGTGCTAAATAATGTAGACTCTCAATCGGTGTTAAAAAAGGTAGATGCTGAAAGATTTTTTAGCCGATATGGCGACGATATTTTGCTTATGCATACCGATAAAGAGAAATGCATAAGCCTAATAAATGAATATTGCGGTAAACTTATAGAGAGCAAACTTCTGTATCATCCGCTAACGAGTGTGAATGACCCTAGTGTGAGAAAAGGTGATAAACTTCGCACGGCGTATTGGGATATAAAGTCGCGCTTGCCTTTTCTTTGGGGTAGAAGTAATGAAGAAGAAGACCAAGCAGATTGGATAGGTTTTCTAGGTTATGAGATGCGTCGTACTGGCGAGATAAGAGTACGTCGTTCGTCCTTAAACGATAAGTTTGTTAGTATAAAACGCAAATATTACACGGGGGCAAAAACCAGAATTGCAAGAGGTAAGTTTCCTGGTAATATAGAAACGGAAATAGACAATCGCATTGAAAGATTTAAAACAGATGGGTATGTGCTTGCTCGCAGTTTAACAAGCAATGAATACCTTAAAACCCAACTCTGCAAGTTGGATAAATATGCCAAAAGGAATTTGATTCGTTTGCTGTATAAGATTTATAAAAACAACAATTCGGTTACCAAAGAGAATTATAAAGAATTGGTAAAGCGGGCGATGGGAGAACTGAATTGTTATAGAGAAAGTGTTGTAAAGTAGAAAATAGATCAATAAGATTTGTAATGTCCGGGAACCGAGAGGCTTCCGGATATTTTTTTGAGTGATTTTAAAAATTTTTGTGTAACATTTCTATATTATTTAAGTATATAAAATTACAAGCGCAAAAACAAGACTCAAAGTTATACTTATGGAAAGAAAACGTACACGCAAACCCAAGAAGAAAAATGTAAAGAACCCACAACATGAGCAACCAATGCAGGTATTGAATTTGACCGTATGTCTGGATAGAATATTTAATTACCTAAAAAGTACAAGTTGTTATTTAAACAATGGTACCCAGTACACCATGCCAATTGAACTACTAGAAGATGGACTAGACGAGAAAGAAATCTATAGAAAAGATATGAAGTATGTGGTAGAAAAATTGCATTTGTGCGAGGAAGAAGTAAAAATTCTTTCCTGTATTTTGGGTGATGCCACCTGCGAAAACAATGATCTTTCTATGTACCTAAACTGTTCCAACATCAAGTTTATAAAATATAGAAATTATATAAGGTCGTTATGTGTGAAACGCATCATAAGTCCCGTGACGCGTCGTCACTTTAACGGCGGAGCCTATGAGGTGAACCCAGAACTTTACGATATTATTACCAAAGATATGGAAATGAAACCAAGGGTAATAGAAGGGATAAATACAGAAGAGATGTTTTCTGAATTTAGAAAATTATTTAAGTCTCGTCGTGATGAATCCATAGAGTTTGAAGATCTTTACCGTGAGCTTTTGCTGTTACTAGATTCAAACAGTCAAAACAAATTTGTGCAACTATACGATGAGTCCCAACTAAAGGAATGCACCAAAACCGAGCAAGTGATATTTCTTTATCTATGTCACAAATATGTAAGTTGGGGTATGCTTGGATGTGAAATGTCAAACCTAGAAATCTATATCGATTCCTTTGAAGACGAAAGAAGATTTCTTCGCCATTTTGCTAACGAGAAACTTAAGTTTCAACAATTAGGCCTTGTAGAGTTTGGTGGGCAGGGCGAGTTTGAGGATAAAGATATGATAGCGCTTAGCCAAAGGGTTCGTGAAAACTTCTTTACAGAGATAGAACTACTGGATGTGTCAAGTAATACGATGCAACATACCGACTTGCATTCGCCCGATAGTATAGTGGATAAGCAGATGTATTACAATCCAAAGGAACAGGAGCAAGTGGGTAAATTGGAGCAACTGCTTAGTGCGGAAAACTTTGCATCTGTGCAAGCTCGTCTAGAAGAAAAAGGTATGCGCAAAGGGTTTAATGTGATTCTTTATGGCGGGCCTGGTACAGGCAAAACAGAAACCACCATGCAGCTCGCCAAAAAAACGGGTAGAGAAATTTTTTGTATAGATGTGTCTAAAATTAAGAATAAATATGTGGGAGAGTCAGAGAAATCTATCAAGGGTGTATTTGACCTATATAGAAGGTTTTGTAAAGGAAAAGAGTTGCAACCCATACTTCTTTTTAATGAGGCAGATGCCATTTTTGGCAAACGCATGCAAAATGTAAATTCTTCTGCAGACCAAACGGCAAATTCTATTCAAAATATTATCCTTCAGGAGATGGAAAAATTAGAGGGCATATTGGTGGCTACAACAAACTTGCACGTCAATCTAGATCCTGCCTTTGAGCGTCGCTTTTTGTACAAGATAGAGTTTACAAATCCAGATGTAGAGGTGCGTAGCAAGATTTGGGAAAGCATGATTCCTGGTTTACGCAAAGAAGATTACTTGGCTATTGCTGGTAAGTATAATTTTAGTGGCGGTCAGATTGAGAATATTTCTCGCAAAAGCACGGTAGATTATATTTTATCGGGTAGTAAGGTGAATCTAGACAATATTGTAAAGTATTGCGAAGAAGAAGTCTTTGGGTCGCAAAGAAAGAAAATAGGGTATTTTTCGTCTTCGCTTTCTTAGTAAAAAGAGTATATTTGTAAATACAATTAGAGGTAATAAAATACAAGATATGAAGTTAATACACACATCAGATTGGCACCTAGGTCAGAATTTACACAATATTGACCGAAAAGAGGAGCACGACGCTATGGTAGAGCAACTAGTAGATCTCGTAAAAACAGAGAATCCTGATGCACTTGTAATAGCAGGTGATATTTATGACGTGAGTATGCCCAATACTACGGCGCAAAAGTCGTTGGCAGAGTATTTGGTAAAATTGCACGATGCTTGTCCTAGTATGGTGATTGTGTGCATTTCGGGTAATCACGATAGTGCATCGCGCCACGAAATCTTTCAGACTCCTTGGGATGCACTTGGTGTGAAAATGTTGGGCAAAATAGATGCTTCAGATTTTAGTTCTAATATCATTCATGTGGCTGATAAAGGGATAATAGTAGCGGTGCCTTATACCAATGAGCGTTTTTTAAATGATGAGTTTTATAGTTCACTAGAAGAATATGTTCGCGAGTTGGTGAGCGAGGTGGAAAATTTGCCAATAGTGTACGTGGGGCATGCTGCTATCAAAGATTGTAACTATACAGGTCATAAGGTGATAGAAGATAAATACATTGGCGGTATTGAGTGTACCGATATAAAAGAGTTGGGTACTATATACGATTATATAGCCTTAGGTCATATACACAAAGCGCAAACATTTAACGATGATAGGGCTCGATATTGTGGAACCCCCGTTCCGGTGAGTTTTGACGAGGTTCGCTCTGGTTACGAGCACACGTTTAGTGTGGTAGAAATTGCATTGCATGGCACAATGCCTACAATACGCACTGTGGAAGTGAAACCGGTAAAGGTACTTGTAAATATACCTGCAGAGCGAGCTGCAAAGTGGAACGAGGTGATGAGTGAACTAAAGAATTTCCCTAGTGACAAGAAAGCATACATACGACTCAATGTACTACTTGCCCCTGGTGAATTGTTACCTAGTAATAGGGAAGAGCAAATAAAAGCTGCACTTTCTGGCAAAAATGCTATTTGTGTCTATGTAAACCCAGTTCGTGCTGTAGACGAAAATGCTGGCAAAAATAATGATGCCAGTATGCGTAAGTCGCTAACCGTACAAGAGTTACAAGTGATTGAACCCATAGAGATCATGAAGGCACACGCAGAAAATCAAAAGATAACGTTTAAGGCTGAGTTTAACGATATGCTTGCAGAAGTATTAAGAATGGTGGAGGAAACAGAAAATGAAGATTAAAAAACTAGACATACACAATATCGCATCGATAGTAGATGCAACCATCGATTTTATGGCAGCCCCACTTGCTAGTGCCGATCTATTTTTAATTAGCGGTAAAACAGGTGCAGGGAAAACCACTATACTGGATGCAATATGCTTAGCGCTCTATAACAAAGCACCACGTGTAAGCAATGCAAGTGGAGGTGCGCAAAAAATAGACAAGGATATGCTTGTAGCTAGCGACCCTAGACACTTTATGCGCCAAAACACGGGTGAGGCGTATGTAAAGTTGTCTTTTATTGGTAATGATGGTAATGAATATTTGGCTGAGTGGAGTGTAAGAAGGGGCAAAAAAGCAAAGTTAGAAACGGCTATTAGTAACCAAGTTTGGAGTATATATGATCAAAATGGGAATGTTTGTATTTCCGTTGATAACTCCAGAAAACACAAAGAGGTAGAAGATTTTGTAAAAAAAATAGTTGGTTTGGATTATGAGCAGTTTTGTCGTACAACCTTGTTGGCTCAGGGTGAGTTTACGGAGTTTTTAAAGAGTGACGAGAAAGCCAAGACAGAGATTTTAGAAAAAATCTCTAACACCGAAAAGTTTAGACGCATAGGCAAGGCTATTTATAACAAAACCAAAGCTGTTCGTGAGGCATTTGAATGCGAAGAGAAGAACCACGCTCAAATTAATCAGCTACCAGTAGAGGAGAGAGTTGCCCTAGAAGCAGAAAAAACGGCGAATGAAGTTTCTGTTAAAGAGAAAGATGCCATGGCCAAAAATACGCAGTCTAAAATAGATTGGTTGCAAAATCAGACCATATATAGTAAGGCGTTAGAAAATGCTAAAGTGGGTTTAGTAAAGGCAGAAGGAGCCGTTTTATCAGAAGAGTTTATTGGGAAAGAAAAACAAGTACGAGAGTGGAATGCTACCATCGAGGTACGTGCAAACAGGGTAGAAGCTCAGAAGCAATTGGCTATTAAAGAGAAAGCAACAACAACAATCGCTGCACTTAAGGAAGTGTTTGATAATGCGATGCATGGCGAAGCTTTTGAAAAAGAGCAACTGGCAGCGAAAGAGGCCGACTATGTTAACTTGAACAACCTTATACAGGCCGAAAAAAGCAACACTTCTGTATACGAGAAAGAACAAACCATTGCGGAAAAGATCAAGAACTTTGTGCAATCCTGCAACGATTGTACTGCTAAGAAGGTAGAAAAGGATAGGTTGGTTAATACAGAGATTCCTGCAGCCAACCTTAAGTTAGCAGCGTCTTCTAAGGTTTTAGCAGAAGCATCGACAGAACTTGAGAATGCGGAACGTAGTTTGAACGCTTGTAAAAAGCACCTTGAAGAATGTAATTTACCAGCAAAACGTTCTAGAAAAGAGTTGCTAGATAAGGTTAAAACACAAAAGGAAAGGATAGCGGAAAAGGTTATTGCTATTGAGAATACTCAAAAGTTGATTGCTGAAAATTCAGATCAAATGAATCAATGTAAAAACACTCTTGCTGTGGAAGAAGATGCGTTGATACGTTTACAACAAGAACACGCAAGACGCTTGCAAAGTGTAAATGAGTTTGCAAAGCGCATTCGTGCTAGTTTAAGAGAGCAATTGGGTAAGGAGGATTGTATTTGTCCTGCATGTGGACAAAAGGTGGCTTCTTTGCCGTTTGATGAAGGTGCTCTTGAGGCAGTATACCAAAAGATTGATGCCGAAGTAAAGACTCAAACCCAAAAGAGAGACGATGCCAAGAAGGCACTAGATCAACTAACCAGTACTGTGAATACAGCAACGGGGGCTTTATCGACGCTATTAAAAGAAAGAGAAAATTTATACCACACATTGATTACGATGTGTGGGGGAGAAGAATCGCTTATTGAATCCTCTATATCGGAAATGGATAGTATGATTGTCGAACTATCAAAGGTTATTGCCAATAGTGAACAGATAGAAAAACAGAGAGAAGTTGCGCAAATTGTGTATACTCAAAAACTGAAAGAGAACGCAACTGCAGAAAAGCAAAAACAAGAAGTAGAGGGTGTAGTAAAAAGATTGAACGATAAACTATCTGCCATAGAGTCAGATATCGACAAAATACAAAAAACGATAAAAGACGTAACCGCTTCTATTGATACTATGCTGGAAGGTTCTATAGGTTGGCAGTATAATTGGAAGGAGAATACCAACGAGTTTATTGCAGATTTAAAGGCAAAAACAACAGCCTATAATGCAAATGTAAAACAAATGTCTGATCTTGAGAGCAAGATAAAAAATACGAATAATGAGTTGAATCGCATACAGGCTATTAAATCTGCTGTCTTACAGCTAAAGCCAGATTGGATGGGCACTATAGCATTCGCTCCTAAGGCGCAAAGCAAATTACATGATATGTGGGTGCAACTAAACAGTAATTTACAAACCCAACTTGAGATGTGTCGTCATGCAGAGGGTGAGTACAATCACCTATGTACTTTGGTAGAAGCATTCTTGAATACGAATGCCGAGTATACGGTAGCATCGATTGATGAGCTCAGTACTATTTCTCAATATCGTATCAACCAAAATCAGGAGTTCGTTGACAAAATTCGTACTGATTATGTAACAGCAAAGTCTAAACTAAATGATGCAGAAAAGCATGTCACTGAAAACTTGTCAAAAAAACCAAAGGATATAACCGAAGGCGATACAGAGGAGGTTTTGCAAAGTATACTCGATGGTACGAATCTAGAAAGAGATGAACTTAATATCAGATTGGGCGAGATTCAAAAAATATTGGCCGAAGACGATGAAAAGATAAAGCAGAAGAGTGATACCACACGTTTAGAGAAACTAAGAGCAGAGTATGAAAAATGGAAAGTTTTTCATGATTTATTTGGTGATTCAGAAGGTAGTAAGTTCTCTACAATAGCTCAGGGTTTTGTGCTTGAAAGTTTACTAGATGCTGCCAATCATCACCTAGAAAACATGGCTCCACGCTACAACCTGCAAATAGTGCCTGGTACGTTGCACCTAAAATTAGAAGACCAATACAATGGCTATGCGGCGCGTAGTACTAACACGCTTTCTGGTGGAGAGTCTTTCTTGGTATCGCTTTCGTTAGCACTCGCCCTGGCCGATTTTGGTCAGCATTTAGGGGTTTCTACCTTGTTTATTGACGAAGGTTTTGGTACCCTTAGCGGTGACGAGTTGGCAAATGCTATTGCAACCTTAAAGTCGCTTCATAGCAAAGTGGGTAGACAAGTTGGGATTATCTCGCACCGCGAAGAAATACGCGAAAACATTCCCGTACAGATACAAGTGAAGTCAAAGGTAGGTACATCAGAGAGTGTAATAGAAATTTGTTCCTGATGTCATACAAAGAATGAGGCCGCATCACATGTGACCTCTTTCTTTGTATGTGCCCCTAAATCTTAAAACTTCGATTTTACGTAGGTGCCAACAAATTTGGCGTCGTATTGATTGGGGTAGGTTTCTTTCATAAAGTTCATAATTTTGCCCATGTCTTTTAGGCTAGTGGCGCC
>JAEIGA010002654.1_pt1 | contig 28437 bp, 21 predicted proteins | sample 9270691 | NCBI WGS metagenome assembly JAEIGA01 (sample SAMN17057246, study PRJNA624740) | gut metagenome | biome: biome; isolation source: fecal sample | host: Bos grunniens | place: China: Xizang | collected 2019
AATCCAGTTCCCTCCACAGAAGCTTTACGTTGAGACTGTACGCAGAATCAAGAAGATAGCTAAGAAGATTGCAGCTGCTCTTGAGATAACAGGACCTTTCAACATCCAGTTCCTTGCAAAGGATAACTACATCAAGGTAATCGAGTGTAACCTCCGTGCTTCACGAAGCTTCCCATTCGTTTCCAAGGTGCTCAAGATCAATATGATCGAGCTGGCAACTAAAGCGATGCTTGGACTGAAGCCTGCAGCGCCGCGCAAGTCTGCATTCGATCTTGACTATGTAGGTATCAAGTCTTCACAGTTCTCGTTCTCACGTCTCCAGCAGGCTGACCCTGTCCTCGGTGTGGACATGCACTCGACTGGTGAGGTAGGATGTCTCGGTGATGACTTCAATGAGGCTCTCCTTAATTCAATGCTTTCAGTCGGTTATGAGATTCCTAAGAAGAACATCCTGATTTCTTCAGGTAATGCGCTTCAGAAGGCTGACCTCCTTGGTGCCTGCCAGCTTCTTGAGGCAAGAGGATATAAACTCTATGCAACTGAAGGCTCGGCAAAGTATCTTGCAGAGAACGGTGTGTCAGTGGAGCGTGTGATCTGGCCTACAGAGGCACAGGATCCTGAACTTGCAGCTCAGTACAAGCAGGCTATGGAGATGCTTGCAAACAAGGAACTTGACCTCGTGATCAACATTCCTAAGAACTTCACACACAAGGAACTCACAAACGGATACTACGTTCGTCGTGCGGCTATCGACTACAATATTCCGCTCATCACCAATGCGCGTCTGGCAACTGCCTTCATCCGTGCATTCTGCGCGATGTCTATCGATGACATCCAGATCAAGAGCTGGGATCAGTACTAGGATGCCTGACGGCTACGGCTTACTATAAATACTCCTATGAATACCATGGCAGAGGCGAACAGCTTCTGCCATGTCAGTATATCCATACCGATGATGATGCTGATCACTGTCGCGATGATCGGCTGGATGTAACTGTACATGCTGACAAGGGTAGGGCGGATACGCTTCTGGCCGAAAGGTATGAGGAAGTATGCCATGAATGTGGCAAATACAATTAGATAGCCGAGTTCCCACATCTGGACCGTTGGAATCCTTGTCCATTCAAACGAGAACACCTCGCGGAATGACATCGGGAGAGACATCAGTGCCGAGAACAGGAATATCCACTTCATGAACGTAACTACCGAATATTTTGCAATCACTGGCTTGAATATGCCCAGATAGAGGGAGAAGCTCAGACTGTTCAGGAACATCAGGAAAAGCCCTGAAAGCGAACTTTCTGCCACTCCCGAACCACTCCCGGCATTGTTGAGTATCAGGAATATGATTCCGAAGAGGCTTATTGCGACGCCTCCGGCCTTTTGCCATGTCAAAGGTTCCTTCAGTACGATTGCAGCGATGAACATGGTATATATCGGCGACATCGAACTGATGATGGAACAATGCATCGGCGTTACGTCCGGAATAGCCATGAGAAAGGTCATCTGAGTCATGAAATAACCCAGGAATGCAGCAGCAAAGATCTTAAGAAAATCCCTCCTGTCTACCTTTTCACGTGGCTGGAACAGTGAAATGATCCAGAATAGAAGTCCTGCTCCCAATGACCTTATGGTAAATATCGCTATTGGCGAAATCAGATGGCCGCCTGTGAGGTCCTTGCAGACTATTATGTTGATTCCGAATATCGCGTAGGCTGCAAAGCAGGCCAGATGTCCGGCTGGAACGCTTCTGTCTTTCATATAAATCCGTTTTAGACGGCAAATTTAATAATTCTCTTAATATCGTCTGAAGGCATGGAAATTGACTTTTCCGGTAGCAGTGTATTTTTAATTAGACAGTGTTATGAGAAAAGTCATTTTAATTATGTCGGTTGCGGTCATGATGGCCGGCCTGACAGGATGCAAGGGTAATTGTTCAGCCCAGAAGAAGGCGATGGACGAACCTTTCAGACAGGAACGCCAGTTTATGAATCAGGCAATAAAGGAACATAGCCCGGATGTCATGAGGTTGGATATGATCGACAGCACGGTAGTATTCACCCATATATATGACGGAATCGTGGATATGAAAGCCTATACCTTTGAAGGTGATGTGTGCGTTGAAGTAGAAAGAGTCTATACCTTCCCGTCTCAGATGAGTGCTCTTCGCCACTATCGCCGTGCAATCGAAAGGGCAGAACTTTATGATGAGGTAGAAATGTTCGGTAGCCAGGTCCGCTATAAGCTGAAGGAAGAACAGCATGCTCTTGAGACCAAAGGACTTACCAAGGACCAATTGAAGCAGAAGTTTGAAAAGCAGATTTCTGAGGCAAAGGAGCGTCGCGACGAACGCCGTCATCACGACAAATAGTTGAATAATAAAACCGGACAGTCCCGGAGAGGCCGGCGAAGCATATCAAATGCTTCTGCTGATCGAGCCCTCCGGGACTGTCCCGTTTTAGTCAGGAATACTTTAGAGTGTCACCTCCTGACCGTTATAGTCAACTGTTCTGACTCCGTCCTGACCGACGATGCGGACATTGAACTTTCTGTTCTTGAGCATGCCAGGGAATTCGCCCTGAACTGCGCCTACAGTAAGTTTCTTCGCTCTGTCGTTCCATTTGAAAGTGATGGTCGAATAAACGCCCTTCTCGTAGTTGTAGTTGTCTCCCTCGTCCTCATAAAGAACAAACTCAGCGTCAGCGCCAGGATAAACCACGATGTCGAGGTCGTCCCATTTGCTTTCCTCAGCGTACATCATTACAGGGGCCATTGGGATGATGCTTCCTGCGCGTACGAACATCGGAACTTCGTCGAACTTGGTTTCGAGAGTTACATCCTGACCACCCTTGTACTTGGTCTCAGTCCAGAAATAGTACCAGTCAGCACCTGCAGGGAGATACTTTGTTGCACTCTTGCTCTGGCTGAAGTCCACAGACTCAGCAAGTTTCTGAGCAACTTCAGTTCTGTCCCAACCGGTCATTTCATTTGTCCTGATGACCTCTTCCTCTGTGTACTGTGCAGTTACGACAGGCGCTGCAAGAATGCTTCTTCCGAAGAGGAATTCATCTGTCATGTCCCATACCTTCTTATCTGCAGCAAAATCATATATAAGTGCTCTGAGGTAACTTTCGTTGTTGTCTGTAACCTGCCATGCAGTGCTGTAGATGTATGGGAGGAGCTGGTAACGGAAACGGATGCTCTTCTCGATTGCATCATATGCAGCATCTCCCTTCTTTCCGAACTGGTAGATCTCGCGCGGTGCATCAGCGCCATGGCTGCGGAATACAGGGCAGAAGAGTGCATACTGCATCCAACGCACGTAAAGTTCCTGGAACTGAGGGTTCTTAGGCGCTGAACCGCTTCCCATTGTGTTGTAGCGACTGCAGAAGAAGCCTCCGATGTCGGTATTGAAGTTTGGACATCCTGTCATCGTGTAGTTCAGACCTGCCGGAACCTGTTTGCGGAGCATGTCCCATGTAGAGTTCACGTCGCCGCTCCAGAGTCCAGAACCGTATCTCTGCTGGCCTGCAAAGGCTGAACGTGTCATGATGAACGCACGCTTCTCTTCAGAATCCTTGCGGAGGTTGTCATATACGCCGCTCACTGATGCGAGAGGGAAGGCGTTTCTGTATCTTCTCCAGGTACCGTCGCCGGCAGTGTGGTCATAATGAAAATCCTGAGGATTGAAGAAATCCGGGTCAGTCGAGTCCATCCACCATGCGTCGATGTCATAGTCCACGAGTCTCTTGAGGTACTTCCAGTAGATGTCACGAGCCTCAGGATGAAGAGCATCATATACTCTTACACCGCTTGGATAGTCCATACGTGGCGGCCAGAATGCACTCAGACCGCTCTGTGGCCAAGTCTGGAAATCATAGAGAAGACCCTTTGCTTCAAGTTCGCGGAACGGTTCTGTCATAGGACCGAAACTAGCCCATATACTGATCATGAGGTGAGCGTTGTTCCTGTGAACCTCATCTACCATCCACTCACCGTTGGTGTATGTGTCTGCGAGGAAGTCCATGGCGTTCCATGTATAGTTGCTGCCCCAGTACTGCCAGTCCTGGATGATACCGTCGAGAGGGACATTGTTTGCCCTGTGCCAGCGTACGACCTCGAGAAGTTCGTCAACTGACTTGTATCTCTCGCGGCACTGCCAATAACCGAATGTCCAGAGTGGGAACATAGGCACCTCGCCGCTGAGGTTTCGCATCTGTGCGTTCACTCCGTCAGCTGAACCGCCGTACATGAAGTAGTAGTCGATGTCATCTCCGACCTCAGCTGAGAATTTCATGCCTTCCTCGTTGTCATCGAAGTTTGCACGTGAGTAATTGTCCCAGAAGAGACCCCAGCCTTTGATTGACTGTATGACGTTCTGATAGTCCTGGGTGTTGTTCTGCTCAAGGAAATGGCTGGAACCTCTGTGGTTCAGTTTTCCGTCCTGAGTCACGCCGATTCCGTATATAGGCTCATCCTTGTCGAGCTGATATACGATAGTAGTGCGGAAACTTCCGGCGTCCGGACCGGAAGTCCTTTCCTCAAAGCCATAAGACTTCTCCTTGAGGAGGTTCTTTCCTTTTGCAAGGAACTGAACGAGTCCGGTCTTCTTGTCGATCTTTACAGTAAGAGCCGAACTCTTTAAGGTAACATAAGTGGAATTCTCTGATTTATGTACCTTTACATCCTGTGGCTCCATTGTCACGACAAGACTTTCCCTTGTGTTTCCTGGTTTTCCTGCGGGAACCTTCACGACTCTGACGATTTCAGGAGAGAAGAAGGTTACTTTGGTCACTGCGTCTGAAGTCTGTACCTCCACTGGAGTGACCGGTCCTGCATGCATTGAGAATGCAAATGCGAGCAGGCATAAAACAGTCATTAATCTGGTTCTCATAGTAATAGTGTTATTTAGAACAAAATTACCCAATTTATTTGAATAAATCGGGTAATTCGTTGCAATAGTTGTCAAATATGTATCAGTTACATATCGTCCTTGTCCATATTCTGCAGAAGGGCATCGTTCGTGCCGTATTTCTGCATCCTGTCCTGAAGAAGTTCCATAGCCTCGATGCAGTTCATGTCAGCAAGGAACTTACGCATGATCCATATACGGTTGGCAAGAACAGGGGAGTAGAGGAGGTCGTCGCGGCGTGTACTTGAAAGGGTAACGTCCACAGCAGGGAAGATACGCTTGTTAGAAAGTCTTCTGTCGAGCTGAAGTTCCATGTTACCTGTACCCTTGAACTCCTCGAAGATCACCTCATCCATCTTTGAACCTGTCTCTGTGAGGGCTGTGGCAAGGATTGTGAGCGATCCGCCGTTCTCGATGTTACGTGCTGCACCGAAGAATCTCTTTGGCTTATGAAGGGCATTTGCATCCACACCGCCGGAAAGTACCTTTCCTGATGCAGGCTGAACTGTGTTGTAGGCACGTGCAAGGCGTGTGATCGAATCAAGGAGAATCACGACGTCATGTCCGCACTCTACCATTCTCTTTGCCTTTTCGAGCACCATGTTGGCCACCTTGACGTGTCTTTCCGCAGGCTCGTCAAAAGTCGATGCCACAACCTCAGCCTTTACACTGCGGGCCATGTCCGTAACCTCTTCAGGACGCTCGTCGATGAGAAGGACGATCATGTATACCTCAGGGTGGTTGTCCGCAATGGCGTTGGCTATTGACTTGAGAAGCATTGTCTTACCGGTCTTAGGCTGAGCCACGATAAGTCCGCGCTGACCTTTTCCGATAGGGGTGAACATGTCCACGATGCGGCATGACATGTCGTTGTGTCCGTTGCCGAGAAGGTTGAATTTCTCCTCAGGGAAAAGCGGAGTAAGGAAATCGAACGGAATACGGTCACGGATGAACTCCGGAGTACGTCCGTTGATGAATTTGATGCGTACGAGAGGGAAGTATTTGTCTCCTGCCTTTGGAGGACGGATCTCTCCTGTTACGGTATCACCTGTCTTGAGCGCATGCTGCTTGATCTGGTACTGTGATACGTAGATGTCGTCAGGTGAGTTAAGATAGTTGTAGTCTGATGAACGGAGGAATCCATATCCGTCAGGCATGATTTCAAGAACTCCTGTGGCTTCAACAACGCCATCGAATTCAATTACCGGTTCCTGCTGACGATGCTTGTCCTTGTTGCGGTTCTGATTCTGACCGTTGTTATTGTTGTTCTGTCCGTTCTGGGACTGTCTTTCAGACTGTTTCTGCTGCTCTGGCAGCTCTGTTTCAGGAGCAGGAATTTCAGCAGACTCTGCAACTATTTCTTCCTTTATTTCTTCAGAAACAGGCTGCTCTGCGTTTGCAGAACCCTTCTGTATCCTGTTTCTCTTCTGCTTAGGATTCTTTTTCTGTTCCCTTGCTTCTTTAGGCTCCTTTGCCGCCTCTGGCTCTGTCTCCGGTCCAGACACCTTTTCCTTTGGCTCTTCAACGACAGGCTGTGTCGGTTCTTTGGCAGTCTTTGCAGATGCATCCTTGGTCTTGCGACCACGTTTCTTCTGCTGTGCTGCCTGTTTCTCTTCCTGCTTTTCAGCAGGCTTCACTTCATTCGCCTCTACCTTCTCCTCCTGTACCTTAACAGGTTCTTCCGGCTTTTCAGCCTTGCTCTCCTTCTTGGATTCTGTCTTCTTAGGACGACCTTTCCTGGTCTTTGCCGGCTTCTCCGGTGCATTCTGAGCATTATGCTTTGCTTCTTCATCCAGAATGGCATAGACAAGGTTGTCTTTGTCGAGTTTCTTGAACCCCTTGATGTTGAGCTCTGAGGCGATGCTATGGAGCTGGTCCATATCCATTTCTCTCAGTTCAATTTTTTTGTACATATTAAATATTTAAGAATGATTGTTCAGTCGTAAGGGACATCCTTGTGACTCGGGGAGACACAAAGTTAGTAAAAAAAACAATACAGGCAATTCTGTGCGGTATTATTTTAATATCTGTTATCCCAGAAGCTGCTGCTCTTTCTGAATCGCAAAAGGTCTGCCAAAGCCGCAGCATTTGCCTGAATTCTGAAACTCCACGATTTCCACTGTCCTGTCGGTACCCATGATACATTGATGTTGAAGCAGTGAAGGTCATATGTGGCAGAAAGCTCGGTTGTGGTCATCCTCATGGCCATGAGGTCGAAACCTGTACGCAGGTTCATCTGCATACGAGGCGTAAGTTTGATCTGACCGTTGACCTGGACGGTCTGTGTGAAATTGTGTTTTGTGATCTTCTGGCCGTTTGAGTATTGATAAGCCTTGTTGTAACTGAAACTGTAGCTCATGTTTACCGACCATGGCGAATTCGGATTCATATAGTACACCCAACCTCCCGGAATGTATTCACCAGTGATAGGGTGGTAGTATATTCTCTGATATGATGCGGAAGATCCCGAGCCCATGCCGGAGCCGTTTGTTCCGTCGTTGCCTTTCATGGTTCCTTCTCCTGAAAGTGAGTAGGAGAGTGACACATTGGCATTGGTAAGGCGCAGCAGACCCTGTCCTTCCTGAATTGCGAATCTGTTGATCTTGCGTCCGCTTGGATTGTTCCTGTCAACGACTACAGCATATGGGTCCATGTTCATATTTGCGCTCACACCCAGTTTGTTGAAGATGTTTGTGTTCATTGTAACACCTACATTGCTCATCTTCAATGAGTCAGCCAGGAAGTTGTAACTTGTGTTGAAGTTCAGGTTGTCGATGAGTTTGATCTTCTTGCTGCCTGTTCCGGTAGTGTCCTTGAGGTCTCGCACCTTTGCCTCGAAGTTGTTTCCGATGGAAATGCTCATGCTGGCATTCTTTCCCTTGCCAGGGACCGAACCGATCTGACCTGCATAGATGTTATAGTCCTGAGTTCTTTCCACACCGTTTTTGTCGACATACGTGAGGGTACGCCAACCGTTGAAATGTGTACCTTTTTCAGGACTGAATGAGGCCGAAATCGAAGGCGAAACCACATGTCTTATGGCCTGAACCCTTCGATGTCTACCAAAATTGAACATACCGTACAGTCGGGTACTCATCGAAATGCTTCCGGAATATGTCTGGGTGACGCCGAATGTGCCGAATGCCTTTCCTTTCACGTCTTCAACCCTTCCGGATTCGGCATTATACACCTTTTCATTCTTGCGGAAGAACCAGTTCATGCCGTATGACACTCCAGGAGTGATGTTGATGTATTTGAAGGCAGTGAAGTTCGGGAGACCGATCTGGAAATTATGGGTCATACCGTTCTGGAACTTGTCGATAAGTCCAGGCTGGCCGAATTCGGATGCCTTGAAATTGATCTTGTTCTGGAGCGAGGTGTTGTATCCGAGAGAGAACTTCTCATACCATTTCTCCTTTCCGACCCTGTTCTTCTGCTTGAAAGGATAGAATCGGTTCACCGAGAATGTGACGTTAGGAAGCGTGAATGAATATGAACTGTCTCGCGAGTTCTGGTTGTGCAGGGCATTGATCGAGAGGTTCATCTTTCCGTTCCAGTTCTTTGAATATGAAATGGATGATGATATCTGGTTCTGGAGTGCCTGCTGCACGTCCATCGAGTTGTATCGGTTGTTGGATGGGCTGGAGAAGTTCACCGAAGCGGAGAATGTCGTTCCAGGGCGGGCTTTGGAATCCTGCGAATGGTTCCATCTTACTCCGAAGTTTCGTGTCTGGAAGAAGTCGCTGCTGCCTTTCTCACCTGCCTGGTCGTTAGAGAAAGTGAGGGAAAGGCTTCCGTTGAACTTGTAGTTGACCTTGTATCGGGAGTTGAGATCCACTGCCCATGAACCGAGGGTGTAGATGTCTCCGGTAAGGGCGATATCGAAATAGTCGCCGATGACGAAGTACATACCGAGGTCTCTGAGGTAGAATCCTCGTGAAGCCTCTTCTCCAAAGGTCGGGAAGAGGATACCTGTCGCTCTGTCAGGACGCTTCGGAATGAATCCGAAAGGAAGAACCACCGGGAACATCGGAACGCCTTCTATTACAGGCCATGCCGGTCCGAAAACGGTCTTCTGGGACGGCTGGGTCATCACTTTTGCTGCACTTAGGTGCAGGTAGTAATGCGGTTCGTCACAGTCGCAGACGGTATATCGTCCTTTGGTGATGTTGATGGATTTGTCCGGCATCATCTTGATGTTCTTTCCGTGGAGGATACCGTCCTGCTCCTGTGTGAGCATATTGGTGATCCTTGCCTTCTGGGTGTTGAAGTTGTATCGGACCTCCTCCATCGTATATGACTTTCCTCCCTGTTCCATCACCGGCGTACCCTGAAGCGTACCGTTGGTGTCTTTGGTTCCTTTGGCGAAGAGTGTACCGGAATTCAGGTCATATTCCATGTAATTCGCGGTCAGTTTCATGTCTCCGTATGTAACCGATACATCTCCGTAGTAATATATCATCCTTTTGCCGTTGCTGAAATCCTCTACGATTGAGTCTTTGGCTGTGGTGAAGGCAGGGGCATCAAGGGAACTCTTGTGAAGAAGTGAGAGCGAATCGGCCGTAGCCATTGTCGAATCTGCCGGTGAGGGAACGTCCTGTTCTGCAAATTCCCTCACAGGCTGAACGGTCGCCGTGGTGTCCTGGAACTGAGTCAGGCCCAGGGGCTGCTCGGCGTGTACCTCCTGTGCAGAAACGGAGTGTGTACAGCACATCAGCACCATGGTCAGAATGGTGCAGAAACATGCCGAAAGGCGCGATGATATTACCTTATTATATATGGTCATCAATTATACTCCGGTTCTTTTTGTCCTAATTGCAATAAAATTGCTATTTTTGCAACTCGCAAATTTAAGACTAATTTCAATTATTACCAAATTGAGATATTGATATGACATCTTATACAAGGATTTTATATATAGTTTGTGCAGTGTTTTTGCTTTTGGGAGTCCCTATGCATCTTTCAGGCCAGACTCCGGCAAACGAGCTGGGACTCAGGACTGTGGTTATCGATGCAGGACACGGAGGAAAGGACCCTGGCGCTCTCGGAAAGACCAGAAAGACGGATGAAAAGCATATCGTTCTTTCTGTTGCAAAAAAGTTCGGAGACAAGATAAAAGCTGCCTATCCGGACGTAAAGGTGGTATATACGCGCAGTACAGACGTGTTCGTGGAACTTAAGGAAAGGGCTGCCATCGCCAAGCGTAACAAGGCTGACCTCTTTATTTCCATCCACTGCAACTCGGCTGAAAACACACGTGCCTATGGCGCTTCTGCGTGGATTCTCGGTCCGAAATCGAACAATCCGAAGAATACAAGCAATTATTTCGAGAAGAGCCAGTCTGTGGCGCAGAGAGAGAACTCCGTAATGCTCCTTGAGGACGATTACAAGACCAGTTATCAGGACTTCAACCCTCAGTCTGCCGAATCAGTGATCAGCAGCAACCTTCTCTGGATGGCTAACTACGAAAACAGCCTCATGTTCGCTGCCGAATATGACAGCCATATCCATAAGGCCCCGTATCGCGTCAGCAACCATACTGGAATCCACCAGGACGTGTTCTACCTTCTCTGGGCCACCAACATGCCGGCAGCCCTTCTTGAAATCGGCTTTATCTCCAATGCAGGCGACTATGCCATCCTGAGCAGCGCCGACGGCCAGGAAAAGATAGCCCAGAGCATCTTCGAATCCTTCAGCAATTATAAGAGGAAGTATGACGCAAGCGTAAACGTGATTTCTGAGCCGCTTCCGGTTGCTTCCGCTCCTGTCCCTGAAAATGACCCAGCGAAAGAACAGGAACCTGAAAAGCCCGCTGTACAGCCTTCCGGCGTTCATTATGGAGTGCAGATCATGGGACTCGGCAGAAAACTCAGTCCGAATGACCCTGCTCTCAAGGGACTTTCAGTTGAAGCAATACCTCCGGCCGAAGGCGGCAAGATCTATAAATATGTAACGGCATGGTCAGATGACCTTGAATCAGCCAAGGCTCAGCTTGCTGCAGTACGAAAAAAATTCCCGGACGCCTTTCTGGTAAAGGTGGAAGGCAATACCGTTTCACGAGTAAAATAACCGTAATATGAAAATAAGCAAGGAACTGAAGATCGGTGTGTTTGTGGTTACAGTACTGACTGCATCGTTCTTTCTTATCAATTATCTCAGAGGCAAGGATATCTTCAATAAGGAGATAGAACTTACTGCACGCTATCAGGAACTCGACGGTCTCGTATCATCGGCCCCTGTGTTCATCAAGGGTTTCAAGGCTGGAAAGGTCGTTTCTGTATCATATGATCCTGCCTCCGATGATTTTCTTGTGACATGCTCGGTTCTTAAGGATTTCAGTATTCCTGTAGATTCAAAGATGACAATATACGGAGTCGATATAATGGGAGGAAAGGGTATCCGTATCGACCTGGGTACGTCTGACGTTATGGTAGAGGATGGGGGAGAACTTGCACCTTCGTCTGAGCCTGCCCTTCTTGACGGACTTGCAGAAGGAGTAGCACCGCTTATGGACAAGGTCGGCAGGACTCTTGACAGCCTGAATGTGACCGTTTCTGCCGTGAACCGACTTCTTGCTGACGAAAATATCTCAAGAACTCTCTCCCATATAGAGAGGACTATGGCCGATGTCCGTTCCATTGCCTCAGAACTTGAAGGAAAATCAGACGAACTCAATATCTTTATTGACAATCTCGCTTCATTGTCTTCGAAGTTCATTTCGATTGCCGAAAAGGCTGACACCATTGCTTCTGACGTTACTGCACTGACTGCTGCCGTCAGCGACGAAGATGTCCGTTCGCTTGTTTCTTCATTTCGCGAACTTCTGGAAAACATCAATGATCCGGATGGTAGTGTCGGCAAGTTGTTGACAGATGGTTCTGTTTATGACTCCGTTGACGAACTTCTTGATGATGTCGATTCTCTTGTACGTCAGATTCAGGAAAATCCGAAGAAATATATTAAGATTTCAGTGTTCTAAACGCTTCTGATGCATCTAAACTACGATTTTATTAATTTTGAATTATTTAAAATTGTAACCATTGTAATTATTAAGCGTTTACGTAATTTTAAGTTGGTTATATATCTGATTTATAAGTAGTTAGAGTCTTGTTAATACGTGCTTAGTAAATATCGAGGAGTGTAAAATAAAATTAATATGCAAGAGTATTTTTTATTTTTTATTACTTTTTTTTCCTCATCTTTGCACAACCGTTTCGAAAGCGGGTCTGAAACTTGACAATCACTATTTATAAATGACTAACGAAAGACACATACTTGTTTGGAACAACTGTCTGAATTTCATCAGGCAGAACATCGAACCTAAGCAGTTCAATCTGTGGTTCGGTCCGATCAAGCCTGTATCTCTGATCGAATCGACCTTGACTGTCGAGGTTCCGTCAGAGTTCTTCCGTGAGTATCTTGAAGGAGCATATCTTGATATCCTCAAGGCAGCTCTTAAAAAGGAGTTGGGCATCGGTGCCAAACTCGTATATGTAGTGACTCCGGTTCAGAAGCAGCCTTCGCTTGTCTATCCTGCAGCTCATGCCAACACTCCGGTCAACAAGACCATTTCGGTTGAGACATATACGAGAGCAAGCAATCCTGGTCCATTTGTCTTCCCTGGTATCCAGAGGGTACAGGTCAATCCGCAGCTTAATCCGATCTACTGTTTTGAGAACCTTGTAGTAGGTGAGTGTAACAAGATGGGATTCACAGCCGGTGAGAGCATCTCGTCAGCGCCAGGTAAGACCGCCTTCAACCCGCTCTTCCTCTTTGGTGGTCCGGGACTTGGCAAGACCCACCTTGCGCAGGCTATCGGTATCGAGATCAAGAAGAGATATCCTGAACTTGTAGTGCTTTATGTGCCTGCCAACAGGTTCAAGACACAGTATATGGATGCAGTAAACGTAAAGAACAAACTTACGGATTTCCTCGCATTCTATATGAAGATGGATGTGCTTATCGTTGATGATATCCAGGATCTTATGGGTCAGAGCACTCAGAATGCGTTCTTCAATATCTTCAACCATCTCCATCAGTCAGGAAAGCAGCTTATCTTCACATCGGACAGGGCACCTGTAGATCTTGAGAACTTCGAGGAGAGACTTCTCTCTCGTCTCAAATGGGGACTCTCGGTGGAACTTCAGAAGCCAGATTATGCCACAAGGCTCAGCATGCTCAAGGCAAGGGCTTTCAGAGAAGGTGTAAGACTCAGCGACAGCGTACTTGATTTCCTTGCGACACGTATCAAGTCGAACTTCAGAGAACTTGAAGGAGCGCTCATCTCATTGATAGCAAACGCGACACTTGCACATAAGGAAATCACGATCGAACTCGCAGAGCAGATCACAGACAAGATCGTAGGTGAACAGCAGAACGATGTGACTATCGACAAGGTTCAGAGAGTTGTATGTGACTATTTCAACATCACACGCGACGACCTCCTTTCGAAGACAAGAAAGCGTCAGATAGTTCAGGCAAGACAGATTGCAATGTATATGTCCAGAAGCCTGATAAACTGCTCACTCTCGACTATCGGTGCCGAAATCGGTGGCAAGGATCACGCAACAGTACTTCATGCCTGCACGACTGTAAGCGACCTGATGTCAACAGACAAGACATTCAAGCAATATGTTGCAGATATCGAGAAGATTCTCGTTCCTGTAAGAAGATAATCCCTATAAAGTTGTATCTTTGTAGGGATTTCTTTTTTGATAATAAAACCACAGTCATATGAACTCAGAAAAAGTACTCTCGTTTTTTAAGGAGATAACAAAGATTCCAAGAGAATCCGGACATGAAGAACAGATAATCGCATACCTTCAGGACTTTGCCGCTCAGCGTAATCTGGAATGCAATACTGATGAGGCCGGTAACGTACTCATTGTGAAAGAGGCTGCTACCGGATATGAAGATGTACCTGCAATCGTGCTCCAGAGCCATTCAGACATGGTTTGTGAGAAGAATGAGGGCGTTGAACATGACTTTGCAAAGGATCCTATACGTTATGTAATCGAAGACGGCTGGATGATAGCCCCTGACACTACTCTCGGTGCAGATTGCGGTATAGGTATCGCTGCCCAGCTTGCCCTTCTTGACAGTAACATGCCTTGCGGAAAGATCGAATGCCTGTTTACCACATCTGAAGAGACCGGCCTTGACGGAGCAATGGCGCTTCAGCCAGGTTTCTTCTCAGGAAAGGTTCTCCTTAACCTTGATTCTGAGGATGAGGGTGAGATCTTCGTAGGATGTGCCGGAGGTATCGATACAACTGCTGAATTCAACTATAAGGAAGAGCCTGTATGTGAGGATTTTGAACTTGAAGAGATCTTCGTTAAGGATGCCATGGGCGGCCATAGCGGAGATGACATCAATAAGGGACGTGCAAATTCTGTACAGCTTCTCGGAACATTCCTTTACAGCATCCTCGACCTTGACTGGCAGCTCGTCAGGATTGATGGTGGAAACAAGAGAAATGCCATTGCACGTGAGGCAAAGGCTGTGATTGCTGCAGAATCTGACACCCTTGACATCATCAACGAGCGTCTCGAGGAGTATGCTTCTGAAGTTGCAGAAGAATATGGAGCAATCGAGACAAACCTCAAGCTCGGTTTCGAGAGCGTTGATGAAGATTATGCAGATGCAATCGACGAGATGACAGCATGGAATCTTGTGGCTGCTCTCTGCGCATCTCCTCATGGAGTACTCAAGATGAGCCAGGAGATCGAGAATTTCGTCGAGACCTCTACTAATCTCGCATCCGTGAAGATGACAGAGCCAGGCGTGATCCGCATCGGTTCAAGCCAGAGAAGCTGCGTTACTGCTGCCCGCCGTGCCGCTGCAGCGAAGATGGAGGCATGCTTTGTTCTCGCAGGAGCCATTGTAAAGCACGATGGTGAGTATCCAGGTTGGGCTCCGGCAGCGGAATCCCCAGTAAGAGACGCGTGTGTGGCATCATACAGGAAACTCTTTGGAGTCGAGCCTAAGGTAAAGGCTATCCATGCAGGACTCGAGTGCGGACTCTTTACAGAGAAGTTCCCAGGCCTTGATATGGTTTCGTTCGGACCGACACTTCGCGGCGTTCATGCCCCAGGCGAGCGTCTCGACCTTGCATCCCTTGATAAGTTCGTAGCCCTTCTTACAGACGTCGTAACTACTTACAGATAAAATGATACAGATTGCCCCTTCAATACTTTCAGCAGATTTCCTCAATCTCGAAAAGGATGTCGATCTTGTCAACAAGTATGCGGATATCCTCCATTTTGATGTGATGGACGGAGTCTTCGTGCCGAACATTTCCTTCGGTTTTCCTGTGATCGAGGCGGTTGCACGAAAGGCGGAAAAGCCTATGGATGTGCATCTTATGATAGTCAATCCGGAAAAGTATGTTGACCGTTTCGCGCAGGCTGGCGCTTCGATGATATCATTCCACCTGAATGCATCCGAGGATCCTGGTGCCCTTCTGCGACATATCCGCTCCCTCGGTGTCAAGTCGGGTCTTGTAATCAATCCCGACATTCCGGTAGAAGACCTCTTCCCATATCTTGTGGATGCGGATTATGTGCTTCTGATGTCGGTATTTGCCGGTTTTGGAGGACAGAAGTTCATTGAGGCCACATACGACCGTATCCGCACATTGAAGGCAGAGATCGAAAGGCAGGGACTTGTGATTCCAATTGAAATTGATGGTGGCGTATCTGCTTCAAATGCAGCGGCCCTCGCCGATGCCGGTGCTGAAATCCTTGTTGCGGGCAGTGCGGTGTTCAAGGCCGCTGACCCTGAGGCTGTCATTAGGGCAATGAGACCTTAAATCAGATAACTGATTTCCTTGAAGGCGAATTCCTTGAGTTCGCCTTTTTCTGTGTCTTCCACCACGAGCAATCCGATGTCGGATAGTCCTCGGATTATTCCGGTGAATTCACGACTGTCGGAATTGTCTATGAATCGTGACGGAATATCCTTGCGCCATATCTGTGCGAGATATAAGGTTCTGAGACGGTTCTGCCCGCCTGTGATGTTGAGATATCGTCTGCAGTATTCCTTGAATATGTCCATGAACTCCTCAAGAAGAGGGGAGAGGAGAAAGGTCTTTCCTGGTGCGACATTCTGCATTGAGGTCGGATTCGGGAGGTTTGAAGGGAATTCTGTCTGGTTTACATTTATTCCTATGCCTACGACGCTGTTTGAAAGCATGCCGTCATGAACGCTGTGTTCTATAAGTATTCCGCATATCTTTCTGTCTCCCACGTAGATGTCATTCGGCCACTTGATTTTTGCCTCTATGTCGTGAGCGGCCAGAAAGTCGATTGTAGCCAGGGCTGCTATCTCGCTTATGGCAAACTGGTCGATTGCTCTGATTTCCTGCAGAGCTTTCTCACCATATTTCATGATTATGCTGAAAGTTAGGTTCTGTCCAGCCTTTGATGACCATGTGTTTCCCCTCTGTCCACGCCCTGCATTCTGCCTGTATGCTGACAGGACTGACAAATTGTCAAGGTCCGAAATGTGCTTTCTAGCCTCGTCATTGGTCGAATTGACACTCTCAAGCCATATAATGTCATGCTTCTTTGCCATGGTGTATTTTTTGCTTATATTTGTCAGGATTTTCACAAAAGTAACAATAATTATATAATGGACAACAAAGAACTTAAGGTCATTGCTGATGCAATGCTTGAAAAGAAAGGACAGGATGTGGTTTCATTGGATCTGAGATCCATCGGTACAGCGATTTCAGACCACTTCATAGTTTGTAATGCAGATTCGACACCGGCTGTTGTGGCGATTGCAGATAATATCGAAGACAGAATGATCGAGAAGTGCAAGAGAAAGGTTGCACGTACTCAGGGTAAGGAGAATGCCTTTTGGGTTATTCTTGATTATGGTGACATTGTAGTGCATGTCTTCCAGACACCATACAGAGCATTCTACAGACTTGAGGATCTTTGGGCAGATGCTGAACGTACTGCATACGAAGACTAATCAAAGAAAAGACTATGGCAGATAACAATAATGCGCCTCGCGGGAAAAAACCCGTGAAGTTCACTTTCAATATATCATGGATATATATCCTGCTCCTTGTCGGAATCGGTTGGATGCTGTTCAGTCAGAACGGTGCCAATCCGCAGAAGGAAGAGTGGGATGAGGTAAAGCAGCAGTGGCTTGCCGGTGACATCAAGGAGGTCGTGTTTGTCAGAAATGAGTTTGAAGGTCAGGTGACCATTAAGCCGGACAGACTCGGCAAGTTTGAGGACAAGTTCGGCGGAGTCTTGCCAAAGAAATCTCCTCATTTCATTTTCCTTGTATCCGGCAGCTTCAATGCAGAGGAGATGTTCGGCGAACTCAACGATCAGTTGCCAGAAGGGGAGAGAGTAAAAGTTGTCATCGAGACACACGAGAGTTTCTGGGGCGTTCTTGAATGGCTGATCTTCCCGCTTCTTCTCATCTTGATGTGGGTATTCATGTTCCGCGGTATGAACCGCAACATGGGTGGCGGCGGTGCTGGCGGTGTCTTCAACGTAGGCAAGGCGACAGGCAAACTCGCAGAAAAGAACAGCATAAAGGTTACATTCAAGGATGTGGCCGGTCTTTATGGAGCGAAAGATGAAGTGATGGAAATCGTCGATTTCCTCAAGAATCCTAAGAAATATACAGCACTCGGCGGTAAGATTCCTAAGGGAGCCCTTCTCGTAGGCCCTCCGGGTACAGGTAAAACCCTTCTAGCCAAGGCTGTTGCTGGTGAGGCTGATGTGCCTTTCTTCTCTATTTCCGGTTCGGATTTCGTGGAGATGTTTGTCGGTGTGGGAGCGTCCCGTGTACGTGACCTCTTCCGTCAGGCAAAGGAGAAGTCTCCGTGCATCGTCTTCATTGACGAGATCGACGCAGTGGGACGTGCCAGAAGCAAGAACGGAGGATTCTCTTCTAACGACGAGCGTGAAAATACTCTGAATCAGCTCCTTACAGAGATGGATGGATTCGGCTCGAATTCGGGTGTGATCATCCTTGCCGCAACTAACCGTGCTGATATCCTCGACAAGGCCCTCATGAGAGCAGGTCGTTTCGACCGTCAGATCCATGTTGAACTTCCTGACCTCAAGGAGAGGAAGGAAATCTTTGAAGTTCATCTCAGGAACCTTAAGCTTGCTGAGGATTTTGACGTGGATTTCATTGCCAAGCATACTCCTGGCTTCTCAGGAGCGGATATTGCGAATGTATGTAATGAGGCGGCCCTCACTGCAGCACGCAAGAACAAGACAAATATTGATAAGCAGGATTTCCTTGATGCCGTAGACAGAATTGTCGGCGGACTTGAGAGAAAATCAATGATGATGTCTCCAGAGGAGAAGAAGACCACTGCTTACCATGAGGCAGGTCATGCGACTGTAAGCTGGCTCCTTCCGTATGCCGATCCGCTCTTCAAGGTTACGATTGTCCCTAGAGGTCAGTCCCTTGGTGCTGCGTGGTATCTTCCTGAGGAAAGACATGTGTCGACGAAGGAACATATGATTGACAGGATGTGTTCTCTCATCGGAGGACGTGTTGCAGATGAAATCTTTACAGGACAGCCTTGCACTGGCGCCTTGAGCGATCTCGAGCGACTTACTAAGATGGCTTATGCGATGGTTACCTATTATGCTATGAGCGATCAGGTGGGAAATCTTTCATTCTACGACTCAAACGGCTCAAGGGCATACGACTTCAACAGACCGTACTCTGAAAAGACTGCAGAACTTATTGATAAGGAGGTTAAGGAACTCGTTGATATGATTCACGATCGTACCGAGAAGCTTATCCGTGAAAATTACGATGGTTTTGTGCAGTTGGCAGAGCTTTTATTCGAGAAAGAAGTTATCTTTGCAGATGATCTGGAAAGAATCTTCGGTCCAAGGGCTGGAGCAAAGCCTGCAGAAGAGGTTCAGAAGGATCCTGAAGAAATAACTGAAGCAGAGTAATGAACAATTTTATAAAAAGGACAATATCGGGTGTTGTGTTTGCGGTGATCATGCTCGCCGCATTCCTCACCAACAAATATGTGTATGGAGCCGTGATGCTCTTCTCGCTTGTCGTCATGATCAAGGAGTTTCTGACCATTACCTGCGGAAAGGACTATAGATATTCCCAGATCCTTACTATATTTTCAGGTGCAGTCCTTTTTACGCTTCTGTATCTTTATAAAGCATGTAATTTCCCCGGAAGACTGGTTATTCTTGCGTTTGTTCCGGTTTTCCTCCTTATGATCAACTCATTGTATCTGAAGGATAAGAGCCGTTTTGACAAGTTTGCCAATCTTTATGCGGCACTGCTTTATATTGCAGTTCCATGGTCGATGCTGAACTTTGCTGTGTTCAATGCAGCAGGGGAGTTCAACGGAATTCTTCTTTTATGCTTTTTCTGCATAATCTGGGGAACAGATGTCGGAGCATATATGTTCGGCATTACCCTAGGCCAGAAATACGGAAAGAAACTCTTCCCGTCAATTTCTCCGAAGAAGTCATGGATCGGATTCTGGGGAGGATTCATAGTTGCGATCGGAGTGGCGGTAGCCCTTCATTATGCAGGACTCTTTTGTTTCGACCTTATCCACTGCATCTTCATGGGTGCCCTGTTATGTGTTGCCGGAGTGTATGGAGACCTGATCGAATCCCAGTGGAAGAGACATTACAACGTAAAGGATTCAGGCAATATCATCCCTGGACATGGCGGTCTTCTCGACCGATTTGACAGTGCTCTTATAGCTATTCCTATCGGAATCATCTATCTTGTGGTGATGAACGTTCTGTAAATATTTTATTTTTGCCTTAATGGCTGATTTTTCGTATATTTGCGCCGCATTGTTGTGTATACATCAATGCGGCTAAATTTTAATAGATATTTATGATCATACATAAAGACTGCTACGGAACAATTATTATGGTATGGACCATCTGTCTGGTTCTTGCCTTCCTGTTCCTGCGTTTTATTCCATGGGCATTCATCTCGTACCCTCTGACAGTAATCCCGATGTTCTTCATGGGTTTCGTACTTTTCTTTTTCAGAGTACCGAACCGCCAGAGTGTTGGTGAAGCCAATGATGTTACTTCTGTTGCTGACGGAAAGATCGTCGTGATAGACAAGGTGTTCGAGTCAGAATATCTCAATTCCGAGTGCATCCAGGTGTCGATCTACATGGACTTCTTCAATGTACATGTAAATTATTGGCCTGTCAGCGGAGAAGTGAAGTATTACAAGTATCATCCTGGCAAATACATGCTTGCCTTCCTGCCTAAGGCGTCTGAGCTCAATGAGCATACATCGACTGCCATCAGCAGCCCATATGGAGATGTATTCTTCAAGCAGATTGCAGGTACATTCGCACGCAGAATTGTCTGCTATGCTGATCCTGGTGCTCAGGAAGTCAAGGGAAGCCAGTGCGGAATCATCAAGTTCGGCTCACGCATCGACATGTATTTCCCTCTCGACGCAGAAATCAAGGTCAAGCTTGGTGATCATGTGACGGCAAGTGAATCTATTATTGCCACACTGCAGAAATAAATATGGAAGAACAATTGATATACATCATAATGCTTGCCTCTATTGCATTGTCGGCACTATGCTCGACGCTTGAGGCAACTCTGCTTTCCACCCCTCTCTCATTCATTACAGGTCTCGAAGAGCAGGGCGTAAAGGGAGCATCAAGACTTAAGAAGCTGAAACAGAATACTGACAAACCGATTTCAGCAATACTCTGTCTCAATACAATAGCTAATACCGTCGGTGCATCCATCGTCGGTTCATTGGTTTACGAAGTCTATGGCGATGCACTTGTGGGAGCCTTCTCTACAGTCTTTACACTTTGCATCCTTTTCTTCTCTGAGATCATACCGAAGACAATCGGCACAAGTTACTGGAGGTCGCTTGCACTTCCTGCATCTGCAATCATCAGCGGAATGATCTTCATCACATATCCTCTTGTATGGATACTTGAGAAGTTCACCAAACTTATTTCATCTCGTGCAGATCAGGTCAGTGTCAGCCGTGAGGATATTTCTGCAATGGTGAGTGTCGCTACTGAGGAAGAGGAGATCGAGAAGGAGGAGAAGAAGATGATCCAGAACATCCTCAAGCTCGATGAGATGACTGCCCATGAGATCATGACCCCAAGCGTTGTGGTCGAGATGGTTCCAGGAAATATGACCATCAAGGAATTCTACGAGAGCGAGAATACCCACTCACGTATCCTTATCTATGATGAGGAGAATGACGAGTATGTGACAGGATATGTTCTTCGTCAGGAGGTCCTTGAGAAGATGGCCGAAGATAAGTTCACTACCAGAATGGACGAAATCATCCGTCCGATCATGACTTTCGGTGAAGAGGATTCCGTATCAGACATCTGGGAGAAACTCCTTGAGAAGAAGGAGCATATTTCAGCAATCCTCGACGAATATGGCTCACTGAGAGGTATCGTGACCATGGAGGACGTTATCGAAACGATGCTCGGACACGAGATTGTCGATGAGAAGGACGAGGTCGTGGATATGCAGGAGTATGCCAAGGAACAGTGGGAGAAGGCGCAGAGAGAAATTGAGAAAGTAGAAGATTAATTACATATCCAAACGACAACCCCTCGAACCAGGAAGCAGAAAAATCAGGGTAAATGCTTCCGGATTCGAGGGGTTGTCGTTTTATAATCTATCGGTCTGATTCAATGAGTTCCAGGAGACGGTCGATTGCTTCGTCTTCAGGGACGTGTCGCAGAACAGGTGTCTTGCCTTTGTAGATGGATACCTTGTGGTTTCCTTCGCCTACATATCCCCAGTCTGCATCAGCCATTTCGCCTGGACCGTTCACAATGCATCCCATTACGGCAATGACCATTCCCTTGAGATGTGAGGTGCGGCGTTTTACCTCATTGAATGTGCTTTCCAGATTATACATTGTACGTCCGCATCCTGGGCATGCGATATATTCCGGTCTGTAGAAACGTCTTCTTGCAGCCTGCATGAGTTCATCCACGAGATATTCTGCATATTCGCTTCCGTCAAGGATTACCTCCTTGCCGTCTTCCATATAGGTACCACAGAGTTCAACTTCATCTATCTCTTTGTCCAACAGTCTCTTGCCGAAATCACATGCAAAGTCCATGAGGAGTCTTTCGCGTGATGGTGCATTGTATGTGGCTGTGGCCTTACCGCCTTCAATCTTTATTGAGGACATTGTGGAATTCAATCTGTGGTCATATCTGTCAGCGAGATATTGTGCGACCGGAATCTCATTTGCAGGATCTTCAGTCAGGGATACGCGAATTGTATTGCCGATGCCTTCTGAAAGCAGGGCAGAGATTCCTACTGCAGATTTGATCCTTCCGGCATCCCCGTTACCTGCTTCTGTAACTCCGAGATGGAGAGGGAAGACGATGCCTTTCTCCTGCATTTCCTTTGCGAGAAGACGATATGCCTCGACCATGACAAAAGTGTTGCTTGCCTTGAGTGACACCACGACATTGTGGAAATCATTCTCCACACACATCATAAGCCATTCCATTACGGCTTCCTTCATAGCAAGAGGTGTATTGCCGTAAAGGTTGGTGATTCTCTCGCCGAGCGAACCATGGTTAAGTCCGATTCGAACTGCAGTTCCGTTTTCCTTGCAGACTTCGACGAGTCTTGCGAACTGCTCGCGCGCCTTGTCGTGGTCCTTGTGGAAGTTACCCGGATTTATTCGGACCTTCTCAACAACTGCAGCTGCAGCAATGGCGATTTCAGATGAAAAATGAACATCCGCTACAAGAGGAGTGTCTATACCAGCCTCACGAAGCCTGTCCTTGATTTCACGGAGCGATTCAACCTGTGCGGGAGATGGGACAGTGAGCCTTATGAGCTGTGCTCCTGCTTCATGCAGCCTGACACATTGTTCTAAGGATGCATCTACATCAGATGTATGTGTGTTGCACATTGTCTGCACAACGATCGGATTTTCGCCACCAATGGCTATGTTTCCTGCTTTTACTGTCAGTGTATTCATCATTGTCATTTCTTCACTCCGTAAACTGATTCCCTTGCTTCCTTTCTCAATTCAGCCTTGGTCTTTCCTGTCCTCTTTGTAAGGTGGATATGCATGCCCGCAGAGATGGTTATGTTCATAGGATAGGCATACCTGTAATAGTATTCACTGGAATAATCTGGCTCATACAAGGTTCCGAAGGAATGTTTGTATGTCGCAGTGATATGGAATTCCACAGGATCGAATACAAAGCCTATTCCCAGGCCTCCCTTAAGTCCGTAATCCCATCTTCTGTCAGTGTCGGTAAAGGAATTCTCCAATTCTGGCTTTACATTTCCTGTCACACCAGGATAACGATGTATGCCGAGCCTGTAACCTCCGTAGCAGCCGATATTTGCGATAAGTTTGAAGTTCCACAGGTCATAATGTCCGTGCATATACAATGGCACTTCCAATACATCATAAATCGCTTTTTCTGCACCTTCGATGGTATAAGTGTAGTTCTTGTCCTTGTTATGCTCAAACTGATATCCTTCCTTTGTGAGGTTAAGTCCTATCTGAAAGCCAAAGAATGGCATGTATCCGAACATCTTTCCATATTTGGTATAGGAGATTCCTATGTTCATGGGGATGATCAGCATGTCCTGATTCTGTGTCGGGTTCCACATGACCTGGCTCAGGTTGACTCCATATGATACTCCTATCATGGAATAGTCATTTATCATCAGTTTCTTCTTGACATCAAGCGTATCGAGGAATTCGTTCGAATATTCCTCGACTGTCAGTCCCTTCGGAAGAAGGTCCGACTGTGCCGACAAAGCAAAAGATGACAAAAGTATAGATATGATTGTAATCAGTCTCTTCATAATCCGTTATTTGAACATTTCTTCAATATCGATGTTCTGGTCGATTTCCATCTTTTCCGGAATGTCGATGAGGAATGTACCGTCTTCAAGTTTATAGAATCGCACCTTTTCCGGCTGCTTGTGTTCAAGAAGGATTCCGGTATCCACAAGTCCGTTCCTGTTTACATCCTCGGTTATTCTGATGGAGTATTTACCTGCTCTCAGATATGGGAATTTCAAGGTTGTGTCGTCCTCGACTATGTATTGTCTCAGTATCTGAGTCCTCTTTTCATTAAGAAGGTCCACAATGTATTTGTTGTTGACATTGGAAAGGGTCAGATTCATGGTGCTGAGCTTTTCGTCGGTTGGAAGAGTCACCTTCACCTCGGTACTGTCATTGTAGAAACCGTTGATGTCCTTGAACTTCCTGTGCGGCACCTTGAGGAAATATTCATAGCCAGGCTGAAGTTCTATCTCAGGTCTGATGATGTATTTCCTGAGATTGAGAGTATCCTGTGTGACAGTATATTTCGCAGTTGCTTCCTGCTGACGAGGGTTCAGATACCTGAATGTAAGGGAATCGAAGGCTGTCTCTACGACAGGATACTTGAACTCCATTGTGAATCCGTACTGCTCCACAGTTTCAGGCTTTGCTTCTAGAGTGAACACTGCAGTGGTGTCTTCATTCCTGATGTCTCTTGAGGAACTCTTGCCGGTTGTTTTCTTAGGCTTGAGCAGTCTGATCTCTTCAGTAAAACTGTTCAGAAGTCCCAGCGTGTCAGTCTTCATGTATTTTACATTAAGGAAAAGAGTATCAGGCTGCTTGCGTGAATCATTGATCCAGATTTCAAGGCTGTCCTTGACCTGGTTGAACTGTGTGATGACCTTGTCTGCAGAAACTCCCTTGAACCAGAGAGAATCGATCTGAGCATTAGGAGCCATGAAGGTAATATAGGCTGTTCTTTCTCCGACACGCTCCTTGTTGACGATCATCTGGGTAGAAGGCTTTTCCTTGAATACGTTAAGTTCCATCTCTGTCTTTCTTGCGAGACAGTTGACAGTGTCAAGCATATCGTACTTCATCACTTCCGGAAGTGAATCCCTTACTACAACTGAAGGTCTGAATGCCGTGTCGATGAATGCAATCTTCTCTGATTCAGGATCGTATTTGTTATTGTTGTTCTCATCGATGACTGCGTACATTCTATATACGGTGTCCTGGATGTTCCTGAGACAGAAATATCCCCAGTCATCGGTCTTTACAGCAGCGTCAGGACGGGTAAGGAATACAGCGGAATCTGCCAGATCCTTGTATATCATTACGGTTGCACCTTTAATCGGAGCAAGCGTGTTGCAGTCTTGAACGATACCGGTGACCATCATGGAATCAATGACTTCACCTGTAGAGAATACCAGTGTGAAGCCAGGGAAAAGATTGCCTTCATTGTTGTCAGCAATCGCATTGGTAAGATCGAGGGTATATGTCTTGTTGGAATCAAGGTCGCTTTCGAATGTAAGTACCACACCCTTGCCTTTGAGTCTGTATTGCGGCATCTTCTCAAGAGGAGGGGAGAGGAACAGGCTCTTTGGGTCCTTTACCTTGACATACTCGTTGAACTTGATTTCCAGTTTTGTTCCGTGTACCGGCACATTTGTCATGCCCAGTTCGGGATAGATCTCCGTTATGACAGGAGGAATCGTATCCTTTGGACCACCGGTCGGAGGTGTGGTCGTGTTGGCGCATGAATGCGAAAATATCATGATGCCCAGCACAAGAGTGATGGGGATAATGGGAAAGAATCTTGAAAGGAATCTCTTCATCTGCAAATGGTTATAAATCAGTCCTGATGACACTTTGGATTCCCTCGATCTTCTCCAGTTTCTTTGTCAGTTTGTCGAGGTCGCCCATGTCATGGACATAAAGGTCTATATATCCGTCGAATACACCATCTTCTGTGCCGAGGCAGAACTTCTTGATGTTCACGCTGAGCACGAATGAGATATATCTGGTAATGTCGTTGATCATGCCGATTCTGTCGAAGCCCTTGAGTGAGAGCCTTACAAGGAAGGACATGTTGTGAGTGTCGGCATGCTCCCACTTCGGCATGACGATCTTGTCGCCGAATTTCGAGGCGAGGTTGTTTGCTGTAGGACAGCTCTTCTTATGAACTGTCACTGTGTCGTCAGAAGCCTTGAAGCCGACTACGCTGTCGCCCGGAATAGGGTTGCAGCATGATGCGATGACATATTTATGCTTGGTATCATTACCGTCGATCACATAATCCTCCTTCTTTTCTTCCTTTGAACTCTTGAACCAAGGGAATGACCAGCTTGAACTCTTCTTCTTAGCTTTTTCATGTGCCTTCTTAAGAACATCATTGAGGCTGTTGAGCTTAATCACGCCGATTCCGACCCTGAAATAGAGTTCGTCCGGCTTGCTTTCGAAGATTTCATAACCGTCCATGAGCATGTTCACGGTCTTGTCTCCGAACTTGTATCCGAGAGCCTCGATCTGTTCCTTGACCATCTTCTTGCCGATCTTGATGCTTTCATGTCTTTCGCTCTTGAGATAGTCCACAACGATGCTCTTGGCCTTTCTGGTCTTCAGGAAATTGAGCCATTCGCTCTTCGGCTTCTCGTTCTCTGCTGTGATGATCTCGATCTGGTCACCTGTCTTGAGCACATATGAAAGCGGCACAAGACGGAGATTGACCTTGGCAGCGATAGCCTTGTTTCCGATCTGCGTATGGATGGAATATGCGAAGTCAAGTGCTGTAGCGCCCTTCTCGATGCTCTTCTGCTCTCCCTTAGGAGTGAAGACCATGATGTCCGTCTTGATAAGGTCATTGTGGATCATGTCAAGAAGGTCGAGGGCATTCACGTCCGGATTTACAAGTATTTCCTTCACCTTGGTGATCCACTTGTCCATCTCGCTCTCGTTTTCCTCAGCAAAGCCGTCCTTCTTGTATGCCCAGTGCGCAGCGATACCTTTCTCTGCGATTTCGTTCATTCTCCTAGAGCGGATCTGAACCTCAATCCAGATACCTGCTTGGCTCATCAGGGTGCAATGAAGCGCCTCATAACCGTTGTTCTTAGGATAGTTCACCCAGTCTCTGACACGGTCAGCCTTATAGCGGTATATACCTGTGATTATGGAGAATATGTGGTAGCACTGGTCGCGTTCGGTCTCCTTGTTGGTGAGATCCGGATCAAAGATGATGCGGACAGCGTAGAGGTCATAGATCTGGTCGAAGCTGATGCCCTTTGTCTGCATCTTGTGCCAGATCGAATATGGAGTCTTGACTCTCTTCTTCACCTCGAATGTGAAGCCTGATTTCTTGAGAGACTCTTCTATAGGTGCGATGAATTCGTTGATCTGCTTGTCCTTGTCGGAAATGTTCCTGTTGATCTTTGCCGAAATCTCGTTGTATGCCTCAGGCTCCTTGAATCTGAGCCAGATGTCCTCCATTTCTGACTTCACGCTGTAAAGACCCAGACGATGGGCGAGAGGGATGAACACGAACATGGTCTCGCTGAGGATCTTGTCCCTCTTGTGCTCCGGCATGAACTCGATGGTCCTGCAGTTGTGGAGACGGTCCGCAAGCTTGATGAGCACGACACGTACGTCATCATTCAAGGTGAGTAGGATGCGCTTGAAGTTCTCCGCCTGCATGCTCTTCTGCTGTGCCTTGTCCTCGTTGTCGAGCACTGTCTTGATCTTTGTCAAACCTTCTACCAGGGTAGCGACCTTGTCGCCGAAAAGGCTGCGAAGGTCATCTACCGTATAATCAGTGTCTTCAACCACATCATGCAGAAGGGCTGCAACTATGGACTTGTAACCAAGGCCGATATTGCTGACGACAATCTTCGCTACGGCGATAGGATGAAGAATATATGGTTCCCCGGAACGCCTTCTGATGCCCTTGTGGGCCTCATTAGCGAACTCGAATGCCTTCTGAATTATTTCAAGTTCCTTAGGATCAGTGCAGCGCTTTCTGGCTGCTTCCTTAAGATCTGCATAATCTCGTGCAATGATCTCGTGGTCCTGTGCGGTAAACTCGGAAATCTTACCCATAGTTATATGATTTAACCTTTTTAATCTTCAATATTATAATTGTCAACATGCTGGAATGCATAGGAAAGTTCTGATCCTATAAGGATTATGAACCATCCGATGTTTATCCATACCATGAAAAGCGGTACTGCGGCAAATGCACCGAATATACCGTTCATTCTTGTTACCATCACCTGAGTCTCAAGATAGAGGTAATTGACGACGGCAAAAGCGATTCCTGCCGGTATGGCTGCACTCAAGGCATTGGCATAGTCAACCTTCGCATTAGGTATGAACTTATACATTGCCGAGAATGTAAAGATTGCCACTGCAGCAAACAGAATCCATGTAAGCATGGTCTTGAATATGGTCAGATCTTCCACATCAAGTCCAAGTGATGTCAATGCATGAGAATACATCATGGCGCCTCCGAAGAATACGAACACCACGAACGGTGATACGAAAAGCATAGCCAAGATCACTGAAATCCTCTTTATCAGGCTCCTTGACTTAGGCACTCTCCAAGCATTGTTGAACACCTTTTCCACATTCATCATCATCCAGACTACGATCCATGCAAAGAGCAGGGCGCTGACAAGCCCGACTGCGCTGCTCTTGGCAGTGTTGATGATGTTCTGGGCAAAGCC
>JAEIGA010002655.1_pt1 | contig 28424 bp, 53 predicted proteins | sample 9270691 | NCBI WGS metagenome assembly JAEIGA01 (sample SAMN17057246, study PRJNA624740) | gut metagenome | biome: biome; isolation source: fecal sample | host: Bos grunniens | place: China: Xizang | collected 2019
ACTGACCCTACAACACCAATATCAACTACACAAGCAATTATAACAAATGCTACATTTAGCATTTCAAAACTTAATAGATAATGAACAACAATGATTTTATAAATAAATTAGGTTTAATATTACAAGCATTAAGTTTAGAGATATTGTTTAAAGATTACAACAATACTGATTTAATGCAAGAATTACAAAAACAAGACACACAGTATTTTGAAAAGATTATTAAAAACCAAGAAGAAATATTAAAACTCTTAAAAGAAAGGAGTGAGTAAATTGGAAGACAAAGTAATAGAAAAGGTCGATGAGAAGATTAAACACATACTTGACGAAGATATAAACACAAATAACCTAGACCACTTATATAAATTAAGTAAAATAAAACACATGGCAAAGGAGGATAAAGAAATGTACGGAGAATATGGAAATTATGGACGTGGAAGACGTGCAGGATATGATAGTTATGGACGTGATAACTACGGTGAATATGGAAGAGGTAGTTATGGAAGACGTGGTTATGATATGAAATACCGTGGCGAAGAAGAATTAGACAGAATGGCTGGAGAATATGGTCGTTACATGGAATCACGCAATAGATATGGTGCTGGTGAAGAAACTGATAAAAGTTTTCATTATATGGTAAAAGCACTTGAAGACTTTATCATGGTATTACATGAAGAAGCAGAAACAGAACAACAAAAAATGCAATTAAGACAAGCACTACAAAACAGTATGAGATAATATGTTTATATATCATAATCAAAACCCACATAATAGGGATATCTCTGATTGTGTTGTGAGGTCACTGTCTGTATTAACTGGTAAAAGTTGGCGTGATATGTACGATGAACTTACGGATTTAGCGGGTGATGTTAGTATGATGTTCGATAGGGTGGAATTTGTCGAGGATTATTTAGACGACCGATACCCTAGAGAATGCCATTATTCAAAGACAGTGGGCGAGTTTGCCAAAGAGCACCCATACGGGAGGTATGCCGTAACAATGGACGGACATATTACTGCTATTATTGGTGGTGATATAATAGACACATTTAATCCAAGTAATAGAATTATGAGATGTGCTTGGAAGATACAATAGACTGTAATTTTACAGTCTTTTCTTTTTATGGTATAATTATTTTAGGTGATATAATGAAAGTAGCAATATATTACACTAGGCCATTTGAAATTGGTGGTGTAGAAAAAACTATGTATGCTAGAGGCAAATATTTAAAAAATCATGGGCATGAAATTACTTTTGTTTATGCAAGTAGTGATAGCCCTTTGGATATGCTAGAAAAATGGGCTACTGTTGGTAATGTAAAACACGTTGATATTTGCCAAGACGAAGTGTTTGATTATGTTATTTATGATGCAGTTTATAATTTAAGAAAAGTAAAAACAAGAAGAAATAATTATATTCAGGTTATAAATGGTAATTTAATTGACAGTTGTGAACATTATGAGGAAGTTATACCTTTTAAAAAATATGTTGCAGTAAGTGAAGAAGCAAAAAGACAATTTAAAGAACGCAAAGGTAAAAACTGTATTGTTATTCCGAATTTAATTGATGAAGAAGAAGTTAAAAGGCTCTCAAAAGAAGAAGTAGATATACCTAAAAAGAAACATAATTTTTTAATAGTAAGTAGAATAGACCAACAAAAAGGTTTTCCTAGATTAAGACCAATTTTAGATAAATGCGAAGAAAGATATGGCAAAGATTATCAATTTGTGGTAATAGGCAGTAATTATTTATATCCACAATATAGCAATCAATTAAAAAAAGAACTAGAAAATTATAATGTGTTATGGCTTGGTAGACAAGATAATCCTTATAAGTACATGAGATGGGCTGATAGTTTGTGGCAATTAAGCGACTATGAAAGTCAATGTATGGTTATGTACGAAAGTTTAATAATAGGTACGCCATGTGTTTGTACTGATTTTCCAAATGCTATTAAGGAACTTACTAACGGTAAAGGTTATATATTAAAAAAAGACTTATCTAACTTAAATTTAGAGGAAATAGAACAATTACAAAAAGGTTTTGAATATCACTATGTTGACTATGGCAAAGAGTGGTTAAAATTAATAGAACCAGTAGAAAAGAAAGATTATAAGTTTAGCATTATAATACCTAACTATAACAATGCCAAGTGGCTTGAGGGTTGCTTAAATAGTGTATTAAATCAAACATACAAGAATTATGAAATAATATTTATTGATGATATGAGTGAAGATAATTCACTTGAAATAGCAAACAAAATGTTAAAACCACCGCATAAAGTATTGAAAGTTCCTTATAAAAAATATAATGGTGGAACTAGAAATATTGGAATAATGGAAGCAACGGGAGATTATATAGTTTGTTTAGATAGCGATGACCATTTAAAAAATGAAAATGTATTGCAAGAAATAAATGACAATTTAGAAGATGAAGATGTAATGTTTTTAGGCTTTGATTTATATAAAGATGGAAAAGAGGATTTATTCCCATTTAGACCAAATTATCAAACATTGTATCAAGCATTTACAAATGATGTATGTGCTATATGGACTAAAGTAGTAAGAACCGATTTATTAAAAGATACTTTATTCCCTGAAAGTACACTTGCAGAAGATAGAGTGCACCATTATAGATTATGCGAAAAAGCAAACAGCTTTACTTGTTTAAACAAATCAACTCATGTATGGAACAGAAGCAATACTACAAGTGTAACAACAAAACGTGAGGTAATGTGGGAAATGTCTATTTATAAACATCTTGGAGAAATGTATTATTTTATAGCAAATACTAAAAATGAAAAATATAAGCAATGGGTTCAAATGAAATTTGATAAGCAATGGAAAGAACTTGCAGAAAAGAGGTATCAACAAATATAATGGCTACTTCATACGCAATATATAAAAAAGAAATAACTGATTATTTAAAAAATAAATTTGATAAAAGTGCAAAGATATTAGACGTAGGAGCAGGGGAAGGTACTTATCTGCCATTTTTACAAGATTATTTTACAGACATTGAGGCTGTGGAAGTGTTTAAACCAAATATTGATAACTTTAATTTAGAAAAACGATATAATAAAGTTTATAATGCGAATATAATTGATTTTAAATACGATTTTTACGACATAATTATATTTGGTGATGTAATAGAACACTTAGATGAACACAATGCTCAAAACGTCTTAAAATACGCATATAATAGGTGTAAAGAAATGGTAGTTGCAGTGCCTTACCTAAGCCCACAAGGAATTGAAGAAGATAATATTTATGAGATACATAAACAAGACGATTTAACCGATGAAATTATGAAAGAACGATATCCATATTTAAAAAATGTTTTTCAAAATGATAAATATGGTTATTATATAAAGGAGGAGAATTATGAAGAATTACATAGTTAAGGCTATTAGAAATTTTAATGATGTAGTTGAAAAAAATGAATATGGTTTGGATACACCTAGAAAAGCAGAACAAAGTATATGGAATTGTACAAAAGAAAGATATGAATTTTTAAAAGAAAATAATGCAGTTGTGTTGGTTGGCATTGATGAAATTAAAGAAGAAAAAAAAGATATAATTGAAACTGAATTTGATATTAGAAGTAAAGAAGTAAAGAAACTTGTGGATGAAAAAACAGAAGGATTAAATAATATAAAAGAAAATGTTATAGGAACACCAAAAAGGGCAACTAAAAAGAAAACTAGCAAGAAATAATCTTGCTTTTTATTATGCGATTTTGTGTTTTTTTAAAATTGTGCTATAATTTAGTTAAGAGTTCGGTAGAGAACTCCTATAATTAAATCTCACGTGTTCGTGGCACGTAAAACTAACGATAGGAGGAAATTATGAAAAGAGAAAATTTAGACTTTTTAGAAAGTGAACAAATTGACAAAGTTATGGCTTTATATGGGAAAGCAATTGGAAAGTATGAAAAAGACATTGATGCTTTAAAGGAAGACAAAAAAACACTTGAAGAAAAAGTGTCTACATACGAAACTAAAATCAATGAGTTTAATGAAAAGGCTAAAGATGATGCTAATTGGAAATCTAAATTTGAGGAGTTGCAAACCACAATTAAAGAACAAGAAGCACAAAAAAAAGCCGAAGAAGAAGACAAGATATTAACTGATAATATCAATGCTTTATTTGAAGGCAAAACATTTACTAGCGACTATGCAAGAAGAGGTCTTTTAAATGATATTAAAATGGGCTTAAATAACCCTGAAAACAAAGGTAAAGGTATTCAAGATTTATTTGATGAGTTAACAAAAGATAAAACTGATATATTTACTAATCCAAATCAATTAAAAGACATGGAAAGCATGGGAGACAGTGAACAAGACAATAACACAAAAGAAACGCCAATAATATGGTAAAAAGAAAGGAATGATTAATTATGGCAAGAATAGATGCTTTATCTATCAAATTACAAGGTCAAGAAGGTAATGATAAATTAGCAGAAGAATACGGAAAAGTAATTAATAATGTAATGGCTAACACATTATCAACAAGACTAAAAAACCAAAACTTATCAGGTCAACCAACAGCAGGTACAGTTGAGGCAAAAAGATTTACAAATGTAAGCGGAAATACTTACGGAACAGCAAGAACTGCTGGTGAAGGGCAAAAAATTAAGGCTAATCCAGTTGTTATCGCAATTAACGATGATACTGAATATTTAAGCGAAGTTGAAGAAAAAGACTTAATGATGTATGGAGTTGGTGGTCTTATTGAAAGACAAATGGGAGAACATCAAAGAGGATTAGAGGCTGAACTTGAAGATAAATTCTTTGCAGAAGCAGTTAACGCTGGTACTTCATTCACTGCAACAGGAACTCCTACAATTGAAGATGAAATCGAGGAAGCAATACAAAAAGTTGAAAAAACTAAAAATGATTATGTTCGTGGAGTACCTAGAAACATGATTAACGTAGTAATGAGCAATGAATACTATGGAAAATTAAGAAATAAGATTAACTCAATTTCTAATTCAAATGGATTAGGACAAGTTAAAAATTATGAAGAAGGCACATTCAATAATACAAAAGTGTTCTCAAGTGTATTCCTACCAGAAGGAATTAATTATATCGTTATGATTGACGGTGCAGTTGCACAACCAATAAGAACTTCAGAGTATGCACCAAAGAAAGTTGAATTATCTGACGCAACAGCTTTTGGATTCTTTGCATACAAAGGAACAAAAGCAGTAACACCAGACTTAATTATCTACAATGGCTCAGTAACAAGTTTATAATATAAAGGAGGCATTTTATGACATTTGAAGGACAATACCTAACTTATGCAGAATATACTGCTTTAGTTGAAAGCATAGGTGGTTCTGCAATTGACGAAATGCCTTTTAACTTATTAGAATTTAAGTGTAGAAGAAGAATTGATATAAGAACTCAAAATAGACTTAAAAATATTAATAGTGAAGATATACCTCAAGAGGTAAAACTTTGTGAATATGCTTTGATAAATAGTATGTCTGCTTATGATGAAACATTAAGCAATATTTCAAGTAATGGTAATGTTGCAAGTGAAAATACTGATGGTTATTCTGTTAGTTATGTAAGTGCTAGTGAAATAAGTAATATTGTAAAATCAGAATGTGATGAACTTGATGATATTATAAATAATTATTTGCTAGGTGTTATAGTTAATGGAGAACATATTATGTATTTAGGAGTAGATTAATGTTAACTAATTCGAGTTTAACTATTTATCATAAAGAAGATTATTTAGATATGGCGACACATTTAGAAGTATGGACTAGGTATAATTATGACAATGTGTGGTTTTTTGGAGGCGAGGGTGCTAGCATTAATAAAGGTTATGATAATGCTAATGATGTTGAGATAAGACTGCCTTATGATGTTAATGATAGTTTAGATATAAGAAATTTTAAAAAAGGCGACATTATAGTTCAAGGCACCCTTGACTTTGATATAAATACACAACAAAATTTGAAAGATTATTTAATTTACAATATAACAAGCATTAAAGATAATAAGTTTGGTAATAATCCACATATACATTTAGGAGGCAAATAATATGCCTGTTAATATGCAACCTGCAAGTGTAATAAAAGCACGACTAGGGATTGAACCAAATGGGCGAGTGCATAAGTTTTTTACCAACGAATGTGCAAAAGAAATGGACCCGTTTGTTCCTTTTGATAATGGTGATTTGGCTGAAACAGTTATTCAAGGTGGGCAACCTACTAGAAATGTTACGACAAACACTATTACATACGAACAAGAATACGCAAAAGTAGTTTATTACGGAATAAGAAATGGAAAGTCTATTATTATTCATCATGATAAACATGCAAAAGCAACTACATATTGGGATAAACACATGTGGACAGCAAAAGGGCAAGACATAGTAAATCGTGTGCAAGAATATGTAAATCGTGGAGGTAAATAATGGATTATAGAATATCAAAGTTAATAGATTATTTGTTTGAAGTTATTAATACACTAACTGAAAATAGAAATTATCAAATTAATGCAGACTTTTTAGGAGATGTAGATAATTTTTCACTTGATAAAATACCCACAGCAAGCACAGTACAAAAGTGGGTAATAGGAAAAGAAATACATAGAGACGTTTATTCATTTAGAAGTCGTAAATCATATAGTTCTGACACTATTAATAATCTTGCGAATATAGGGTTTTTTGAAGATTTTGAAAATATAATTAAATCTAATAATAAAGAAGGCATTTTGCCTAGTATAAACGGTATAGAAAGTATTGAATGTTTAAACTGTGGAACATTAATTAACGTTGATGGAACACAAGCAACATTTGATATACAAATACAAATTACATATAGAGAGGAGTAAACCTATGAAAAAAATAATTGCAATAAAAGATTTTACTGCTAGTGGTGTTAATTACATTGAAGGCGAAGAAATCAAAACAAACAGCTATGAGGCAATCGTTAAATTAAATGAAAAAGGTTTTATAGATCCTCTTGGTTATAAAGATTTAGTTCTTATTAAAAGGGAACTTGACAATCAAAAAACTTTTAAGAAAGAGGAGGGAAAACTATGAGACAATTACAAAGACATGAATTTCAACATTTTATAAATACTGCTACAACAACTGGTGAAACTTCTAATCCAACTTGGAAACAAGAAGGTGAAGGAGTTGAATCATTAAGTGTTACTTTTAGCACAACAAAAGATACATTTAAACCAATAATTCGTGCTACTACTGAGACGGTATTTCAAAACTATCAAATAAGTTCTTCAATAAGTGGTAAAAGATGTTATGAAGACGAAGAAATTTATGAATATCTTGATGAATTAAGAAGAAAAGCAATATCAGGACAAACACAATTAATAGAAATTGATACTGCAAAAACTAACGGAACAACTGGAAACTACTTAGCAGTAAAATATGATGTTTTAATAACTATTACAGAGTGGCTTGGTGAAAATGCAACAATTTCTTATGACATTGATTATAGTAATCCAAAAACAGGAATTGCTACAATAAGTGGTTCAACAATAACATTTACAGAAGACGCAGATACAAGTTTATAATAACCTTTGAGGGTTAAGGGAGGATATACCACCCTTGCCTTTTTTTAATATTAAAAAAATATGATATAATATAATTGAGGTGAATAAAATGGAAAAACTAATTTTAGAAAGAAACAAAGAAGACTACTATGTTTTAGAAATCAATGATAAAGGAGACACAATAGAATTTGACTTAACTGACATAACTTTGCCTGAAAGAATAATAAATGCAGGAGAAAAAATGGAAAAATTAGGCAAAGAATACACTCAAAAAGAAAAGGAACTTTTAGAACAATATAAAGATGATGAAGAAACACTAACAAAAGAATATATTAAACTTGCTAAAGAACATGGAAAAGAATCAAGAAAAATATTTGATAGTTTTTTAGGCGAAGGAACTTGTTATAAAATATTTGGTGAAAGTGAAAGCATAGATCAATATGTAAGATTAATGGATGCACTACAACCACATTTTGAAAAAATGCAAATAAAAAAAGAAAAAGCACAACAAAGACTTGCTGAAAGATATTTACAAAAACAAAGTGATGTGATTTAATGTATCCTACAAAAATGGAAGCCAATGGGCATATATATAATATAAATACTGATTATAAAGTAGCACTTGCTTGTTTAAAAGCAATAGATGATGAAGAAATAACTGATTTTGTCAGATACCTTGCTATTGAAACTCTTTTATTAGGAACTAATGTTAATAATGATGATAGAGAAATATTAAGAGATAAAATGGCAAATTATTTAAGATGTGGAAAAGAAGAAAATATCCCAATTGATGAAATAGATTTTGACTACATACAAGATGAACAAGATGTAAGAACAAGTATAAGGCAAGTATATAATATAGACTTGAATAAAGTAGATTATATGCACTGGTGGGAATATAATGAACTGATTAGTGGTTTAATTCCTGAAAGCCTTATAAATCGTATAAGAGAAAGCAGAACACTTGATTTAGAAGATTACAAAGACCCAAAACAAAGAGAAAAAATGAGAAAAATAAAAGAATTTAATGCAATAAAAAAGAAACGAAAAACAAAACTTACTGATGAAGAAATAGCAAACATGGAAGAATTTTTTAAACAAACAGAAAGGAAATAAATTATGGCTGACGGAAAATTAATAATTGAAACTGAACTTGGAACAAAAAAATTTGAAAAGCAATTGGCAGAACTGGAAAAAGATGCAAAAAGAGTAGCAGATAGAAAAGTAGAAATAGAAACTGACATATCAAATATTGAAGAAACAAGAACAATGCTTGAAAAGATAAAGCAAGAACAATTAGATATTGCTACAACTAGCGAAGAAAAAAATGAGATTGAAAAGCAATATAGCCAATTTTTAGATCTATCCAATATTGCCCTTGAAAAAGCCAATACAGAATTAAATGAAATTAACGCTCAAATTCAAGCAAATGCTAAAGAACAAGGAATTGTAAAAGAGGAATTAATTAAAACAAATAAGGAATTAGAACAAGCTAAAAAATTGCAAAGTATAAATGCAGAAACAGATAAAATTGCAAAGTCTATTAAAAAAGTTGGATTAGCATTAATAAGCGTGAGAAGTATATACTCGCTTGTAAGTCGTGCAAGTTCTGCATATTTATCACAAGATACGGAACTAGCAGAAAAATTAAGAAGTGTATGGGTGGGACTTGGTTCGTTTTTAGCACCTGCTCTTGAAATGATAAGCAACGGTTTATTAAAAGCACTTGGATATTTAAATGTATTTATAAAAGCATTAACTGGAATAGACTTTTTAGCAAGAGCAAACGCAAAGGCGTTAAAATCGCAAGCAAATGCACAAAAAGAATTAAATAGACAAACTTATGACTTTGATGTTGTAAGAACACAACAAGAATCATCAAGTGGTGGTGCAAGTGCTGGAAGTGGTGGACTATTTCAAATACCTGAGCTTGACGCAAATGTTGTAAAAAAACTTCAAGAAATGGCAAAATGGCTAAAAGAAAACTGGGATTGGATAAAAAAAGTAGGAGAAGTGTTACTTATAACTTTTGGAGCAGTTAAAATAGCACAGGTATTGAAAGGCATTGCTGCATTGCTAGGCGGTGCTGGAACTGGTCTAATTGGATTGAGCACTATTTTAAATGGATTACTAACAATAGGAACTATAACAATTGGAGTTTATCTTTTATATACTGCATTAACAGGTAGAGATTTAATTAAAGACTTAAAACAAATAGCAGATGGGCTAAAAGAAGTAAAAGAATTAACTGAAGAAGTTACAAAAAACGAAGAACACCAAACAGAAGTCTTGGAAAACTTTAATCAAGAAATGAAAGAAAAAATAGAAAATGGAAAAATTGATAGAAACAATTTATATACTTATACAAATATGTTAAAAAATAATACAAGAGCAACAGCGGAGCAGATAAAGAACATTGAAAGTAATTTAATTGTTACTAAAAAAATGCGAGAAGAAGAAAAAGCATTAAGCTCACAATTGAGTGAAACTTTAGATGCTTATGAATATTTGTATAATCAAGGACTTTTAAATGAGCAAGAAACAAAAGACTATATTTATGCCTTATTTCAACAAATATCAGTTATGGAAAAACTCGGATATAATACAGACGATTTAAAAACAAAATTCCAACAATTAACAGGCGTAAATTGGAATATTGCAATAGGTGTATCAGACAACGCATCTTCAAAAATCAATAACATAAAAAATAGGTTAGTAGATTTACTAGGTGTAACATCAGTTGATTTGTTAAGTGGAGCAAAACAAGCTATTAGACAAGTATATGGGTTCGCACAAGGCGGAATTGTAACACAGCCTACACGTGCATTAATTGGTGAAGCAGGATATCCAGAAGCGGTAGTACCAATGACACAAGATTATTTAAGTACTTTAGCAAGTGAAATAGCACGTTTTGGTGGTTCTAACGGTGGCGGAACAATTAATGTGTATCTTGACGGAAGATTAATACAAAGACAAGTTTCAAATGTACAAAATCAAAAGAATTTTGCTACTAATAGATAGGAGGGTATAAAGTGTTTATAGATAAAGACAGTTTAGTAATAAATGGTATATCAATGGGACAATATTTAACGAATGTTAAATATGGTTTTTACGACACATGGAGTAGTGACACAGGTTACACACTTTCTAATAAATTTACTGGGACATTTAAAGGCACTGTTCCTAAATTTAGTTTAAGTTTTAGACCACTTAAACCAAATGAGATAACATATTTAACTAATAACATTTTTAGAAAAGTTATTCAAACGGTTGTTTATGATGATCCTAATGGTTCAAGAAAAACAGTTGCAACTCATAAAGGAGACTTAGAACTTGACTTTTACCATATAAATATGAGTAAGGCGTTTTCGTTTGAATTAGTTGGAAATGAGGCGATTTAATGAGAACACACACATCTGACTTTAAAACTGCAATTTCGACAGCAGGCAGGCAAATAAATAGCAAAATAACGTATTATAAAAACGGAACTTTAAAAACCGTAAATAATATACTAAGTATTGCCCCATCAACACACACAGATTTACTAAAAACAGTAATGAAAGAATTAACATTTACAAGTAAAGAACAAATTAACAAAAATACAATTATTAAATATGAGTTTGGTGTTATGGTTGATGATGAGTATGAATACTTAAATATGGGTGAATACATAGTAAAAGAAAATGATTGGGATGCAGATTTAAACGCTTTTACCCATGAATGTTATGACACAATGTTATACACTATGGTTGACTATTACACACCTACAAATATAACATATCCTATAACTGTAAACGATTATATAAAAGCAATAGCAAATGAATGTGGGCTTGATTTTGATAACTATAATACACCTTTTTGCAATTCTACAACATTAATAAATGAAGAACATTTTAGTAATTTAGGATATACATTTAGAGACGTACTTGATTATATTGCTGAAATTGTTGCAGGATGGATTATTATAAATTCAAATGGAGACTTACAAATTAAATATCCAACCGAAACAAATGAAGAATTTAATGCTGATTTTTTAAACAATTATAATATTACTTTTAAAGGTAAATATGGTGCAGTAAATAGTATAGTATTCTCAAGAGGTGGAGACTCTGACACAATTTATAGGCGTGATGAAAATGATATAAATTCGAATGGGCTTCACGAACTTAAAATAGAGGGTAATCCATTTTTAGAAGGAATGGATAGGGAAAACTTTATTGATGATGTATATAACGAACTACATGGATTAGAATATTATGTTACCGATATTGTAAGTACAGGTATATGTTATTTAGAGGTTGGAGATTACTTTACGTTTGACTTAAATAAACATAATGCTATAAAAAGTGGTATGGCAAAAAGTGGATTATATAAAGCACAAAGTGAAACAGGCGGTAAAATAAAATGTATATTACTAAATGATGAATTAGATTTGTCTGACGGTATAAGCGAAACTATATACGCCGAAGAACCTATGATGAGTGTAACTGATTATAAGTCATCATCTCCTACTGATAAGTCAATAAAAAATGCTATAATACTCACAAATAAAAATGCAGGGCAAATAGTTTTAAAAGCAAATTCAGAAGGTAAACTGGTACAAGTTGAATTAAATGGAGATGCAAACAATGGTAGTGAATTTAATGTAAAGGCTGATAATATAAATCTTGAGGGTTATACTACTATTAATAATGGATTTAGTGTAGATGAAAACGGAAACGCAACTATGAATAATGCTACTATTACGGGTGGTAGTATTAATTTAAGTGGAAATACTACTAATCCTAAGTTTATTATAAAAAATATTTCGGACAATACAAGATATACAGATTACTACCCAAATTCAATAAGAATGGTAAGAAACAATATTATAACATTAGTTATATCAAATACAACTGCTTCTCCTATAATACAATTAATAAATGTAAATGATGAAAATGAAAAAACAACAATAACTTCTGCAGGAATAACTACACCAACCGTGACACAAACATCAAAAGAAGAATATAAGAAAAATTTCGAAAAATTAGAAAATGCAAAAGAGATATTAAAAAATACCGATATTTATAAATATAATTTAATAAATGACGAAGATACCGACAAAAAACACATAGGGCTTGTAATTGGAGGCAAATATAATTATTCTAAAGAAATAACATCTAAAAATAATGACGGTGTGGATATTTATTCAATGGTGTCTGTTTTATGGCAAGTAGTCAAAGAACAAGAAGAAGAAATAAAGTTATTAAAAGAAAGGATTGATAAATAATGGAAAAAATAGTTTTTGAAGATACAACAGTGGTAAAATCACCTTATGTAGAAATTGACGGTATAGAATATGAAGTTAATAACGGAACATATCAAGGTGGAACTGATTTAAATGCTCAAACATTTAATCAAATGCAAGATAATTTTGAAAATGCTATAAACTCTGTTGATGCAGGAGACGAATTAGGTACTATTAAAATTTTTAGTGGCACTACTGCCCCAAACAATTGGTTGATATGTGATGGATCAGCAATAAGTAGAAATACATATAGTGATTTATTTGCATTTATTGGAACAACTTTTGGCGAAGGCGATGGTTCAAGTACATTTAACTTACCTAATCTAAAAGGAAAAGTTGTAGTCGGACTAGACAATAACGATTCTGATTTTAACACAATTGGTAAAACAGGTGGAGAAAAGAAACATACTATGACTGTTGAAGAATTAGTAGGACATGATCACGGAATAATTGCTGGATATACAGGCTCAGGTTCAGCACACACATATTTTACAAATAATTCTGGTGATGCTTATTTAACGACTGAAACAACAGGAGAAAGTGAACCATTTAATGTTATGCAACCGTACATGGCTTTAAATTACATTATTAAAGTCAAATCATCAGGCTCTTCAGGAGGAGGCGGTGGTGGAGGAGGAACTTCCACAAACGATTATTCAGCGACTGAAACTGTTATTGGAACTTGGTTTGGCAAAACATTATATAGAAACACATTAATTATTCCTAGTGCATCAGTTCACAGTGCATACACAACAATAGATATTAAAGATTTAAATGCTGATAATATTTTTATTGACGAAACACATTCTTATTATTTATGCGATGAAGAATATGACGGCGTTATTCGACATACTTTTCTACCTATAAATTATATTAGTCTTTCTCAAAATTCGACAGCAACAACAATAAGAAATCAATCTGCAAATATTTCATATATGATGATAGATGATAATAACGAATATGATGAAATAGGTCTTTATATTGGTTCGAGTGTAGCAGGTGACATTACAAAAATATATTTAACAATAGAATATACTAAGTCAACTGATTAAACGCAATTTTGCGTTTTTTCTTTTTTAATAGTATAATTATATAAAGGAGATGATAATATGAAAAAAGCATGGGAAGATGTTAAATCTTTTGTTACAATAAGTATGACAATAGGTTTATTATGCTTGTTGTTTGTTCCAAATCTAAACCCACCTACTGAAATTGTTGCTCTATATTGCACAAGTTATGGAGCAATAATAACTTATTTTTTCACAAGAAAGGAAAACGATAACAATGAAAACACTAGGAATTGATATAAGCAAATTTCAAAGTGGAATAGATTTATTGGCAATGAAAAACAACGGAGTTAAATTTGCAATTTTAAGGGCAGGATATACAGGTTATAGCGATGGAATAAGCAAAGCAATAGATAAAGACTTCGAAAGATTTTATAGTACATGTAAATCAATAGGATTGCCAGTAGGAGCATATTGGTTTAGTATTGCAACATCGTATGAAAGAGGTAAAGCAGAAGCGGAATTTATGTATAATAACTGTTTAAAAGGTAAACAATTTGAATATCCTATTTATATTGATGTAGAAGATGATACTGGTGGTAGACAATATTTAAGAAAGGCTGGCAAACAAGCAACAACTGACGGAATCAAAGGTTTTTGTGAAACACTTGAAAAGTTAGGATATTATGTAGGTATTTATGCGAGTGATATATCAGGATTTAGAGATATGATGTATGTAGACCAATTAACAAAATATGATAAATGGGTAGCACGATATGGAAGCGAACCAAAATATGTAAAAGACTATGGAATGTGGCAATATACATCAAGCGAAAGAATAAATGGATATGCGAGTGTACTTGATGGAGATTATTCTTACAAAGATTATCCGACAATTATGAAACAATATGGATTAAACGGATATAGTAAATCAGAAAATAGTGAAAATAAACCAACACCTCAAAAGAAGACTATTGATGAAATAGCACATGAAGTTATTAACGGATTATGGGGAAATGGAGAAGAAAGAAAACAGAGATTAACACAGGCTGGATATAATTACAAAGAAGTGCAAGATAGAGTAAATCAATTAATAGGAGCAAATGATAAAAAGTATTATACAGTTCAAAAAGGAGATACTTTAACTAAAATTGCTAAAAAATATGACACTACTGTAAATCAATTAGTTGCATGGAATAATATAAAAAATCCTAACTTAATATATGTAGGTCAAAAATTAAGAGTAAAATAATAAGACTAGAAAAAACTAGTCTTTTTTAATTTAATGAAAATTTATTAAAAAGTTAATGAAAATATATTGACTTTTTATTATAACTATGTTACAATTAATACAGTTAGGAGGTAAGATAACATGAAAGGGTTAAGAAATATAGCAATAATAACATTGTTAGCAATGGTTATTAAGTCAGATATAATGGTACTTGCTTGGTTTATTATAGCAGGACATCAAGGGTTAAAGTTAGCAATTAGATAAGGTGGTGAAATTATGAAAAAAATAATTAAATGGTTAAAAGAAAACATTGATAAAGATTTAAAGGAATATTATGAGGAGGAATTTTAAATGAAAAAATTAAACGAATTAATATACGATCAAAAACAATTAGTAAAGTATAAGCAAGAAGCAAAAACAAGAACTGATAAATTATTTTTTAGGGAACAGGTTGAACTTTTAGAAGAGTTAATTGAGAATACAAGAAAGGAATTAAGGTTAAAATAATATGAAGAAGATTAAAAAAGGGGTTAAGAAAGTTAAAAAAGGGAGTTTTGGAGATAGATTTTGTGAATTTATTACAAAAATAGCATTTAAAAGTTTTAAATTAGTCGTAACACTTCTTATTGGGGCATTGTACGGGGCATACAGCCTTATAAATGAATTTTACGATAAAACTATCGAATTGCTTAAAAAGTTGCCTAGAATGGCTAAAATGGGGTTATTTTATGGAATTATGATTTTAGTTATAATTTTAATGGTTGAAAACAAAAACTTAAAATTAAAACAAACAAATGAAAATGTAGAACTTGTTGAACAAGTCGCAATGGTTGAAGAACCTAAAAAAGTTGAAACACTTAATGTAGAAGAACTAAAAGAAACAAAAAAAGAAGATAGCAAATTGAAATTACAAGAAATAAAAGTTTGTAGCAATTCAAGTGTAAAATCTTACATGGAATACAGTAAAATTACTAATAAAAGCAGTAAACAATGGAAATATATAAACACATCAGGAAAAATCAAAATTGAGAATGGTTATTTAATGGAAGGCGAATATATAGGTGTTGCTTTAGGTTCATACTTTGGAGAAATAGGAACAAAATATATATTTACACTAGACACAGGAAAACAAATCAAAGTTGTAAAGGTAGAAGAAAAATCTGATAATGACACAATAAACGGTTGTTACCAAAAATACGACAAATCAGTTATAGAATTTGTAATTGACACACACGCATTTTCTAAAAATTCAAATGGATATGTACACAATGGAAACTTTAACAACCTAGAACAATTTAAAGGAAATATAGTTAAAATAGAAAAAGTTATGGAGGGATAATATGGAAAATATATATGTAGATTTAAGAACACAAAACAGATGGATACAAGAAGCATTTAACAATCAAGATTTTGCTTCAATAGAAGAACTACTAACAAAAATCGAGGATTTACTTGACGAACTTGGAGATGCCAAAGAAAAATTTAATGACTATAAAAACGATATTGAATCTAATTATAGACCAATGACAGTATCAGAACAACTAGACATAAACGATAGAGATTTCATATAGGAGGGATTAATATGTACGGATGGGTATTTTACGATGTAGAAATACACGACAAAAAAACTGATAAATTTATAAGTTACGAAAATTACTTAACACAACAAGACGCAGAAGATTACATTAAAAGAATGATCAACACAAAAAGTTTGGATTACAACGAAAAATTAGTATTAATAAAAAGAAATTACGACAACGATAGAGAAATAATAAGAGAAACAACAATAAAGGAGGTTGATTATAATGGAGAACAAAATCAATAATATAGTAATAATTATATGTGGTTTATGTGCAATTATAGTTACAACAACTTATGTTTCTTTTGTTATAAACTACAATAATCAAAACAAATATAATGTTTATGATGTAAACCACGATGGCAAAGTAAATTCACTTGACTTACTAAAAGTACAAAAATACATACTTGAACAAAACGGCAACAATTAATTAAAATATATTGTATTTTTAATGAAAATATGGTATAATTTATATAGTTAGGAGGTATAGAAAATGGAAAAGAAACAAGTATTTTTACAAATACCAGTTACACAAGAGTTTAAACAACAACTTATAGAAGACGCACAAAAAAAAGGCTTAACATTATCGGCTTATGTAAGATTAATTTTAATAGAAAGGAATAAATAGGATGAACGAAAAATTAATTAAAATACAAGAACAATTAAAAGCACCAAAAAATCAAAGAAATAATTTTGGTAATTACAATTATAGAAGTTGCGAAGATATATTTGAAGCAGTAAAACCTTTGTTAAAAGAAAATGGTTTAACATTAAGACTAACTGATGAATTAGTAAATATAGGAGAAAGATATTACATTAAAGCAACTGCGATATTATCAGATGGAAACGATGTGATAGAAAACGTTGCATACGCAAGAGAAGAAGAAACAAAAAAAGGTATGGATGGATCACAAATAACAGGAGCAAGTTCTTCTTATGCTAGAAAATACGCATTAAATGGACTATTCTTAATTGATGATGTAAAAGATAGCGATGCAACAAATGTTGGAGAAATAACAACGAAAGAACAAGCAAGAGCATTAAAACTAACATTTGGAAAACATGAAGGTAAAACTATTGGAGAATTAGTAGATAATGAAGATAGTTATATAAATTATTTGTTTCAACATGGAACACCAGATATTAAACAAGCAATAACATTATTGACTGGTATGGTTGAAGTGCCACTTGAAGAACAAAAAGATAAATTAAACGACATGCCTATAATGGAAACCCAAAAACAACAAATAAAAGATAAATACTCAAACGATGAAATAAAAGAAATATTAATAAACTTAAAAAAATCAAAATTAAGTGATTTAACATATTCAGAAGCAAATAAAATAATTGAGGAGGCAAAACATGAATAGAATATGTATGATTGGAAGATTAACAAACAAGCCTGAACTTAAGTACACAGGTTCAAATTTAGCAGTAACAAAATTTACAGTAGCAGTAAATAGAATAAAAAAAGAAGATGGGGCAGACTTTATAAATTGTGTAGCATGGCAAAAACAAGCAGAAAACATTTGTAATTATTTAGATAAAGGAAGTCGTGTAGCAATAGATGGAAGACTACAAACAAGTACTTATGAAAAACAAGATGGAACAAAAGGATATACAACTGAAGTAGTTGCACAAAATGTTGAATTTTTGGAAAGTAAAAAAAGCAACCAACAAACAACTAACGAACAAGAAACAAAGGAAGTAAGCGATGATCCATTTGCAGACTTTGGAGATACTATAACAACTGATGATTATCTTGAATAGAGGTGGAATAGTGAAAAATGACGAAATAAAAGAAATATTAAGATTTTTATCTCGTAGTTCTTGGTATGACGAGGCAGAACAACTTGAAGATTACATAATAAAACTGGAAGAAGAAAATGAAAAACTAAAAGAAGAATTATCAAAGGCAGATAGCATTACACAAAGTTGCATATTTGAAGGTAGCAGAAGTGCTGGAAAATCATATAGGGAATGTTTAAATTGGCTAGACGACTACAAATCAAGATGTGAGAAAGCAATAGAAGAAATAAAAAGGGTATTAAACATATGGGAAACCAAACCAAATGAAATTGCTACCTTAGATTTAGAATATTTATCAAAAATATTACAAGGAAATGATAATTAATAATTTTAAAGAATAAGGAGGAAAATATGACACAATGTGAAAGAGTAGTGGAATATATAAAAAAATTTGGAAGCATAACACCAATACAAGCGTTTGCCGACTTGGGTATTACAAAACTAGCAACAAGAATAAGTGAACTTCGTAAAGATGGAATGGAATTTACAAAAGAATACATGAAAAGTAAAAATAGATTTGGAGAAGATGTTTACTACATGAGATACTCATTTCCAAAAGGAGAATAAAAATGAATGAAAAAACTTATTTGTTTAATCCTTTTCGAATAAAAGACATAACAAATTCACAATTACAAGAAATATATAATGATATATTTGACAAACTAATAGAAGAACCAAATACAATGTTTGAGTATAGCCACAATGTAGAAATATATACAAACTTAATGTATATATGTGGAGAATGTATAGCAAGATTCACAAGAGAAATAATAGAATTAAAAACAAAAATACAAATAGAGACTGCAATAAATCAAACAGAAGAACGCAAAAATTGGAATATTGAAGAAAATGGCAAAGCACCTGCTATAAGTTATTTTGAAGCACTTGCAACACGAATGAGTAAAGAAGATATAAGTAAACTAGCAGACAAAGAATGTTTCTTAAAAAGATTTAAAAATGCTTATGACACACTAGAAAGTAAATGCAATGCTATAAAGAAAAAAATGGAAGCAGTTAAGTATGAGGAGTTTAATGAATAATAATTGTTTATACCATAGGCATAGAAGAAAAAAAGGCGAGTTGTATCAATATTGTGTAAGGTATGATAGTAAGGGGTTAACCAGCAATGAAAAATGTTATATGTGCCCTTTTAAAGAATATAAAAAAACAAAACCAATAAAAAAAGTGTCGAAAAATAAGATAAAAGTTTCACATGAAACATACATAAAAGTATTTGAAAGAGATGGTGGTGTGTGTCAATTTTGTGGAACGAATCAAGATATACACGCACACCATATCTTGTATAGGTCGCAAAGAAAAGATTTAATAGATGAACCAATAAATCTTATACTGTTATGTGAAGAACATCATAGATTAGTACACAGCAATAAAAAGAAATATCAACCAATGTTATTGGAGATGATGAAAAATAAAACTACACTTTGATTATGATTTTATAAATTGGAATAAATATATCGAAGCCGAAAGAAGTAACTTTTATAAAGCTAACAACATAAAACAAAAAGAAAAAAAATATGTAAAGTTAGCAACAATAGGAAAAAAATATACTGGCAAATATCCAATTGAATTAATAGTAAGACCACATTATAAGGACAAAAGACAGGATTTAGATAATACAAGAATAAAAGGACTACTTGATGGATTAGTAAGTGCAAAAGTAATAGAAAATGACAATTTAACAAAAATACAAAGGATAGTTTATGAACCTGTGTTTGATAATAATATAGGTATAGAAATAGAAATAAAAGAAATATAGGCAACTAAAAAAGTTGTCTTTTTTATTATTTTAGGTATTGACATAGTGGTACAATAGTGGTATAATTCAATTAACGATAGGAGGTAGAAGAATGGACAAACAAGAAAAGCCGTTACTAATTTATCAAAAAAATGCTGATAAAGAAAAAAACAGAGTAATACTACCACAAGCATTTATTGATAAATATGGTAGAACTTTCTCAATGGAAGTTTACAAAGATAAAATAGTTTTAATACCAATTAAGAAAGGAGAATAAAAATGGAACAAGAAGAAATTAGACATGAAAGGAAAAAGTATTGGCTTAAATTAGATAAAGATTTTCTAAAAAGCCCACAAATGAAAGTTATAAAAAACATGGCTAATGGAAAAGACTATATAATATTTTATTTATCATTAATGTTAGAAAGCGTTGAAACTGTTGGGCATTTAAGATTTACAAGTCTTGTTCCATACAATGCAGAAATGCTTTCATCCGTAACTGATACAAATATAGATATTGTAAAAACTGCAATAAAATTATTTTGTGAACTTGGAATGATGCAAATATTTGATGATGGAACTATATTTATGACGGAAGTTCCTAAAATAACAGGAAAAGAATGCGAAAGTGCCGAAAGAGTAAGAAAATTTAGGTTGAAACAACAAGAAGAAAATCAAAAAATGTTACAATGTAACATTAATGTAACAAAATGTAACGATTATATAGATGAAGAAAAAGATAAAGAAGAAGAAATAAGAAATAATATAAATAGTGATATAAAAGGAATTATAGATTATCTTAATATTTGCACAAATCAACATTATAAATATACAACTACTTCAACACAAAAACATATTAAGCAAAGATTAAGAGAAGGTTTTACAACTGAAGATTTTAAAATTGTAATAGATAGAAAAAGTGCTGAGTGGATGAATACTGATATGCAAAAATATTTAAGACCTGAAACATTGTTTGGTACAAAGTTTGAAAGTTATCTAAATATAGCAAGTACTCAAAAACAAAAAGAAACAATCAAATATGAAAGTTCAGTTCCTGACTGGTTTGATAAAGAAATTAAACAAGATGTAGTTAGTGATGAAGAAGAACAAAATTTTTTAGAAAAATTAAAAAAAGTAAGAGGAGAATAACAAACATGCCCTTATTTTAAATTTTTATAAGGAGCATTTAAACAAAAATATAAAAATAGACCAATTATATTAAAATAGTAAAAAGTCGTTTAAAATGGCTTTAAAACGCAAAATAGAAAGGGGTGCAAAATGAGAGAGTTAAACGACCATATAAACAACCTTTGTATAAAATCAAAAAGAATGAGAAGTGTTGCATTAGATATACATGGAGAAAAAAGTATAAAGATAAAAGAAGAACAAGATAAAATTTATAAAGAATTACAATTTTTAAGAGAATTAAGAACCGCAATGAATAAAGAGAGGAAAAAAAATGAAAACTAGGTATTTTAAAAATAATCAAGAATATTTTAACTTCATGAATAAATATAAAGATAAATTAATCAAATGTATAGTTAGTATTAAACCAACAAAAATAAAAGTACAATACGAGGTGTAGCAATATGAAAGAAGACACAAAAGAAACGATGAAACAACTGGAACTTAGAAGAGAAATATCAAAGTTAAAACTAGAAATAAAACTAAAAGATAGAATGATCCAAAAATTAAAACAAAAACTAGAAAAGAGGAAATAACTTGGAAAAATTAGAAACAAAACCGTTGAACGAAATAATAACGGAATTATCAAGACTAGAACAAGAAATAAATTTAAAAATTCAAAAATATAATTTACTTTCAAGTGAAGTGTGTAGGAGATTTCCAATACCTGAGGTTGAAGAAAACTTTAAAATGATTACAAAAGGAGAAATAAAAATATGAAAAAATACTTGTTATATTTACTGCGTTGGCAACTCTCCAGCCCTATACTTGCAATATGTTTATATTATTTAAAACTAGGCACAGTATGGAACACAATTATAGCTAATTTAATTGGTGGTTGCATTTTCTATTGGGCGGATAAGTTGATATTTAAAGAAAGAGGGTAATAATATGGAATTATGGATAAGAAGCCAAAACAAACACAGTTTATCAAAAGTATATGATTTACAATTAGATAGTTTTAATACAAAAAAAGATAAAGTATTAATCATTAATAGCCGAACAAATACAGACTGTAGATATTTAGCAGAATATGATACTGAAGAAAGAGCATTAGAAGTATTAGATGAAATACAAAGATATTTAACACCAACAGTGCAAATGTTAGATGAAACAATAGGCAATAAACAAGTATGCCAAGTGGGTAATATAATGACTATGGTATACATTATGCCACAAGATTAGAAAGGAAGATAATATGAAAGTTGAAGATTATGTAAGAACAAAATATGGAATTAGTAAAATAAAAGATATCCCTTATACATATTGTGAGGAAGATATTATCAAATCAAGTCCAAACATAATAGATTTAATAGAAGTAGGAGATTATGTTAATGGTTGTAAGGTTTCAAGAATATGTGGAACACGTTATGATGAAAATGATATTTGTTGTTGGTGTGATGAAAATTGGGATAGTGAAAAACGTTGTTTAGTAAATATTAGACCAGAGCAAATTAAAACAATAATAACTCATAAACAAATAGAAAGTATGCAATATAAGGTAGGTGAATAGTATGAATAGGGAAATTGAATTTAGAGCTTGGGATGTTGAAAATAAAATAATGGTTTATGACAATGAAGATGATAGTTATGGTTATTGGGATGGCTGTCAAGATAGTAATATAGGTATGATAAATCATTTATTAAAAAGAAGAGAATATATATTTATGCAATATACAGGCTTAAAAGATAAAAATGGTAAGAAAATATTTGAAGGGGATATTGTTAAATACAGAAGTGGTGGTTATGGTGTAAATAAAAATGGCAAACCAATATATAAAACAAAAAAATACATAATTGATTATGATACCAAAATGCCAATGTTTTATTTAAAAGCAAAAAATGAAAAAGATGATGAAATTATTGATATAATTGACGGGAAAAAAGATTGGATTGAAGTAATAGGCAACATTTACGAGAATAAGGAATTGCTAGGTGATTAAATATGAATGTTAATTTTGAAGCAATAGAAAAAGCATGGAGCAAACCTAAAAATAAGATATTATTCACAAAAGAAGAATTAGAATTATTGGAAAATGTTTTTAGTTTAGCAATAGGGGAATGCCCTAGCGAAGACATTAAAAAAATTAATGAATTAGAGCAAAAAATTAAAATTTATAGTGGAGCATGGGGTAAACCAAAGAAGACTGTATTAGATGAGTTAGAAGAATGGTTAAATAAAGAAGTAGAAAGATTAATGAACATAGAACAATCAAACAATGTAATATTTGTAATTGGGGCTTATACTGAAACATTAGACAAAATCCAAGAATTAAAAAAGGAGATGAAATAATTATGTCAGCAAAAGAAATGTTTGAAAAGTTAGGATATGAATATAGTTATGATGATGGATTTATAGAATATATAAAAGGCGTTCCTATACCTGATAGAATTATTACAAATTATGTTAAATTTATTAAAATTAGTTTTAATTTATCAGAATATCATATATTTATTTATGATTACAACAAAGATGCTTTATGTTTAGAATATATACCTAAAAAAGATACTAATGGAAGTTTTACTATTACATTAGAAGAACTACAAGCCATAAACAAACAAGTTGAAGAATTGGGGTGGTAATAAATGAAAGAAGAAATAAAAGAAATATTAGATTATTTAAAAGATGAAGATGAATATTATGATGGTAAAGAAAAAGTTGTTTTAAATTATGATGAAAAAGTGATAGAAAGAGATGATATAAGTTTATTATTAGATTACATAACAAACCTACAACAAGAAAGAGATTGTTTACAAAGAAATTATGATGATAATGAACAAGCAATTCAAAAATTAATAAAAGAATTTAAAGAATTACAACAAGAAGTAGAAGAACTAAGAGAATATAAGAAAAATGCAACAAGAAAGCATTGGCAACAAAAATGTGCTGAACACCATGTACAAGAAAAGATTTACAAATCAAAATGTGAGAAAGCAATAGAATATATAAAAGAAAATTATCCTACTTCAACAATTAATTATCAAGACGATAAATATAAATTAATAAATATATTAAATGGAAGTGATGAAAATGAATGAAGTATGGAAACCAATAGAAAACTATGAAGGATATTATGAAATTTCAAATACTGGAAAAATTAAAAGTTTAGAAAGAAAAGCAAATACAAAAAACAGTTCTTCAAGAAAAGTAAATAGTAGAGATATAAAGTTAACAAACAATGGAATGTATTATGTAGTTGGTTTAGCAAAGAGTGGAAGAACTAGGCAACATTATGTACATCGTTTAGTAGCACAAGCATTTATACCAAATTCTGAAAATTTAAAATTCGTAAATCACAAAGATGGGGATAAATTAAACAACAAAGTAGATAACCTAGAATGGTGTACAATTGAATATAATAATAGGCATGCTTTTAAAAATGGTTTAATAAAAATAGCAAAAGGAAGAGAAAATAAAATGTTTGGTAGATATGGAAAAAATGCAAATAAATCAAAACCTGTATATCAATATGATTTAGATTATAATTTTATAAAAAAATGGGATTGCCAAAGAGACGTTCAACGAGAATTAGGATTTAGTGAAAAAAGTATAAGTAATTGCGTTTTAGGAAACCAAAAAACTGCTTATGGGTATATATGGTTAAAAGAATTAAAGGAGAGTGGTAATAATGAATAATAAAAATGGTGGAGTAACATTTATTGGTTTATTGCAAATTGTATTTATAGTATTGAAATTATGTAAAGTAATTAATTGGAGTTGGTTTTGGGTATTAAGCCCATTATGGATATCTTTAATTATAACTTTAATAATTCTTATATTTCTTTGGAGAATATTTAGATAATTTAGGAGGGGTAAGATGAACCTTATTATCTGTGATTCAAGGGAGAAAGACAACAAAAAAATATTAGAATACTTTGACAAAATGGACTATTGATAATAAACTTTTAAAAAAGGAAGGTGAATAATTATGTCCTACGAAACTCTTAAAAAACGATATGATGATTTAAAACAAGCCAACAACAAGCTTATTGACGAAACTTTAAAACTCCACAAAGAAAACAAAGAACTTATCAAAGAAAATAATGAACTCAAACGCAAGTTGCAAAAATCCTAAAACCATGCTATAATGTAATTGGTCATCAATTGAAAAGTTTTTTCATTATGAACCGACCCCTTTTTATTCTTTTTAAGAAAAGCGACACACCATCTTCTAACTTTCAGTCGCTTTTTTTGCTGTTGCAAATTTAATTAATTTATGTTATAATTTAGGTAATACTAAAAGGTGGTTGATTTTTATGATTGAAAGTGGTTGGAAATTTAGTGATGTTGTTGAAAATATAGAGACATTAAGAAGTCAATATAAAGGCTTTTTAGTGTCTTTTTCATTATGGGAACGGCAAAAAAGAATACAACTATGTAGAAACTTTAAAAGACAAATATATTCGTTGCATTTTGAAGAATACAAAAAAAATCTTATATGGAGATACATAAATGATGAAATTGAATATGAAGATTTAATAGAATTAGGAGGTTTAAATGGATACAGTAACAAAAAGAATGATAAAAATATATAGTTTAAACAAATTAAAAAGAGACTTTATGGCGTATAAGTTTAATAAACTTGAGGAGTTAACTTATCATCATTTAATAATAAGCAAAAGTGCTGGTGGAGAAAGAACAATACAAAATGGTGCTATATTAACACCTACATCACATGAATATTTACATTTAATACAACAAATAGACGAGGAAATATTTTATTTAATAAGTTCGGAAATGATAGACCAAAATATAAAAGGTAAATTAGATGTAGAAAATCTAAGACAAATAAGAATGTTATTAGAGTATTTTGAAAGCCAACACAAACAAGATAGAAATAGTAAAGGGAAACTATTGATTAAGGAAAATTATCTAATAAGACCTAAATTAGACACATTTTAATTAATGTGTTATAATTTTATTAGAAACTCAAAGAAAAGTAGGTGATATAGTGGCTAGAATAGATGAGTGGCTAGAGGAAGACAAACTTATACTACTCGAAGGATGGGCTAGAGATGGATTGACCTATGAACAAATAGCAAAAAATATGGGTATTGGGTTAACTACACTGAAAGAATGGCGACAAAAAGAGCCGGCTATTCAGTCTACCTTAAAAAAAGGCAGAGAAGTTGTTGATTTCGAAGTAGAAAACGCTCTACTTAAAAATGCACTTGAAGGTAATGTAACGGCACAAATATTTTGGCTTAAAAATCGTAAAAAAGAACAATGGCGAGAAAAAGTTGAAGTAAATGATGATGAGAAAGATATTCAAAATGCAAAAGACATTATTGTTAAGATAAGGAAGATTGCTGATGAACAACGAAATTGAGTTAAGCGAAAAACAAATAGAGTACATAAATAACGCTAATCATCGCTGGAATGGTAAAGTAGGGGCAACACAATGTGGTAAAACTTATGTAGATACATTATTTGTTATACCAAACAGAATAATAGAACGAATAGGTAAAAAAGGATTAAATTTTATTGTAGGAGTTTCAAAGGAAACAATAACAAGAAACATAATAGAACCCTTACAGGAAATTTTTGGTAATAAGGCAGTTACAGATATATCAAGCAAAAATACATCAATTATGTTTGGTGAAAAAGTATATTGCTTGGGTGCTGATAATGTTGGAAGAGTTGCAAAGTTTCGTGGAGCTAGAGCAAAGTATATTTACATAGACGAAGTATATGATATAAACAAAGAAGTCTTTGAACTTCTAAAGTCTCGTTTAAGTTTTGAATATTCTATGTGTGATTTTGCAGGAAACCCACAATCGCCAACACATTATGTAGAAGAATTTATAAACAGCAATATAGATATTTACTTGCAACGATATACCATATTTGATAATCCGTTCTTGCCAAAAATATATGTAGATAATCTTTGTAAAGAATATGAAGGCACAGTTTACTATAACAGATATATATTAGGACAACCATGCAATGCAGAAGGACTTATTTATACAAGATTTGCAAATGAGCCGTCAAAATATATATATATAAACAAAAAAGAAAACGGAGATTATGACTTACCAAGTGGAATCACAGTAATTGGTATAGATTATGGTGGAACTAAATCAGGGCAGGCTTTTGTATGTACAAGAATAAGCAATGACTATAAAAAAATTATTGTTTTAGGCAGTGAAAAGCACATAGGAGATATTGATCCAGATAAATTAGAAGAATTAGAAATAGAATTTGCAAAAAAGATGATGTACAAATATAATTGTGATATAGACTACATGTTGCCTGACAATGAGGAAGTAGTTCTAATAAGAGGTTTAAAAAGAAGAGTACAAGAAGAAGGCTGGGATACTATTGTAAGAGGTTGTACAAAAGAACCTATAAAAGATAGAATAGATTGCGGTAGGACGATGATATCTTATGGAATATTATCATATATAGAGGAAGAATGCAAAGTTTTTGTTGAGGCTTTATCAAGTGCTTTATGGGACGGTGATGCTAAAGAAGATACTAGACTAGATGATTTTACAACAGATATTGACACCATAGACGCATGGGAATATTCATGGTGTAGATTTATTAAACAAATAAATGATATGATAAACAGGAAAAGGTTGGAGGAATAGTAAATGTTTAAGAATTTAATAAAATATATCTTAAATAATATTTTTAAGATTAACACAGAAACAAGTGAAAAAGAAATAAATAATAACAGTAAATATGCAAAAATATATGAGAGTATAGACGATATAAATTTTGCCAGTATATTTGCAAATAAGTTGGCTAATTATACAATTAGTGATAGCAGTATGAATATTAAAGGAGAAAACGCAAGAGCTGATCTGCTAGACAAAACAGGACAATCAATGTGGAAAAAAGCAAAAAAGATAACTTCAATGGCTTTTGGATACGGAGGAGTTATATTAGTACCTTATGTAAAAGGTGGAAAAATATATTACAACATAGTACCACAAAATAGACTAACAATAGATGAAACTGATGGAGAATTAATAACAGGCGCAACAGTACTAGCAGAAAAAAAAGTAATAAATGGAACAATAGGACAAACA
>JAEIGA010002656.1_pt1 | contig 28420 bp, 60 predicted proteins | sample 9270691 | NCBI WGS metagenome assembly JAEIGA01 (sample SAMN17057246, study PRJNA624740) | gut metagenome | biome: biome; isolation source: fecal sample | host: Bos grunniens | place: China: Xizang | collected 2019
CCGACTCGATCCTTCTCAGGATGACATCCTGGATACCACGAAGCCTGTTCAGTGGCAGTTCTCCCCAAACAACAGCACGTTCTTGGGGGCGACATACACCGTCAAGAACAGCGAGGTGTACAACGATATCATCATCATTGGTGAAAGCCTGTCTAAGTACGGGCAGACAGCTGGAAGGGCCACGAACTATGACCCGAAGAGCGATACGAACGTGAACATCATCGGTTTGAAAACGAAGCGGTATCAGCAATCCGGCTACTACACGCAGGATATTTGCGAGAGCCTTGCGGCTTTTAAGCTGAAACGAGAGAGCGTTCTGAAGAAGTCCGTATCCATAAAGTGTTCGCAGATGTTCCACCTCCAGGAGAACAACCTCGTCACTATTGAGAGAACAGACAAGTACGGGAACCCCATTGAGAGGCATCTTATCACGGGGTATACAAGACCAATAGCGCAAAACGGCGAAATGGTGCTCAATGCAACATCGGTACTCGATCAACCAGTTGCCACGATAACAACCGCCCCTTAAAGGAGAAAGCATGTCAGACTTAAACAAAGAGGCATTGGATATATGGGGCGGATTGAAGCCCATGATCGACCAAGAGATCAGCAGCAGAACGCAGGGGATGGTGCAGCGTAGAAAGGCGAAAGTCACAACGGCCCCATCCCTTGCGACTAACACGATAGGCGTTACGGAAGCGTTCGGCCAAGAGATATTTTTGCCGTTCGTGTCCAACATGATCTCCGCTAAAGTCGGTGACTTCGTTTGGATCGAGTGGATGTACGGTGCTACGAACGCTTTCGTTTCCTCCTATGCGGCAGCAGACGATAAAAACATATCGGTAGCGGGCGTTCTTGATGTAGTTTCCCGCAGGTGCTACGGCCCTATTCCGACATCTGGTAATAGTGCGGGATGGTACAAGGTAATGGACTTTACTGGGTGGTCATCAACAGCGCCGAGGTGGTCCATTTCGCTTGCGATAGACTTCACGATAACGAGGGAATACAACAACAACAACAACGAAATTCATAGAGTGTCGTTAATATCAACCTACAACAGCACATCCTTTGCCAACGAAACAAGCAAGTCAAATTCTATGCTGATTGACAAAATTAGGTATGTGTTTGACGGCAACAACGGCCATGTAGACATTCACTATAACACGTCAAGCTCGAATACTTGCATTGTCGATTTCTTGGCGCATTTTGACCCAACGAAACAGGACGCTTTTGTTGCTGTCACCCCAACAGCAGTAGCCGATTCCCCATCAGGAACGGTTGTGACGGAGTACAGCTTTGCGGCGAATACGGAGTGCGAAGGGTCTTTTACAGCGGGAGCATATACCGAATCATTTTTAAGCGGAACGTATTTATACAGACAAGGGAAAATTGTAACCGGCTTTATTAAGGCCAAAATGAACGCAAGTGTTCCGGCGAGCGGGTGGAGGGGTATAGCTGTTGTCCCGGTTGGCTTTAGGCCATATTATTCGATTGACTTTTTTGCGATGAACAGTTCTACGTCCGAGTCGATTCAGGCAAGAATTGAAACGTCAACTGGTAACGTGAGCATTTGGCCTTATTCGGCTATTGCATCCGGGACCGCAATCTATTTGAGCTTCACATACTATACCGGCTAAGGAGGTACAATCAATGACACTTTTTATCCTTGAATACCAAGCCAAAAACGATGGCTCTTGTGCGATGACACCGCCGCTTGGGTACACGGACGAAACTGCTTGCCTTACGGCGTTCTTCAATAAGTGTGCTTCGGCTGTCGGTTCATCCTGTGACACGCATACGGTGATGATTACGAACTCTGAGGGTGATTGTTGGATGGAGAAGAAGCAGGTGTTCCACCATGGAAATGAACCCGTAGAGTAAATCAACAGACTATTTGAATATGGGAGGAGAGCCAAATGCTCGAAATAATCCAAGGATCAACGCAGGTGTTAGAGTTAGGGATGCCTCCCGGCATGGACCTGTATGAGTACACGATCTACTTTTCGGTAGAGCAGTTCGAAAAGACTCTCATCGAGAAGCACGGTGAGCAGTATGTAACCTATTCCGGCAACACGATATTCGTGTCACTCAGCCAAATGGACACGCTACAGCTTGAACCTGGCGACGCGAAAGTACAGATTAACCTCGTAATGAACAACGGAGAAGTTCGTATCCCGACATACGAAGCGCCTATCAAGGTTCTCAGGAACCAAATTAGGAGAGTGATACGATGAGCGCCCCGATCTGCATGAAATTAAGCGTTGCTGGCAACGATCCGATAAACCTGCGCCCGCGAACAACAAGAAGTTCGGCGCAGATGACCGTTGCAGGATACGCTATCGGAGGTCAAGACAAGTTCTTTCCATATACGCAAGGCGAGGCATCCGCACGGTGGGAGATATGCCATAACCTGCGGAAGTATCCGTCCGTGACCGTTGTGGATAGTGCGAACACCGTAGTGGTTGGAGATGTGGAGTACATTGACGAGAACAACCTTGTCATAACATTCTCCGGTGCATTTTCCGGCATGGCATACATGAATTAAGGAGATATAATAATGGCAAAAACATTTTTGGTAAGCATTAACCTGAACGGTAACGAGCTACAGAACGCCGTCATGCAGCCGCTGGCTACAGCACCTGCTAACCCGAAGTACGGGCAGATGTACCTGAACAGCACGGACAACCTGATTTACTTTTGGAACGGCACGGCATGGTCCGCAGTAGGAGCAGTTCTGTCCGTCAACGGCAAGACGGGTGTTGTGACTATCGGCAAGTCCGATGTAGGGCTCGGAAATGTGGACAACACGTCCGATGCGACTAAGAAGACGAACTTCACGGGTAGCATCGCTGACGGCAACACGGGCTTCGTAACTGGTGATGCGGCGTATGATGCCTTGGCTCTGAAACTGGGTCTTTCCGGGGGGACCATGACGGGCAACATCGCTATGGGTGGCAACTCGATCACAGGTCTTGCTACACCGACAAACGATGGTGATGCTGCCACGAAGAAGTTTGTGGACGATTCCGTAGCCGCCCTTGGTGCGGTGTTCACATTCAAAGGTACAAAAGCCACAACATCTCAGTTGCCCCTTTCTGGCAATAAGCAGGGCGATGTATGGCTCGTGTCCGCCGACAGCTCTGAGTATGTGTGGACATCCTCTTCCGCCACCGGAACAGCGTCCGATTGGGAAAAGCTGGGCGTGGTGGTTGACCTGTCCGGCTATGCACCTCTCGAATCTCCTGCGTTCACTGGTACACCTACTGCACCGACAGCCGCAACTGGTACGAACACTACACAGCTTGCGACAACTGCGTTCGTGCAACAGGAGATGGGGGCGATGTCCCCGGTTCATACAGCATCGGGAACTATCGGCACGAGCGCAACCACAACCAGCGTTAGCTACTCCGGCACTTTTATCAACGCCTACGCCACGATGAGCGGCAATATCGCTGTTGTGGACATTGCGGTAGGAACTACCAGCGTGACCTTCACTACGGCGGCGGTTCCTTCGGCGGCTGTGACTTGCGTTGTTGTGTATGCGTGATGGGGGGTAGAGGATGAAAAACCTCGCTCCTATCCCTGCGGTAATTCCTAAAGGTTCGCTTGACTCTACATCAACATCTACCGTGATGACGGCTACCGTTCCTGGCGTCGATGCGCTGTTTAACGGTGTTTGCGTTTGGCTTGTGAATGGCGTTGTAACGAGCGCATCAGGGTTTACTATCAACATTAACGGCCTTGGCGCAAAGCCTGTTTATCAGAGTCAGGCGGCGGCCACAAGATCAACTACGGTATTCAACGTAAATTATACAGCGTTGCTCATTTATAACGAAGACCGTGTAAGTGGCGGTTGCTGGGACTATGTGTACGGTTACGATTCCAACACAAACACAATAGGCTATCAAATCCGCTCGAACTCGTCCTCCCTTCCTATGACGAGCATCGTGTATCGGTATCGCCTATTGTTTACCTCTGCGGATAATGCTCACTTCGTCCCCGCAAACAACAGCACATCGACCAACGCTACCACCGCACGAACCGTCTGTCAGGACAAAATAAACCCGTTCGGACGCATCGCCTACTACGGCACAACGACAAGCGTGGCGGCGGGGAGCAGACCAAATGCGAGCTACCTCTGGGATATGTACACCGTCACTCTTGGGTATTCGTTCCAAAAGTCACCGAATTATGTGTTGACCTTATGGAAGCCTGTCTACCTGATGTGCGCCCCGCAATCGGACGGATCGGCTATCATTGACAGCGCCACCCCATTCGTGCAGGACTTGCCCACTACCGAGGACGGTAAAATCTACATTCACCTTGGCGTTGCGTATTCCGAAACGCAGATAGAACTTCTCCTGCATCATCCGGTCTACTGGTACAAGGACGGGTTGATAAGACCGTACACGAACGCACCCGCATCGCTTCCTGCCGTCGACTCATCAGACAACGGAAAAGTATTAACGGTTGTAAACGGCGCATGGGCGGCGGTAAGTTTACCAGTTTATAACGGAGGGGTGAGTTAATGGCAGACGTATCGATTAGCTACAAGGGAAACGAGATAGCATCCATGAACGAATCCGGCGCGAAGACGTTGCTCACCGGTTCGTGCTTTTGCGAGGGCGATATAACCGTAGCCTATACGAAACCGAGCGGCGGTCCTGTAGAAAAGAAGCAGATAAACTTCATCGACTACGACGGGACCCTACTCTACAGCTACACCAAGGCCGAGATCAACGACATGGCGAGCGAGAGCGACTTGCCCGCCAACCCTTCGCATACCGGTCTTACTGCGCAGGGATGGAACTGGACCCTGGCTCAGATCAAGTCGCAGCTCACCGACGCACCCGATGGCGACGTATGGGTAGGGCAGATGTATATAACTTCTGACGGGAAGACTCGCATTTATATTCGCTTAGAGGACGGTCGCCTTTCTCCAGAGCTCGGAATTGGGGTCAACGGAACCGCTTTGATCGAATGGGGAGACGGAACAACTGATACGGTGACTGGAAACGATTTAGATTTAGTTATTACTACGCAACATGCTTATAGCTCCTCCGGATATTATACAATTTCTATATCTGTAACCGGAGAAATATGCTTTGTTGGAGATAACAATTCTACAAAATTGCTTTCCGGCGTAAGTTCCAGCAGTAGAGTTTATCAAAATTCAATACTCTGTGTCGAAATTGGAAATGGTATAGAAACTATCGGAAGCAGCGCGTTTTATAACTGCTATTCTCTCGCTGTTATAACTCTTCCAAACACTGTAACAAGTATCAAAGGTACTGCATTCAATAATTGCTATTCTCTCATCGGAGCGGTAGTTCCTAATAGTGTTACGGATATTCAAGGTAGTACGTTTTATTACTGCTATTCTCTATGTCGAGTATCCATTCCGTGTAGTGTGGCTACTATTCCGTTTAACATGTTTGCCAACTGTTTTTCGCTTACCAGCATAACTATTCCGAAAACTGTAACGAGTATCAAAGGAAGCGTGGTCGCTGCTTGTTATTCTCTTCGGACCGTAATTATTCCGAACGATGTTGCGGCTTTAGAAAATTCATTATTTTCCTCTTGTTATTCATTATGCAGCATCACCATTCCAAATGGAGTAACAAGTATCGGAAATGAGGTATTCCGTAATTGCCGGTCCATTTCTAAGATTACCATTCCAGGTAGCGTGACAAGTATCGGTAATAGCGCATTTGCTTCATGTTACGGTCTTAAAGAATGTCATATACAGGCTATAACTGTTCCCACCGGTGGAACTGGCATGTTTAATAATGCGTCTACAGATTTTATAATCTACGTTCCTGCGGAAAGTCTTAACGACTACCAGACGGCCTCAAACTGGTCCACCTACGCAAGCTATATGCAAGGAGAATAGACATGATAGTACAGCAGCAAATAAGCGATACGCTTGTCCGCACTTATAGCGATAACTGTTGGGAATAGGAGTAAAACATGACAGTATATGTAGGTAATTCCGTCTGTGACGAGAATGGTCACGCAAGGGGCGGAAAGCCTGGAGATCAGACGGGCCGAGAGCTTAGAATCCAGCCTTGGTATTTGAACAAGAAAGGTTGGAGAGTATTCAGAGCGAAGGACCCTGCCGTTGCCAAGAAGATCGCAGACGATATGCGCTGGGCGTGTGACAACATGGCGATAGGGTACAACCAAAGCACAAGGAATACCCTGTACAATGCGGCGAAACCCTTCGACTTCGATTGCGCAAAGGTAACAGAACTCTGCGAATGCGATTGCTCATCACTGGTCCGCGTCTGTGTTCTGTATGCAGGTATAAAGATCAATGACTTCAATACCACCAGCGAACCAACAAGGCTCCTGAATACCGGGGCGTTTGACGAGATGGTGGGGGAGAAGTACACGGACGAAAGCGCATACCTTCGGGAGGGCGATATCCTTGTGACTCGCACGAAGGGCCACACGCTCGTCATTCTGAACGATGGCGATAAAGCGTATGACGATGACCCCGAACCGGAGCCTGAACCCGAACCCACGCCTGAACCGCCCGTTGAGTGGGCGTACAAGGTGCTTGTAATCGGAGACAGGGTAAATGTGCGGGATTCCGATTCAAAGGCGGGGAACATCCTCTTCACGGCTCGTAAGGGCAATCGGTTTCCACTGATCGATTTCGCTCCAAGTGGATGGTATCATATCGTCACTTACAAGGGCGATGGGTACATCAGCAACAGGGAAGACCTGACCTGCCTCGTGACAATTATCCAGTGAGCATTACGGCTGTAATGACAAGTGAAATTATACCCGATAGGGCACACGCAAAACTCTGAGCTTAGTTATGTATAAGATGTGCGTATTTCTGCATAGTTATACATGGCAGAATTACAGACAAAAAGCAAGCGAATATCAGTGATTTTTCACCATTTTCACAGCAAATCGGAAAAGTGCGGAATTTAGCGTAGTTTTTCTGTTGAAAAGTCAGGAATTTTGCACAGTTTTTCCGTTGAAAAGTGCGCCTTTCGCTATCTCTGAGCTTAGTTTGTAGCGCAAAAGTCACCGTCAAAATACAACAAAACTATAAAATAAAGGAGAATAACCATGGATAAGACTCTGCTTATTAACATCATCTGGTTCGCCGTTCTGTTCGTTCTCGGCGCAGTTGCAAGGTTCATCACTGCGTATCTCAAAGCGAAGGGCGTAGTCACTGAGGAAGCCGCCCATCAGATCGCCGTAGCCGAGGAAGCATTTGCCACGATGGAAAAGGCGGGGGAGAAGAAGATGCAGTATTGCATCGACGCTCTGTATGACCTGATTCCCGCACCTGTCAAGCTATTCCTGACCCGTGAGATGATTGGCGAGATCGTCCAGCGTGTCTTTGACAACGTAGAGAAGTACAAGGACGCTTGGATCGACAAGGCCGCTTCTGAGCTTATCGGGAACCTTCCCGATGATCTCCCGGAGGAAGAGGCTGCGGAGTAAGCAAGATAGTGTGCAAGTTAATGAGGCAGTTCCGAAATGGGCCGCCTCATTTTTGTATCTCTGAACGTAGTTTATCCCTATTCCACGCAATCTTCGCCATCCACATGAATGGCATAGGCTTAGATGCGTAGTTGCACTGCCAGCACATGATCTGACACCAACCAGACGCGACTATCTCCTGTTCACACAGGAACCGTCCACCGCATTTAGGACAGCGTTTCATGTTACATCCTCCAAGATCATCCCGCACAGCTCAGATATGTCAGTCATAGCATCTGGGCATAAATCCCTGTGCGGACACTCCCAACATCCATTAACGTGTTCTTTAGGAATAGGAAGCGGCAACTCATCCGCGTAGCACGGTATGTACCTCGTTTTAATCGGCATTATTCTTCCTCCTCCTCGTCCATAATCGCCCCGCAATTCGGGCAGTAGTGCATTTTTGCTTCCATGCAGCATCCAGCAATATAGGGGAATCGAACACCACATACGGAGCATACAAGTTCCGGCGCAAAATTTTCCGTGGTTACTATCCAATGCCCATGCACTACAGGGCGAACATCCTCACCGGGCATTTCTCTGAGCTTAGTTTGCGCCATGTTAAGCCCCATTATGGACTGATACACAGTTAGCTCTAACGCATCAGATCGCTTTATGTAGCCGTCTATCATTCGTCATCATCCTCCGTTTCAAACGCCATTTTCTGCGCCTCCATATATTCTTTCGGGATTTCCTTACCCCTCAAAAGGAAGTCAAGGGTCACTGCGGTGGTAAATTCCTTGCCAGTCAGAACATCAAAGGTGATGTCATACCCCAACTGCCCTTCCAACTGATCCATACGAACAAACCCGTTTCCGAGAAGTGGAATCTGCACGAACTCATAGTACGCATCCAGGAATTTCCCTGCGACAGTATGCTGCCCGTTCTTTTTCAGGGAAAACATCACCGAATTGAAACCGTTTTCTTTCGCATATGCGATAAGCTGCCTGGTGTTGATACCTTTAGTTTGAACATTCTGCAATTCTTCCATATTATCATCCTTGATTATCTGTCTGTGACCATAGTTAATTTGCCACCGCTGCGTCGAAGATACTGCCCACGCTCTGCTGTGCATCCGTCAACCTCTGAGCATACCGAATTGTGTTATTGATCGCGCTATGCCCTAACGCTTTCTGCACTATATCAATCGGCACGTTATTCGTCAACATAAAGCTGGCGCTTGCGTGGCGTAGACTGTGGCTCCTGAACCCTGATTCCTCGATGATCTTCCGTACCTTCCTCTCAACCATCACGGACATACCCTTGCGCTCGAACGGAACCCATGATCCATCCTCTTTCCTTACGACAAACAACGGGTCATTATCCGTCAGCGTAGATGGTCTATACCAACTTGTCAAGTAATCCTTGACAGCCTTTTGAGCCGTTGCGGGAAACGCCGCATACCGTTCTTCTCCGCCTTTTGCGTGGGTGATCCTAACTCTGGCGTTAGTATAGTCCAGATCGGATGGGGTTACATTACAAAGCTCTGTGTTTCGGCACGAAGCTGTGAGAAAAACCGTCAAGATCGCCTTATCTCTGGGCCAAATATCCTCGTGACACCGCTTCGGACGGTAGGAATTGAGCAATTCTACCACCTGTTCGCAGCTCATAACGTGTTCGTAGGGCTTGCGTTTAGCCTTTGCGACTTTCCGCTTATCGGGCATGATGATAGAGAAGTCCGGCATCTCAAAATCTCTGTCCATAGCTTTGATGAACCTGCAAAAATACTTGACGTGAGACAAGTAGAGATTGAGCGAACAGATAGAGACCTCTCCGCTTAGTTTCGTCCTCCACGCCATGATCGTGGGCGTAGTTACAGGCTGATCCCCCAGGAAGTCCAGGAACATGTCGATGGTTCTGCTGTACCCCTCGATAGTTGCAGCGGTCTTGTCTGCTTTCAGGGCAGCTTTCCATGTTTCGGCGTAGTCTTTGATGGTCATAGTTCTGCCCCCGTATAGTAGTATTTTCCACAGTTCTCCATAGCGTCTTCATCCTGCACGTTGCAGATAAAGTCCTCGTCATCAAACAGGCATCCGTACCAATGCCCCTTCACAACATCGTCGGGAATGTCCTCCGGGAATTTGAACGTGTCCGCATCGTCCGTACATTGCAACATATCCAGGTATGCGTACTTCAATTCCAGGATTTCCTCGCCGTTCAACTCTTCCACGCTTCTCAACATAGTTATTCATCCTCCTGTTCGTCTCTCATAATGCTCAACCAACTGCCGATCTCGTCAGACAACCAAAGCCCCAGCTTGCCCTCGTCTCTGTCAAACTCGCCGGAGAACTCACACCAGTCGCTTGTCTCTTCGTCGTCAATAATGACCTTAAAAGACCCGCCATTGACGGATAGCGTCAAACTCAATTCTCTCTCCATAGCTATACCTCCCACGTTTTTCTATCTCTGCCTATAGTTATTCAAACGTCTGCCCGATATAGGCGTAGTCCTCTTTCCTGTACCAAGGCCCCCAGGAATCCCAGACTTTGACGGTACACCTAAACTTGTTGTACAGGTCGTGCCGCTTCATAAACTTGTCGCTGATGCTGTAGACCCTGGAAAGCTCCTCGTTTTTGTTCGTCCACTTGTTGTAACGCATGATCTCGCCGACAAACTCCACGCAGCGGGCCGTTGCCATAGTTTCCGGGCCATCACCATAGGAAAAACTCTGTTTCTTGTCCAGATAGCAGTCCACAATCTCCGGGACAGTCGCGTTTATCTGGGTTATAATCATGTCCCCGTTGTCGTAATGGACGATGATTGTATGCTGCTCCTTCTTGTGAATATCTCTTAACATAGCGTCCTCCTATTTCTGGCGTTAGTTAGTCCCACTTCGGGGGATAGCGTTTCGCCTGTTCCCATGTCGGGCAGCATCCGCACCCTTCCGGGATATGTTGCGTAGCGTCTACATAGGCGTACTTCTTCCGGCCCATCTGCTTGAATTTCAGGCATTTACGGGGGACAAGGCAAATCCCTGTGACTTTTCTGACGGATTGCAGGATGGTTTTATAGTCAACGTTCTCCGTGATTCCTTCCACCAGTTTCGGCTCATGCCATACGCCTGAGCTATCCTTGCCGCCCATAGTCAGATTGCAATAGTACGTTCCATCAAAGTCCTGCACGATCTCCGCATAGAATTTCATGTTGTTACCTCCTAACAAATAGCGTTCTCTCTAAACTCTTTCAGTAGTCCATACCGCTTGCCCATCTTCTCGAACCAGCCGTAAATCTGGGCCATATCGCTCATATACAGACCGTCACAGTCGTTAGCCGTCTGAAATTCCATAGCCGTCCCCCTGACGTTTTCGCGCCTCTCGGCGTAGTTACTCCCATGCACCGTGAACGGGATTATCACCATAGTTTCAACAGTAGGGGAGAAAGTGTCGCTGATATAGTCCTGGAAGTCCTCATAGAGAACGCCTGTTTCTTTACCGTCCTGTTTCAATTTTGCGTAGAACATGGTTATGCCTCCTTAAAATAGCTCAATAGCTTCATCAATGTACAGCCCCAGAATATCCGCAAGCTCTCCGTATACTGTTTCGTCAGACGGGAGAACTCCCCGCCGCTGCATGTAGGCGATTAAATCCATGCAAATCTGATAATAGTCCATAATCTTTTCCTCCTTAATGCGCAGCGTCGTAAACTTCTTTAGGGACCTTATAGACGTATGCCCCCGATCTGACCAGTAGCGCGTCCTTCCCGTAGTAAAAATGTTTCATGCCCCAGACGTTCCCATTCGGCCCAAAATTCGGATATTGGGAAAGATTGTATTTTTCCTTTTCCTCTTTACGCATATACTTAACTCTTGCCATAGATTGATCCCTCCTTAATCAAAAAGCTCGTCGATCTCTGCACGGGAAAGGCCCGTGATCTCTGCCATATCGTTATAAAACTTATCGCTGTCAGTAGACAAAACCCCCTCGCGCTGCATATAGGCCACAAGGTCATTCAAAACTTGCTTGTATGCGTATTCCATAAATAGCACCTCCGATCCTGTATCTCTCAAAATAGTTATGCGTTCATAAAGTAAAACGCTTGCCAGCTCCCGGCCCATACGTGGGCTTTTCCCTTGTTTCTCTTGCACCATTTTTCAAGGGCTTCCAGCGTTTCAAAGAACCTGTATTTATTTCCCTTCTGTTTCGGCGTGGTATACCAAACTTCAAAACCTTCATCTTCCATAAAATGATCTATTGCGTGTTGCTTCATGGCTCTGCCTCCTATGCTTTTAGATATGCAGCCGGGAACGCCTTCCCAATCTGGTCATAGTCCGTTGCAATAAACATATGATCCAGATAATCAGCAAGCCCCATGTTTAGGCAACATCTGATAGCGTCCACGTTATACCTTTTCGCTGCCTTTTTCACGTTTTCCGCATAGTCTTTCCATGTTTTCATTTGAAAGTCAATGATCTGGTGGAGTAAGTCGCTGCTGCATACGCCGGAAACATCCCGCGCCTTTTTCCATTCGTCTTCAAATGTTATATGCGCTCGAAACGCCAGGTTATAGGCTATTTTCTGTTCCGCCGTGCAAACTTCCAGCGCAACGCCTGGGATTTTATGGTATTCCATCGGTTTTGCCTCCGTTTGTTAAATTCTGAAAGTAGTATTATGCGGCTGAAAGTCTCTGAAAGTTAGCGTTGAACGTGTCAGCGTCTTCTCTGATCTTTTTGTCGCCGTTGATCCAATTTAGGTGCTTTCCCGTAGTCGTTCCCCAATAGTTTTTCGTGATGTGAAATTCTCCGTTGATACGGAACGCAACAAGTGTTTTGTAGCTGTACCAGTATTCATTCCCGCGATTGTCGATAAAACAAAGAGTATGAGCGCCATAATTGTCGCTGCTATATTCTCCGTAATTGTAATAGTCAGGAAACATATAGAAAAATCCTCCATTTCTAAAGTTTTGATCTTAGTATTGAGAATCAAAAAGGGACGGCGTAAACCGTCCCTTGCTTTGTGTTGTGTTCGTGTTATGCGTTCAGCTTTTTCACCTGTTCCGGCGTCAGTAGTCCGCGCCGTAATACTTCGGCGTTCAGATCTTGCAGGTGCTTTTCCAGGGCTTTCGTGCCTCTGTTCTGGTTATAGTTTAGGCATAGCTGCGCGTAGCTCTGCACATAGTCATATATGATGTCGCTATCCGTTGCGGCTCTCATTTCTGCCTTTCTCATTGTTTTCCCTCCAATTCTGCAAGCAGTAGTTTCTTGAAATCGCGCCAGGACATATCCCGACAGGCTCCAATCTGGATGAATGTGCCATCATCGGCCATCCAAAAGCTCTCGCCGTAGTCTTTCGCGGCTTCGTCTATGATGGCTCGAACCTCGTCCCGCACGTCCGACCACTCCCACCAATAGCATTTGCGCATATCGTCAAAGGTTGAAAAACCCTCCTCTTGCATCGTGGCCTTGAAATCGTCCGCAACGATCCGCGCCAGCTTTTCAAAGGTCATTTTCTCCGCCTCCTTATTTCTGCACATAGTATATCATCAGTATTCGATAGTTACAAGGGCCACGAAAAGCAAGTATAAAGCCTCCATGATCTCCTGGAACCGTTTGCGCTGCTCCGGCGTTTTCTTTTCTTTGGTCATAGATTTATGCCTCCGTTTTCGCTTTTCTCCGCTTAGTCATCATACCCTTGATTGATTTTTACATCGGTCAGAACATAGTCCCAGCTTGTCCCCCAGTGCGTCACGCCCCACAAGTACATATCAAGGGCCTCGTTGTAGTATACGACCTCATTGATCTCTTGCAGGATGTTCGCGCCCTGATCGTCCACGATGTACCACTGGAAAACCTCGGCCGGGTAGTCCTGCTCCTCCTGCAATTCGTCAATTCGCTCTTGCAGCTTGTCAAGTTTTCCCTGCTTCTCGTCAATCTCCACTTGCAGGGCGTTCACCTTCTCCTCGTCCGGCTCGTCCTCGGCTTCTTCCTCGTCCTTCTGATCGTTCAGGGCTTCCACTTCTTCTTCCAGCTTGTCGGCCTGCTCTTGCAGCTCGTCAATCTCGTCTTGATTGTCAACCATGCCCGACACCTGCTCCCAGTAGCCCAGGCCCGCGCCCTCGGTTGCGTTCATAATGTCATTATTCAAAACAGCGTCAAACGCTTTTGCCAGCGTGGCATAGTCAAGGCGATTATGATCCTGACCGTATGCGGATACCTCGTTGCCGTAAAAATACTTTCCTGCGATTTTCATTTGTTTTTCCTCCTTGATTTTTTGTTTTAGGAGGCGTATTATATTTACGCCTCCTGTTCTTGTGTTCGTGGTGGTTTTGGGCTTGAATCGCTGCAACGGTTCAGGCCCAGCTTTTTCTATATGCGGTGAACGCCTTGCGTATATCCCGCTTGCCATATCCGGCGGCCCATGCGGTGAAATATGTACCAACATCCCGCCCCGCTAACCGTTCTTCAACCGTTCCAACGATCCGTCCCGCGCTGTCCTTTACGCCGTATATATTAGCGTAATTTGTTTCATTGATCCGCGCAACGGTGAACGCCGCGCTACCAATAGACACTTGCCTCGCGTTCTTTTCCATGGTTCAATCCTCCTGTTTCACAAGAAAAAAGCCGACAACATCATTGACGGTTTTCGCGTCCAATGCGTAATAACGGCCACGCCTTGCAAGCCCAACGCCGCCTTTTGTTGGTTTTTGGTACAGCCTTACGCCATAAAATCCGGCGTTTCGGCTGTATTGTATTTGATGAACTGCCCCATATGATACTATATAAAGGTCTTCCTTATAGTATCGCGCTGCTGTACTTTCCAGCATTTGAACCGGGCCGATTTTCACTATTTTATCATTCATAGCCGTGTTATACCTCCTTTATAGTTTTATGGGCGTGTTCTTTTTAGCGGTGAACACGTGGAACGTCCGCGCCTTTGTATATTGTCAATCGCCTCTCCCGTTTCCGTGCCTACATTGTCGGCACGTGGGGCCTTGCGGCTGTATGTTCATTTGTCAAGGTGGATCGTCGCTGCCTTGTGCCGTCCGTCCGCTACTGTTTGCGGCCCTTTTGTTTCCCTTCTTTCTGATTAAAATATACCAGACTTATGCAGACTTGTAAAACATTTTTTTCATGTATACGGCTGCATAAGGCCGGAAAAGTGCCGAAATACCTTGTTTTTTTTGCATGAAAAATGGATAGAGAAAAATGAGATAAGAAAGTGAATGATATATGAAATAATGAATAAAGATAATGTATATCGACAACAATGGACCATGAGCCCCAATATCGCATCTTGAAAAATGGCTATTTGTCTATGTTTTTTACGGCCTTGCATAGTCGATTGTATAATGAATAAAAGTACGGGATTCTATGCAGCCTTTCACTCATTTTTTGGGGAGTGTATAATCATGTATACGGCTGTGCTGGCCCCTGATCACGTCAACATGAACCGAGAAAAAGCCCCGCGAACCGTTCAACCCTGTTTTCCGGCGTTCTGATCCCGTGGGCCTGTCAGCCGTCCCAGCTTGCAGCCGTTCCATGGGGGCGTTGACGAATGATATTTTGTATTAGTATATTGTTTTTTGTGTGCGCCCATTGAATAAGAGGGAGCAAAGGAAAAAGGAGATGCGCATACTATATGACGCATAGTATAACGGATGCCGATATAGTGAACGGTGTCAAGCTGCATCTAATCGCCGTCACCAGCCGAGGCCCAGGCAAGCCCCGGCGGGGCCGTTTGTGTTCGTTCGTGTTTGCTTTATGCCTATAATGACAACAGGAAAGGCCCGGTTGACCCTCCCCCGGTTTATAGGCAGGATCGAAAATCTGAGCCGCAGGGCAGCCACCGCTACCCCACTTACACCCCAATTCCTAAAGGAGGTTACATGGAGATTTTATCGTATCTACTCACCCAATGGATTAAAACCTCAGAAGCGATCTACAGGGTATACCCAGTATTCGACGGTTTTGGGGGCTTTGACCTAAAGTGGGAGCAAGTATATCCAATTCCAACCAAAGATAATAATAGATAAATGAAAGGAAGAGACTTATGACCCTCAAAGAAGAACTCACGAAGCTGTACAAAGAATCTGACGTAGCAAAGAAGCGGAGCTTCATCGACAAAGAGCTTCCTGACCGGCTCAGGGAGATAGCGAAGAAAGGATACAACTGGTACACGATAGCGGCAGCAGAGCTTGAAATAAACCATTTAGGGGTTTTGGATATGATGCAGTGGTGTTTGGATAACGGATTAAAGTTTTATACAGAAAACTCACTTGCGGGCCGCTACATCAGCATCTATTGGCTTGTAGATCAGGAGTAACGCAGATGCCTACCACCCCACCCCTGGATAATAAGCAGGAGCCAGTCGAGGAACCACCAACTACGACGTGGCTTGATAAAGCAACAGAGTCGTCGCCAGCGGCAAAACTGTTGAGAAAACTGTCCCGCGAGAAAAACAAAGTTAGTGATGTTGCCCAAGTTTACGGATCGGAAGATTGGATTAAAGCGCACCTTGACCCATTTTCCCGTTAGCCTTATACATTCTCTGCTAAAATCTGCGTAAATTTGCAGAAACTGTGTATAGACAACTTATGCAACATGCCTTATAATCGTACACGTAAGCGATAGTGATTCGGGCGATCCTATCCACCAACCTTTTTACATATTTTTCCGTTGGTTCAAGCCCAGTCGAAGCGAGGTTCGATTGACGGTGCTTTTTCAGTTTTTTCACATCGTCATGGCACGGTAAGATTCCGTGGGGCGGTCCCTCCTTTCCGCCTAACGCTTATATACCCGCAGGGCTAAGAATCCTTGGACGCAAGGAACACCGCACTTGTTGGGCGTAGGGGACTACGAGAGTGTCCAAGTCGATGCAAATGCTGGCACGGCGAGGGGTTAAAAGTTAGTGCATCCTTGGTGGTTGGAGAAACGATCTACGGATCGCGGGTTAAACCGTCCCCCCTTCGGAGTGTAGCTCAACGGTTAGAGCGTCTGCCTTATAAGCAGTGCGTAGGTTGTTCGACTCAATCCACTCCGACCAGACGGCCCACCTCCGTCAACTGCTATGGCAAAGCGGGAAGACGCTTGGCAGCTCGGACAGACGAGCAACTATCTGAGTGTAGCGCAGTTTGGTAGCGTGGGTGCTTTGGGCGCATCAGGTCGGAGGTTCAAATCCTCTCACTCAGACCACGCAGGGCGTTTTCCTTGCAGAACGATCCTTCCCGATGCGTAGGACAAGTACGGTTGGGCAGAGAGAATTACGTGGGTGCCAACAATACGGATACGACCGATGATCCCGGCGTGTTGGTTGAAAAGTTCCGTGGATGCCGGATTGGGAGGTTTATAGGAAAGGGTAATGCCGAAAATCGGCCCAACTTCGAGGTGGTGGAGTCTGCCGTCTGGCAAGCATTGACGGAGTATTTGCGGGGATAGGAAACTCAAGAAGCCCTATCAAGTAGATGCGGTACGATTCCCTCCTGATCCGGCGTTTGTAAGTGACTATAATTGGAAGGAGATATAAATGGAACTCTTTAACGGAATGTTCGGAAAAGTTGCTGCTGGCATGTGCCGCCTGTCGATGAACGGCGGTATTGCCATTAAGACCTCCAACGGATACAAGACATACAATCTCAAAAAGAACAAGCTGACCAACTGCAACAACTTCGTCTTCAACATTGGCGAGGAATTTTTCTTCGTGATCCCGACGAACCACGTTGTCCCCGGCGACATCATTATCGCAAACGGGAAGCCAAAGTGCGTTATCTCTGTTGGCGACGAGACTATCAAGGCGATCAACTACGAAGACGCGGTGGTTCAGGACATCCTGCCGGAGCGCCACGTTTTCATGGGGAATACCTATTTCTATGGAAAGATCGTGTCCATGTTCGGCAACGACATCGGGAAAGGTAAGGGCGGCACGAACAAGCTCATGTCCTACATGCTCCTTTCTCAGATGATGGGCGACAAGAGCAACGCTTCCGGCATGAACGCTATGCTCCCGTTTATGATGATGGGCGGTAACGGCTTTAGCGACATGTTCAGCGGCATTTTCGATTTCGACCTTGCCGATGAAGCGGAGGAAGAAGACACGGAGGACAAGGAGTAATGGGCACGGGGACTTGGACAAAAGCCGCATTCACCGCATACACGACTTCCTCTGTCGGTATGGATGCGGACACTTACGCCAAAAGCAACCTTGTCGCACAGGAGATTTTCAAAGCGAGCAGCATCCATCAGGACCTTGTTCCTTATAACGTGATGCGTGAGTGCGTAGACACCGAAGAACACCCGAAAACTTTTCCTGTGATCCTCGCCTTGGACGTGACTGGCTCCATGGGTTCCGCAGCGGCAAAAGTCGCAAAGACTCTTGGCGAGATCATGGACGGTCTGTATTCGTCAAAAGACATTCCGGACATCGAGTTTTGCGTGATGGCGATTGGCGACCTGTATTGCGACGCTTTCCCCATCCAAATCTCTCAGTTCGAGTCTGACACCCGTATTGCAGAGCATCTTGACAAAGTGTACTTTGAACACGGCGGTGGCGGCAACCTGTGGGAGTCCTACACAGCGGCGTGGTTCATGGGCGCTCGTAATTGCTCCCTTGACTGTTGGAAGCGCGGTCAGAAGGGCGTAATCATCACTTTGGGCGACGAGCAGATCAACCCTTACCTACAGGCGAATCGACTCAACAAACTGGTTGGGTGCGGAGTGCAGGATGACGTTAAGACGGAAGACCTGTACAAAGAAGCATCCGAGAAGTACAGCATTTACCATATCTCCGTGAATGACCGAAGCAGCAGTTACGGGTATAACAACAGAAACGGTGACGTGGATTCCTCATGGAAGACAGTTCTTAGCGAGAACTACGTCGTTTCCACCATTGACGAGCTTCCCGGAAAAATTGTCGAGATCATCAAAAGTTGTTATTCTGGCGACTCCTGCGTAACCACCGCATCATCTGACGGAATCAGTTGGTAATAGAGGGGCATGTTATGAAGCATCGTGTAAAAATCGTTATCGGGGCGAACTACGGGGACGAAGGAAAGGGTCTTATGTCCAGATATTTCGCGCTCAGATTCCTCGACGATTGCAGGAAGACTATCACGGTGCTTCATAACGGTTCCGCGCAGAGAGGCCATACAGCGGACTATCTTGACGGGTCCCGTCATGTATTCCACAACTTTTGTGCGGGGGCCGGAGATGGGGCGGGGACATTTTATGCAGACTCTTTCCTTGTTCACCCGATGGACTTTTGCCTCGAAATACGAGAATTAGGGTACGTCCCCGACGTATACTGCGACCCTAAATGCGTCGTTGTCACCCCGCTTGATATGTTGGCTGACCAGATCATTGAGGACCATATCGAGTCCAAAGGCAAGCGGGAGTACGGTAGCTGCTGTTTTGGTACATGGAGCGCAACGGACAGAATAAAAGAAGGTCTTGCATATACGATCAAAGACTTCTCGGAAGGTGGATTTGCCGATAAGATGTCTCACTTGCGGGATTACATGTACCGCAGACTCTTAGCGTTCGGCGTGAAACCTGAAAACGTGCCACAATGGAAAAGATACTTTGACCCTGACGGGGACTGGTATACGATCCTTGTACTGAACTTCCGGCATGACGTGAACGTGTTTTTGACGTATGTTGATATATCCGAGTTTGGTGCTCTGTGGGACAAATGCGACAGATTCATATTCGAGGGTGCGCAGGGGCTACTTCTTGACAAGGACGCTGGGGGAGAGTGGACCACCACATCGAAGACTGGTCTTTACAACCCGCTTCGGTTATTGGACGGCAAGAAAGACTTTGACGCCGAGGTTTGCTACGTCAGAAGGACGTATGTAACCAGGCACGGGGACGGACCTTTAGCTGGTGAGTGCGATAAGTCCGTATTAGGCGATATCGGGATCGATAAGACGAACGTGTTTAACTCGTTCCAGGGCGGCTTACGGTTTGCAAAAGTAAATAATCACATGATCGACGCTATTTGCAACGACTACCTGCAAGTAGGCGGGAAGGGGAACTTTATCGCCACAAGTGCCGCGACGCACTGTAACGAAGCAGACCCATGCGAAGATTGCGATTATCTGTCCTATAGCCCCTGCGCCGAACAAGTAGTTAGATTATAAAAAGGAGATACCATGACAACATTAGAGAAAATACCTCTTGGCCTGTTGCACTCAACGGAAGAACTGCGCAATCTGATTATCGAGAACCCCGATTTGCCGCTTCTCGTTTTTGCGGGACAGGACTGCAACTGCGGCGACTGGATGTACATGTCATGCAGTTATTGTCATGCGGCTTTGGGTGAGTTTCTTGACTGCCGCCAGAACGTAAATAGTGAAAAGTGCTATTGTGACCGTGACGATTTCCAAGAGGACCTTGAATACATGTACGAAGACACATACGATGACGAATGGATAGCCGCCGAACTAAAGTCCTACGATCCCTACTGGAAGAAGTGCATTATACTGTACGTTGATAACTAAGGAGGAATCCGATGCCGACGAATGACATTGATATTCTTGAAGAGATGGCGTTTTCAAGGTTGCCAATTACAAATAAACCATCGACCGCAACGATAACGGTTGAGAATAATACTGGCACTTACTCAGCTATAGCGACGGTGGGAAATGATAGTAGTTGTACGCAAACGTACTTGCGCAGCGACGAACCTGAGTACGAAGTAGTTGGCCTCACCTTCCGCCAGAAACTCGCCTTAGAGTGGATCATCTTCAAGGCGTGGTTGAAGAGGGTTCTGAATTTATGAAACTAACATACATCTTCATGGCGATGGTTCCAGCCGTAATTGGGCTGATCGCCACTATTATCAAGGACTGGATAGATAAGATGAAAATAGCGAACGAAGAAACAGTAAGCAGTGCCATGAAGAAATGCGATGAAATAGCAAGGTCGTTTGAACAGATAGACGGGAATGCTATTTTGGATGATTATGTTAAGAAGTGGCAGGATGGGGTCATGATGCGTCTTTCATCAGTAACCGAACCAATGAAAACAGTCCTAATGTACCACGGAGAGGAAATTTCCTTAGAAGAAGCGAGACTGCTACAGAAGGATGGAATCGGCCTTGTAGCGGATTGGGCCAAGCCATTGAGCACTGTGAAACTATCCGACCATTCTCACCGATGCAAATGCGCCTACTGCGACACCCTAAACGATCACGAGATTGGGGTATGCGACAGGTGCGGTGCGCCATTGGAGGGGTAATGAGAGACATAATCAACCAAAATCAAGAAGATAACCTAATGGAGCGCTTAGAACCGGGTGACCAGTTCCGCTTCGTTCCAAGCGAGTACATGAAGTTCCTCGATTTAGAGATAGCTCACTATTTCAGCGTCGTGGAGTGCAAGCGAGAACGAATCCTTAAAGGCTTTAAGCTGTTCGGGCGTGAACACTACTACTGGTCGATATTCAAGCATCGCGTGGTCTACGTTCGATATGACGGCCCCACACATAACGATTGGCTAAAGTACAACAAACAGATCGACGTTCACGCATATAAAGTATTTGAATAGTTCGGAAATTCCGAACAGTTGAAAGGAAAACTATATGGAGAATGAAATTTGTTTCACGCCGCATCTCTTATTTAGCGAAAGAATAAAGATAGAGGTGATTTTTAACGAATGGTGCGATTTGCACAACGTGATGAAAGTACCAAATTCACTTGTTGCGCTTATGGAGTCTATGGGATGGTTGAACACGGAGAAGATAAAAGATGACTTAAAGAAAGTCCACATGGTTGATATGGCCCAAAATCCGGAAAGCGGGAACAATCCGGAAAACCCGGATAGTTGAACCTGTAAACAATTCTTACAAGTTGGAGGGAAATATGGATAACGGACTACTGCTGATGGCAGAAATAATTACGGACTACATTCGAGAGAATGAGTGGCTATCGGAACATGACAAGATGGTGCTTGGAACATTGAGGCGGGATTGCGTGTGTAAGTATAGCCCTGTTGGGGAGTACAAGTGCTATGTAGCAATCAAAGCGTCACAGCAAAGCGGGTATCGTGATATATGCTTAGACACCTGTTTGCAGGACGAGGTTTACAAACTGCAACACAAGCACGGCATAAGGACGATTGGTTGTTGCTGTGGACATGGGGTAACGCCTCCGTATATACAGGTATCTCCAGAAGGTGACAATATCGAGCAGATGTACTTGCTTGGGTACGAGCCTCTACCATTGGACGAACACGGGCATGGTCATTGGTGCTTCAAGCCGAAAACATATCTTGACTATTGCGGGGCGAATATGGAGGTGCAGGAATGATTCAGCAAAACGGAACAATCAATGTTGGCTCGTCAACTACATGGGCCACAAACGAATGGACATTTTGTACGAACCGTCTACCGTGCGGAATGTGTCGGCTGACGCAAACGGCCTGTCCGATGGCTGTGAAGCCATACGATGTGACATGGAAGAATCCGTATGAAGTGACTTGCAAAGCGGAGGTGCAGGAATGAGTAAATACATAAAGAAAGATGCCGCTATCCAGTTTTGCGACAGGATTCTCGGCACGGATACGGTCTGCTCCGTAGAAGTCAAAAATGCGTTCAAGGCATACAAAGCGTATTTGGAAAACCTTGCTGCCGTTGATACTTGCTCATGTCTGGAATGCAAGTATGCGACACGGAAAACAACGCCTGTCGGTACGATTCGCTATGAGTGCTTATTCGACCACGGATGGCGTGACAATAACGGTGGATGCGAGAGAGGTAGAGAGGTGGAGGTGCAGGAGGGGCAGGAATGAAATACAGAAAGAAACCTGTTGTTATCGAGGCAAAGAAATACGATGGCTTCAACTATCCCGAAATCCAAGACTGGATCACGGGAACGATAAATATGTGGCCTCAGTGGGTTCATAACTACGGTCCATTTGAGATTGACACACTCGAAGGGAAAATGACGGCATCCGTAGGCGACTATATCATCAAGGGCATTAAGGGCGAGTTTTACGCTTGCAAGCCAGATGTGTTTGAACAGACGTATGAACCAGTAGAGGATGAATAATGACCGACAAACATTGCGGCTCCTGCGCACATTGGAACAAAGAGACCAGAAAATGCAGGAACAGAGATGCCTTGCTTTACGGGTCGATCAGAGACGAGTTTGACTACTGCCCATCATTCTGCCGAAGACTAACGACCCGTGATGATATAGTAGGCGCTTGGCAGGACATGGACCATCTATTGAGTGTAATGAACGGGATAGGTGACGAGATAACGGACCGTGAGGCGTTTATGGTGGTTTCGAGGGCCGTATGGCTTTTATTGGACAGCACCGCAAGAGGAATTGATAAAACGGAGGATAAGAATGGTTAAGATTGTTGTTATTGGTGGCCTGACTGCTGACCCAGAGCTTCGGTCTACGCCGAGCGGCAAAAGCGTTTGCCAGTTTACGGTGGCGTCTAACCGCCGATGGAAGAACGCAGATGGTGATAAAGTAACTGACTATTACAGGATCAACACATGGAGTGGATTGGCCGACACTTGCGCTAAGTATCTTGCGCGGGGCAAGAAAGTAGCCGTTGTCGGTGAGTTCCAACCGAGAACATACGAAGGTAAGGACGGGAAGCCCCACATTTCCCTTGATGTTCAGGCTGACGAGGTTGAGTTCCTTTCTCCGAGAGAGGATGCACAGAAAGAGACTGTCAGCGAAGCTCCCGCCCCCGCAGACCCTAACACTTTCCAGGACATTTCTTCGGACGATATTCCCTTTTAATTATGCAGCAGATCGAGTTTGACGGGATCATAATTACGGACCCCGTAAGTTACGATTGCCCTAAAGGGGACCAAAGGGACGATAACCCAGATTATAGCTACTGCTATTTCAAGGTCCTCAACGGGCGCATAAAGCGTCACGGAGTTCGTAAAAAGGACGTTTACGCTGTCAGGTGTTACACCACGCGAAGGACCAGAAACGGGGAAATCTGTCAGAAATACTGCTTTAAGGGACAGCCCGTGTTTGTAATGGGCGAGTTGCAACCTGAGATGATTGAAAGGCCGGAAGGTAACGTGGATATGGTCTTGGGCGTCAGAGCCAGTTACGTTCGGTTCTTAGCAAAAGAGAAGGACATTATCGGCAGGGTCATGGTCGTTGTAGAAGATGAACAGGAGAACTATCCAGATATAGAAGGGGATATGGTGGATTGGGAATGACAGAGAAATCGTGCATGGATTACGAATTAAGCAAAATGGAAGACGTGGTTCATCCGGGATACTACGAAGGTGATAAATGCCTCAAACTCATGGAGGCCATGTTCGGGAAAGATGATGTTGAGGCGTTCTGCCGTTGTAACTCATTCAAGTATCGTTTCAGAGCAGGGAAGAAGCCCGGAGCCAATGCTGCCGATGACATTAAGAAAGCGGCGTTCTATGAGAACTACCTGTTGGAGCTGATAAAGAGGTGGCAACCGTTTTGAAAGAATACCTATACGGGATGCGCTTACGTGGATATTCCCCCGGTTGTCAGCCAATGGAAGGTCTGTTAAGAGTGGCTCCTGGCGGCGGTAGGTATCACGATCTACTGATCTACGATAGACCGCTTACCGAAAAAGAGATTAAAGAGTATGAGCTGGACTACATTAACGAGGTAGAGAAATGAAGAACGAGATCGCCTTTGAAACCCCAGAAGCGGCATTTGAAACGGTAAGACAGATGCTCACGGATGGGCATTATGTGGTGATGCTGTCCCGTGAAGAACAGCTTTGGATCGTGAACTACGAGTATTCTGACCTTTGTAACAGGAATGACATGGTGTTTATGAGCTGCGACGAGTTTTACGACAAATATACCGAGATAATCCCGGACGGCGACGAATGACTTACGGCGATCTTATCCGACAGCAAATGCAAACCGATGAAGGGTTAGCCAAAGTTTTATCCGAGTTCTCAATAGGTTGTTTGTCCAAGTTGGTCACGGAAGGTGAAATATCGCAACCCAAAAGTGGATGGGCGGCCATTAAAGAAGATATACGGAAGCGGCAACTAAAGGTTGTCGGTATGGAGGTCAAGTAGTGGCATCAAAGAAGAAGCCTACTTTAACCAACGTCATGCCAAAGACGCAGTTCGTCAGGTTGGAGATGCAGATTCTTGGACCGGATGGCGTGACGGTTGGTTATCCATACGGCTGGGTTTTGGCACCCAAGTTAATATCAATGGAGACCGTGCCTGAACGCATGGATTATCTTCTTAATCTGGCTCTCGTTGATGATAGCAACATCTATTTCAACGGAGATACTGCCGTCTCTCGTCAGGACATAGTGGATGGCACATTCCAAACAATAGATAGCAAGGAGATATTCGACTTCTCCAATGGGAGAGAGTATTTTACGGACAAGCAGTTTGATAAAATACTGCAATGGAACAAAGTGTACATAGAATCAATAGCTGAACAGGAGGCAAAATGAGCGTTATAACAAGTACGTTGCGAAAGTACGCATCTTTGGAGGACGGGGAAGTGATGCTCCAATCCATCCTTAAAGAAGCAGCAGACGAGCTGGATAGAAAAGACACATTGATAGAGGCCATTAAGTTCGACATCTACAACTACGATCATCGTGTGCCAAATGAAAGCAAGAATCAGTAAGAACCGTAGCGAGGTTGAAGTGGGTTGTAAGTATGCCAACAACTGCTTCGAGTGTCCTTTCAAAGACTGCATCTTGCCGATGAACGCTATACGAGACACAGAGGAAGAATACCTGAAAGATAGGGAAGTGCTCTTGGGCAGGGTGAAGTACGTTAAAAAACTGAGAGACGATGGACTATCCATCAGGAAGATAGCGAGAGAGCTAAACTGCGCCGAAAGGACTGTCAAAAACGACCTTATCATATCCGAAACGTTGCTAAAGGAGGAGGAAGATGCTGAACAAAATTGACGTGAAGCGGGTGGACGCCGCAATTAAGTACGTCGAGAAGATTTCGTTCGATCACTTGAACGACGAGATTTGCACGACTTTAGCGGTTCTGTACGACTACCGCAGAGAGCTTTTGAAAGGCGGCAAGCATGGGGTATCTTAATAAGCTACAGAAGGAGGCTCTTATATCCCTCGGCGGCGTGACCAGCTTTTGCGAGGAACTTGCCACAACGGAGTGGATCAAGGAAGACGCCGACAAAGAAAAGCTGCGTCAGGCGCATAAGCTCACCATGGAAGTCATGGAAAACATCGAGAAGAACATAGACGAGGACCAGCTAAGAGGCGTTCTTCGATTCGCCAACAACTGCGCCCTAATGGTGTTCCCTAAAACGCACCCCAGCACGGACGCCGATCTTGTCATTGTGGATAGGTCAGTTGTTCAACGCATCGTAAGTGACTCACTCAATGAATGTATGTTCTGCGAGAAGAAGGGACAGCAAATCAAGAACTGCCAACGCCGGAAGGACCTTTTAGAGTGCGGAGTAATCGGTAAAGACGCGGAGTGTCCGTACCAAATTTAACAAAAATATGCACACGGAATTGCACACGAGGCAACAAATAACACGGTATACCGTTATAGTAAATGGGTTCAAATCCCATCAGCCGCACCAAATGGCAAAAAAGCCCTGTTTTATGGGCTTTTTTGTTGTTATAAGGGCCATTTTCGACAACTTTTTGTGCATAAACATAACGATAAACATTAAATAATTGCTGCATATTTCAGCCATTTGTTATAAATTGCACACGGATTGCACACGAAATTGCACACGAAATGAAAATTTGCACCCATTTTATTCATTAAAAAAAGGCGGTCATTTGCCGCCTCCGATCATGTTCTCAAAGAATCCATCTATCGTCTCATCAACCGTCTCTCGCTCTCTGCTAAATGTGTGTTGGTAGACACGTTTCATGGTATGCGGCGTCTTCCACCCGCCTCTTTCTTGTGCGTACTTTTCTGGCACGTTAAGCCACGACATTACCGATGCGTTCATGTGTCGGAGCTGGTGGAACGTCATGTGTTCGACCCCGGCGTTTCTAAGCACCCTTCTGAATCTGCATCCTATGGCCGTCACGCTTCGAGTCTCTATGTACCCGGAACCGTTCTTATATGCCTCCGTCTTCTCTATAAGCCCCATTATGTACGGAGGGATAGCAAGACGCCTCGTCCTCTTTTCCTCCTTCATGGCTTCCTTATGGACCGCAACGCCGTCTATCTGCACAACGGACTCTTGGATCGTGAGAATACCGTCCCTTATGCTGTTCATGCTAATTCCCCTGATCTCAGAGGCAGATAAGGACAGCCACATAGCCAACATGCAAGGAAGCTCAATGTCCGTTCCTTTTATAGCGTTATAGACATCCCCTGGCATCGGAAGCTCAATGAACCGTTCCGGGACAGTCGGCAACGTTCTTTCGATCTCTAACTTCGGGGCAAACTCGTTTATCGCCCCTGAAATAAGCCCGTATACATTGCAGACCGTCTTTGGTGAATACTTCTTGTGCGTTCTCGGAGATATGGCGTTCGACAACCTATGAATCTCGTTTTGTACTATGGCCGAGTTAAGATGGCTTAATGGGACCTCCATAAACTCCGTGGAGATATAATACTCCACGTATTTTTCGTAGTTGTAAGTCGTGGAGGGAGATATTACACCCTTCCTTCCTTCTATGTACTTGTTTATGGCCTCCCCGACAGTCATGCCGACTTTAGCTTTTCTGCTTTGCTCCAACTGCCATTGTAGGGCCACATAGTTCGCTTTGCGCTCCGTGTCTTCCGTAAAGGATATGCGCTTTTTTGCCTCCTTATCGTACACCTGGACCCGCCACTTGCCCGATGGGAGCTTTCTCGCTTGTGCCATTAAGATTTTCCCTTTCTGCTTTTGAGGAACGCCATATATTCCAACACGGTATCAATATCTTCATCGTCCATCGTGGAAAGCAGACCAATGAACCGTTTTAGTTTATTTGTGCTTCGCCTTTCAATCCTCGGCTTTTCGATCAGCGGCTTTTGCTCCGCTATGCCATTTGGAACATCATCCCCGCACAACACATAGCTCTCGGTTATGTCCAAGGCTTCGCATATCTTTCGCAACGTGCCGTCCTTTGGTCTATGGCCGCCAGCCATGTTTGTCAAAGTACGCGGGGGTATATCGCAGTATCTTTCGATCTCCGCTTTTTGCCTCATGCCCTTTAGTTTAGCTGCCGCTATCACGCGATCCGTCATCGTTTCCATTCGACTAAAATACCTCTCAAATGTCCGTTTTATGGCCTTGAATGATTTTCTATACTTGCTATAATCTCCATGCAGCATCAGCAAAGGAGAGTTTGTTATGGAACGTAAAGATATTGAAAAGATGCTCGATCAGCTTCCGCTTGAAACCGTTAAGGCGCTTGTTGTGCTTGTAGAAGGTCTTCTATGTAGTCAAGAACCTTCTTCCGATTACGTTCATTCAGACGAGACAAACCATTGAAGAACTGAGCGTAAAAATCCTGCCTTTCGGATTCCTCGTTATCCTGCGCGGGGACCCCGTTGAGGATATAAGCGGTTGTGCTATCCAACACGTCAGCAACAGCAGTAAGAGTGCTTGACCTTATATTTATCCCATTTTTAAGGTTGCGGAGGGTCCCGTTGGTCGCATTTGCTCTGCGCTCAACCTCCCTGTCGGACTTGATGCCCTTCTTTCTTTTCAATTCTTGGACCCTATCGTAGGCTTCTGCTCCACTCATAGTCCACCTCATAAAATAAATTGGAAGATTTTCCACATTTGCTATTGACATTTGGAAGTTCCTCCGCTATACTACCCAATGTAGGGTAAGCAAAACCACGCCCTACCGATCTCCGGGAAGGTGTTTAGAAACTTTGCACCGACACTATATCATCTTCCCGGATTTATGTCAAGTTTGTAAATAAAGGAGGATGGTATGAATTTCAACGCAGTCCCCGCAAACCTGAAAAAGCTCATGTACTTGCGTGGGTATTCGATGCAACAGATCGCATGTATGGCCTCGATGTCTGAGAGAACGATGTACAA
>JAEIGA010002657.1_pt1 | contig 28415 bp, 35 predicted proteins | sample 9270691 | NCBI WGS metagenome assembly JAEIGA01 (sample SAMN17057246, study PRJNA624740) | gut metagenome | biome: biome; isolation source: fecal sample | host: Bos grunniens | place: China: Xizang | collected 2019
AATAATTCTTCTAAATTGTGGACTATATAACCTTTAGAATTCGGTATAGAAGTTTCCATTTCAGATTTCCACTTTTCTACTAAGTGTGAAGGACACATTATCATTGCATTAAAGCCTTTGTTCTTATTAGCATTATGAGTATAGAATGTTGCTCCAGTTTGAAGAGTCTTACCACTACCCATTTCTCCAACTATAAAGCCGTGTTTATTAACTTTAAAGTTGTTTACAGATGCTTGGATAACAGCTCTTTGAGCTTCGTATAATTCAATACCTTTATGATGTATATAGTCGTCTACATTTAATAAATACTTATCATATTGATCTGTACCAGGTACAAATTTAGGTTTAAACTTATTTTGTATTTTTTCTGCTAATATAGAACCAAATAATGATAAATAACTATTTAATCCTGACATTTCTTCAAGCATAACAGAAGGCTCGTTTGAACCTTGTATGTTTATATGTCCTTCAGATAAACCTCTTTCTATTATTGTTTTAATAGAATTTTTAGTTGCGAAGAATCTACGTACATGAACATATTGCCCTGCTTCATATGCTTGTCTTAATACAGTAGAACTATTATATTCTTCTGACATTCCATCTTTAGTCTCTTCATATATATAATCAATCCATTCTTTTAATACAGGAACACTACTATACTTATTTATCTTATCGAATAATAATTCTTTTATTCTATTGTCTGTATGAGTTTCTTCATCTTTTAAATACATAATAGCAGTAAAAGTCTCATTTGATTCTTCTACTTTGTAACTATCTTTTAAAGTTATAACAGCATGATATATATCAGAGTTAGCATTTTTTGCAACTTCTATATTATATTTATTGTTTCTATCTTTTAAAAAAGATCTAGATCTATTTGTAGATACAGTAAATGTATCGTTAGATTTAAATATTCTTACTATTTCATCCATTACTGTTTTATATGCAACAACAGATAAATATAGTAATGTACCACTACTTGTACCAGTTATCTGTGTAGTCCAAGCTGAACCAGCTATATTTGATACAAATAATTTTAATAAAGCATCTTCTGTATATAAAGCCATAGCTTATCCTCCTATCCTAATTCTATAAATTTACCATCAGCAGTAAAGATATTAATTTTAACTTGATTTGTTATAGTTTCTACACTTTTAACTTTATCGTCTTCCTCTTCTTCAGAACATGTTGTAAGTTTTGTTGTCATACCTTTTATAACATGATATACTCCATCAACTTCTTTTATAACACCATCTAGGCAACCAGAAGTTAATACTAATCCTACTTGACCCATATTAAAAGGTAATAATGGTGATTGATCTTTTACTACTAAAGGTTTTAATTGATTATCAACTAAATTATCGATTAGAGAAGGACTTATAGCTTCCATTATATCTGATATATCTAATTGACTTCCTCTAAAATAATCTAATTGTAATTCTTCAGTAGGTATAGAATAAACATTTTGCTTTATATCATCGATATGAATAGTATCTTTATAATAATCTAAATATTTTAATTTATTGTATAAAGACTCTTTAGCTTTTTGTGTTATATCTTTTTGCCCTATTATAACAACTGATTCACATGCAGCGCTTTGTCTTATAATTTGTGTATTTTCACTCAAGACTTTTGATAAATGTAATGCTAAACTATTAGTCATTCTCGTTACAGGTATACTAAATATCAATACACCATTTTTTCTTACATATTTTAACGAGTTTCTTATAGATACTCTTTCTTCATTTTCCATAAGTCTTCCTAAAGCGTCGTATTGGTCTCTAAAACTTATTTTAGGATTAAGGAATACAACATCAAAAAAGTTATTTGATATATAAGATCCTTTTAATGTTCCTTTTATAAATCTATTTAATTTTTCTTTGGCAAGAAACGAATCTTCTTGGTGATATCCATAAGTTGTATCTTTCTCTGGTGCTGCAAAACCATCTATGTTTATTCCAGTAAAACAATTCATATAAAATATATTTAATGCATTGTTATTTGTAATAGAAGATCTTAACTTTATTAGAAAATCTTCATCTAATTTATAATTGTTATCATAATTATAATAATAATTATCTATAGAGTGAGTTAATCTATATAGACTTATATCATCAAGCTCATTTATACAATCTTCGCTTAATATATATGATAAAGTTTTCATTTGTGAGGCATGGTTCATTGTTCCCAATGCATTAGTCATATCATTCAATATTTTTGATATTTTTAATTGATTAGGACCTTTATCTCTAACGAATAGTTCTATTTCGTGTATATAGAAAGACATGTCTTGTATAGTTTCATGAATTTTAGCTTTAACTTTATCATGGTCTATATATTTACTATCAGGTTTTAAATTATCTAAATATGCTTTAAAAGCTTTTATATCTTTTATTAATTTACTTGCAGTATTGTAATTTGTCATGTTTCCCTAACTCCTTTACCTTGAAATAAAAATAGAAGGTCATAGATTATTCTACGACCTTCACTAAATGATATCCTTTATTTGTTTTCTTTATAGTACATTGTATAACAGCGTCTTTCTTTAATTGCTTTTTATATATTTTATATTTATCTGGAAATGCTACTACTTCTAATTCTCCATCTCCAGTATCAAAAGATAAGAACGCCATAGTTTCATTAGTCTTTGTCTTGTGCGATTTAGTTCTAGTTATATATGCATCTATAGTCACTTCACGATTATTTTTTAATTCATCTATGTTTTTCTTTTTAAAATTATTTGCAGGATGATTAGTATATGGAATTTCTAATAACGAGCTCTCCACATTTAAATCTGTTTCATATAATTCTATCGTCAATGTATTGTGTATATATATTTCACTAGAAACTTCTTCTTTACGTAATTCACAATATTTTTCATATACCTCTACTCTATCACCTAAAGCACCAGATAGAATAAGTGGAGTTAATGCTCTTTTACCACATTTTGATTTTTGAACTTTCTCAATGATTTGTTCAAGCAATCCAGATTCTTCATCGAAAGGCATACACTTATTTATTATTTCTTCATAAGCAGAAAGACTAAAAGATGTTATAGCACATAAACCTATTCTTATTGCATCGCCCTCTATTGTAAATTTCCATGAAGACTTTGTTATATCAGGAGGCAAGAATTTTATTCCTTCACGTCTAGCGTCTTTATAAATTTCAGTTAATTTATCACGACGTTTAGTAGCATCTCCACCATTGATATAAATATAAGACAATGTTGATGCGATAAACTCTTTAGGATAATAATGTTTATAATATGCTGTAGCATACCCTATCATTGCATATGAGACAGCATGGCTAGAGTTGAATGCATATTTTCCAGAGTCTACTATCATAGTAAAAACTCTATTAAATTGTTCGTCAGTCATTGTATCTTTCGTAAGCTCTCTTAATTCATCTTCAGCTTCCTTTAGTTTATCGAATTTTTTCTTAGAAGAAAATTTCATTATTTGGAATCCACGTTCTATACTTACACCCATATTAACACATACGTTCATTAACTGCTCTTGGAATATCATGACTCCGTTTGTATCTTTAGTCACTTCGTCATAGTAAGGATGTATAGACTCTATTTGTTCAGTACCTTCTTGAATTTTCATATATACTTCATCTGAGCCAGAAGAAATACAAGGCCCACGAACTAAAGCCAAACATGCAGCTAATTCTGATATTGTTTTTGGTGCTAGTCTTGGCATTCTTTTTTTATAAGTTTCTGTACCTATTTGGAATAAACCTGTTGTTTTATTAGAAGATATAAGATTCCACACATCAGGATCATCACATGGGTCAAATTCCATATCAAATTTATCACCAGATAATTGTTGACAATAGAATAATATATCCATTGTATTTAACCCTAATAAATCGTATTTAATAGCCATTACAGATTCACAAGCTTTTAATTCTAAAGCTGTGGCTTGTAGTTCTTTCTTTTGTTGTCTTATCATAGGCATAGTTTCTATAACAGGGTCTTTTGTTATTAAAGTTCCAGCGGCATGTATAGACGTACTAGACTCTAAACCTTCTAGTTTTTGAGCTATTTCAAACATCTCTGGATATATAGCTTGATATTCTTTAAGTTCCGGCACATGTTCTAATGCTTCAGCAATAGATAAATCAACTAGTTTATCTTCTTCAGAATCATCATCTAAATAATATACAGTAGGTATTAATTTAGCTATTTTATCAGCAGTTTTTAAATCTATTTCTAATAATCTACATACATCTCTTATAGCACTCTTAGCTTTACGCATAGTAAAAGTACTAACTGCAGCACAATGATCTAATCCGTATTTATCAGTTATATATTTAAACATTTTTTCACGGTATTCAGAAGGTGTATCACAATCTATATCGGGCACACTACCCTTACGGTGTATCGAAGTGAATCTTTCAAATAATAAATCATATTTAAGTGGATCTATTTTAACTATTTGTAGTAAATAAGCTACTAATGAACCACTACAGCTTCCTCTACCAGGACCCATCATTATATTTTCTTCGCGTGCATATCTGTATATGTCCCACATTATAAGCATATAAGATGTGAAGCCTAATTCTTCAAGTGTATCAAGTTCATAGTGCATTCTATCGATATATTGAGATGGATCTTTTATTAAAAATTTAATTTCTTCTAATCTTTTGTAACATAAATGCTCTATATAAGTTCTAGGTTTATATCCTTCAGGACATATAAACTCTGGTAGATTTAATCCTTCTACTTTTACTTCTATGTTACATTTATCTGCTATAACATTAGTATTATTTATAGCAGTTTTAATTATTTCAGAATCATACATATTAAGACTGTTATATAACTCTTCGTAAGTCATAAGATAATAACATTTATCAGGATATATTAAAGAGCCATCTGCAGATGCAGTCATTTTACGTCCTAATCTTACGTGATAATCATGAATTTTATATTCGTCAGCATTAAGATAATGCACATCATTTGTTACTACTAATGGTATATTATGTTGTGTAGATAGCTCTATAAGTTTATTATTTATTAGAACTTGGTCCGAAAAATCACCAGGTTGTATTTCAAAATAAACATCGTCATTAAAAATTGCTTTTAATTCTTGTATATGAGATTCTAATAAATCAGTTTCATTATTTAAAATATATTGAGGAAGCATCCCTCCTGCACAAGCTGTTAAACAGATTAGCCCTTCTTTATGCTCGGATATATAATTTAAATCTACTCGAGGTTTCTTATAGAATCCTTCTAAAGAGGCTATAGATACTATGTTTATTAGATTCTTAAGACCTGCATTATCTTTAGCTATTAATATCATATGATAAGTTTTAGATTCTTTTGTTTTTTCATTCATATCTGGAGTTAAATATATTTCACACCCTATAATTGGCTTTATATTATTTTCTTTACATTTAAAATAAAAATCATACATATCTGCTAAAGAACCGTGGCCTGTGATACATAAAGAATCCAGACTGTACTCTTTAGCTTTTTTTATATATTCGTTTAATTTTAAAATAGAATCGCCAATGCTATTTCTAGAGGTATGAACATGTAAAGGCACATACGTATTCATTATAATCACCTACCCATAAGTTTTTTAGCAGAATATATATAATTAGAATAAATCGTCTAAATCATCAACCTCAACGTATTCAACGTCTGGCATAATAATTATTTCTCCGTGTTTTTCTATTTGACATTCTTCACATTCATATTTTTTTGTATAGTCATATTCATAATTCTTACATGTCATTAAACCTGTTTCTTCTTCCATGCCTATTTCTATTTCTTTCAAAGTACAATAAGTATTTTCATGGCATGGACATGCACAACATGAAGAATTATATTTACAACCAGTTAAGCAACATTTAATTTTTGTATTATTCATTACTATATATACTCCTTATTTTTTACTTTTGCCTTTAGTATAACTGACTCCTTTCATTATTCTAAAGGTCTTTGTTCCTCTTGAATTAAGAGTAGCTCTACCTATTTTTGTAGAGACACTGACTCCTGATTTAGATATGTTAAGTTTTATATGTTTACCTAAGCTTATGGTTTTTCTAAATCTCAATCCCATATAAAAGTCTCCTTATTTATTAGTTCCTGTACTACCAAATCCTCCAGAACCTCTATCAGTATTATTTACATCTTCTACTACAACAAAATCACAATGGAATACTTGCTCTAAAACGCCCTGTGCTAGTTTAGTGTGCTTAGGTATTGTTATTTCTCGTAATGATTCATTTTTAACCATAATGCCTATTTCGCCTCTATAAGCATTATCTACAGTTCCTATATATACTGTTAAATCTACACGCTCTGTTTTATATTCATAATCTATATAAAACTCGTTGTCTTCTGTATATTTTATTTTAGGTGTTTTTACTTGTATAGGGCAACCTTTAACGGTTATGCCTGATTTGTTTCTAATTTGTACACCCCAGCCATCAGGTAATTCAAATATTAAACCTGTTTTTACAATTGCTTTGCTTTTACCTTCAATAACAGTATCTTCACATGCGTATAAATCAAAGCCTGTATCTGTTGCATGAGCGAATTCTGGTATAACTGCATCAGGGTGAATTTTCTTCACTTTTATTTCCATGTGGTACCTCCTATTATTTTATCATATTTTTAAAAGGATTCTCATATTATTTATAGAATAATATAATTGTACTATAAAATAACTGACATGTCAGTCTCCTTAATTTTACAAGTATTGAAATAAACGTTTTCTTTTATACAAACATAAAATATATAGTTTTATGAATTATATATGGAAATCGTTTATTCCAATGCTTATATTTTTCTATGTCAGTTATTATGTCAGTAGTTTTTAATAAAAAAGCAGAGCAAAAAAATCGCTCTGCGAAAAAATTAAAATTTTGTTCTATATAAGGAAAATTTTTCCAATAATGGAAAATTATTGGCATTTTCGTAAATCTATAATTCTTTGATTAGACGAACCTCTAAATGGTAAAGTAGTATCTCTTAATTCTTGCATATAAGGCCCATCAACCAAAACATCACATAAATTAAGAAGTTCCAATTTCAAATTATCTTGTAATAATTGTTCATAAGTGAAACCAGAATAAATCCATATATTATGATTTGGGCAATTTTTCTTATATAATTTAATAAATTCTATAACGTCTTTTTCGGAATAAAAAGGGTCGCCACCGCTTAATGTAATTCCATCAATTAATGGATTCTGTTTACATTTTTCTATAAATTCAATTTGCACTTCTTTTGTGAAATTAATTCCATAATTAAAGTCCCATGATTCAGGATTGTGACAACCAGAACATTTATGATGACATCCGCTAACGAATATGACATTTCTTATACCTTCACCATCTACAACGGATTCGTAGATGATTCCACTTATATACATATTATCACTCCTTAGTAAATTTACTATGTTTAATTCTATCTTTAACTTCGGCTTGTTTTCCTTTATTGAAATTTCTATAATCAGCTGTTAAATAACCTGTTACTCTTCTTAATTTTTCTATATTTTCAGAACCACATTTTGGACAAATATGTTCTATTTCAGAAGAATAACCACATTCTTGACATGTATCAATTGGGAAGTTTAATGCAAAATAAGCTATATCATTATCCATTGCATAATTTATAATTTTTTCTACAGCTGTTAAATTATTCATAACAGATGATTCTAATTCTACGTACATAATACAACCACCAGTCGCTAATTCTTGGAATGGACGTTCTTTTTGAATTTTTTCAAATATAGAAATTTCTTGATATACAGGCATATGATGTGAATTAGTTATATATTCTCTATCTGTTACACCTTGTATTAAGCCGTATTTTTCAAATAATTTATTTCTAAATGTCATAGCTGTTGATTCTGCAGGAGTAGCATAACAGCTGAAATTTAAATCATTTCTATCAGATGCTTCTTCTGAAAAATTATATATTGTTTGAACTACTTTTAATGCAAATCTATAAGCTTCATCATTTTCTGCATGAGTTGCATTAAATAGGACTTTACACATTTCAGCTATTCCACAATAGCCTATAGCTAAAGTATTATGTTTCATACTTTCTTCAACGGATTCATTTTTATTTAATTTTCTTCCTAATGTATTTTTCATTAAACCATTTTCATGTAAAAAGAACCCTGATTTTGCTTTTTGAGAAATTATCCAAGCATATCTATCAAGTAAACCTTTTTCAGCTAATAAAAGAACTCTATTTAATTCATTCCAGAATCCTTTTATATTATTTTGATATCTTATAGCTATATCTACTAGATTTATAGTTGTAGGCGCTATATTTCCTCTTCCACCTTTTGCATAACCTAATCCATGTCTATCATATCCTAATAAAGTACGACATCCCATAGTACTAAATTCTTCATCAGGAGTTTGAGCATCATTCATATAATAAGCATCAAGATTTGCAAAATTAGGATATATACGTTTACTTAATGATTGTATTGCAAGTTGTTTTAAATCATAATTAGGATCACCAGGACTTGCATTAATTCCTTTTTTATGTTTAAATATACTTATAGGAAATATAGATGTTCTATCAAATTTGCCTATGCCATTTATAGATGCTTGTAATAAAGATTTAGATACAAGTCTACCTTCTGGAGATGTATCTGTTCCGAAATTAATACTTGTAAAAGGTACTTGAGAACCTGCTCTAGATTCTAGAGTATTTAGATTATGATATAATGATTCTGCAGCTTGTAATGTTTTATTTTCAGTTCTTCTTTTAGCTATTCTATATTGTTTAGGATATAATTCTTGTAATTCTTTGTTTTCTAAGAAACATATATCTTTTAGTCTTTGAACCATATCTTCCGCTTCATCTTTATCTAAATCATATTCATCTATTAAAGCTTCTCTAAATTCTTTTCTAAAAGTTATAGCAACATATGGAGCAGCATCATAATCTATTTTATTAGAACCAACGCCACCAAATTGAACTTGACTTTCACATTGGAAAACTACTGCAACTAATTGGAAGAATGTCATTATATCGTTAGGTTTTCTTACATCTCCATTTCGGGTTTCAAATCCTCCATTATTTACAAATAAATCATGAAAATCAATGTTCAAACAATTATGCATTCCACTTGCATAATTATCAAGGTCATGTATATACAATAGTCCGTTTCTATGTGCTTGCGCTACTTCTGGGTCTATTAAATGAGTCAATGCATATTCTTTTAAGAAATGTGAAGTTATTTTATTATTTTTCCCACTAAAGGAACCTTCATCTACATTAGCATTTGCATTTTCAATGCCTTTTGCATTTAATATATCATTCATTTGTTTTTGAGAATCTATATATAATCTAGCTTGTTGTTCTCTAATTCTGCGTCTTTGGTCTCTATAAAGAATAAATTCTTTTGCTACTTCAGACAAGTTTTCTTTTATTAGATAGTTTTCTATAGTGTCTTGAATTTCTTCTATAGGAATTAAATCTTCATCTTCATCTTCAAATTCTTGTATAATATTTTTTGTGATTCTCTCTAGTATGTCTTTATTGTATTCATTTACTGCTAGCATAGCTTGTTCTATAGCATTTTTGATTTTAAAACAATCAAAATTCTCTATATTTTTATTTCTTTTAATGACTCTCAACGAGATCAACCTCCTTTGTAAATAATTTTATTTATACCCAACTGAAAATTCATTTAATCATATTGTATTGTTTATATAAATCTTTCTATTGAGTTATCTACTATCATATCTATTATTATTTTTGACCAACTCGTAGCTTTTTGATAATTATCAATAAGCTGTTTTTTAGTGTACCATTTATAATTATAAGTAGAAAATAATTTTATAATGAAATCATCTTCTTCTGGTAAATCTATTGAAAAAACATTCCCTAAAATTGTTGATGTAGAGGCATTTGCAAGATCTCTTATATACCCTAAAAATGTAAAATCTACAGCTTTAAAGTTAGGTATATATTTTTTTGTAATAGCATTTATTTGACTTTGTAGTATATTATTATTTTCGGTTATGGTATCTACATATGAATGATATCCAATCTCTAAACAAGGTCGTGCTTTTTGATCTTTTAATGTCTTTACTAAAAATTTATCTTTACATGTTATTAATAACATGACAGATACTTTTAATAAACATATATTTTTCTCTACTTCAGACAATGCTTTATATCTGCCTATGCTATTATATAACTCTTTCATACTTAAAGGATCAGAAACACTAAAACCGTTATTAATGTTAAATGCATAATTAGATGGAATAACTAAAATTTTTCTATCCATTATTTTATCGTCGCTGTTCCATTTTTATATTTTTTTAATGCACATTCATAACATTGTTTACATGACCCTGAACAACCTAAAACTTCTTTTATTTTGTGGCATTCATCACCATCAGATACATCATCTATATTAAAATATTTAGAGCAACACTCTATTTTCTTAAATGAATTATCTTCTTTATCTTTTAATATGATGTTGCCTTTACCAACCATACTAACAGCATATTTACTTGTAGAGTTATTAAGGAAAAGTTCTACAAGATCATCTATATGAAATGTACCTGCTATCATATTTTTACCATTGAGTATTTCAAATATATCTATCATAATAATCCTCCCGATTTTGTTTATTTTTTAATTAATTCTGTTAATCTTGTTAATGCTTGGTCTAAATCATCATATGCTCCGAATTCAGGATTATAATATATTAAATCGTCTCTATTTTTCTTATCTGTTATAACTACTGTAAAATGATTGTGGTCTTTTAATGCGTCATAAGAATCTATTAATTCTGAAACTAAAGTATCTGTGAAATCGACACCTATAAATATTAACGCATGAGTTTTAAGTTTAGGTTTTCCGTTTTCTTCTTCAAAGACTGCGTTTTTTACTGCATTATATACAGGTGTACTATACTTTTCTTCATAATATAATACAGTAGGTTTTAGATTTCCTCCGCAAGTACATTTAACAGTTTTATCTGCTGTACCTAATTCTCTTATCATGGAGTCTGCTTCATATATCTTATGACACTTAACACACTCTATTCTATTGTTTTTACCATTAGGACTAACTATATCAGGTCTAGTATCACTATTAGTTACAGTTTTTACATAGTTAGTATCTATTATATGACTGTGTATATCTAATTTTAATAACTCGTTTAAAGCTTGTGTTATTTTATTAGAAACAACCATAGGTTTCATTATATTATTTATATAATAGTTCCAAAACTTATTAGGCTCTTTTATCATATTTTTTCTATTATATACTTCTTTAGATTCCTTATCTATTTCAAAAATTTTTGTTTCTCCTAATAAATCTGGACCTAAAACTATTACAGCATCTTTATATTCTTTTAAATTTTCTATTAACATTTCTATTGGTAATTTTGGTTTTTTATTCATCTTATCGATCCTCCTCATCTAAAAACATGTCTATTATAGAATCTTTTTTAACTATATGGTCTTCTAAGTTAACTATAATTCTTTCTTCTACCTCTTCAGATTCGTTATCAGATATAGGGTTTTGACTTAAATTAAATTGAGTGTAATCAATAGGTTGCTTTATTCTAACAGTCTCAGCGCTTACTTTATTAACATTTTCAGCGCTTTGACAATTAGAATATTTTTCACAATAGTTTATTTGTACGTCTATATTAAAAGGAATATTTTTAATATAACTGTAATATTTACATAAAACTTTATTTTTGCAATTATCGCATAGCATTTATACTAATCTCCTTATTATATATATTGTTATTTATAAAAGCAGCAATAGTATGTTTTTCTGATTCAGGGACTGAATTTTCTATGTCTTTAAAAATACTATTATACTTATTATATAAATTATACAAATCACGATTAAACATATTAATTGTGTCTTGTAATTTGTAATAGCCATAAGTTATGCTATTATTTAATATATAATCCTCGATATCGTATTTTAACAATAAAGCAGAATCGGCTAAGTCTTTTCCTTCAGGTAATAATAATAATTTAGCAGGAATATTTTTTTCTTCTAATAAAGGTAATACTTTTTTCATAGTCTTTATACCTTTTGTATCGTTATCATAAACAACTATAACTTCTTTTTTTTGTTTAGCCAATAGCTCCATTTGATAATCGCTAAGAGATGTTCCTAATGCACAAACAACATTCTTTAATCCATATTTTCTTGATAATATAACATCAAATACGCCTTCTGATAAAACTATATAATTGCATGTATTATTTATATTATGCATTCCATATAAATAATTAGATTTTTTAAACACTTCAGAATCAGAAGAATGTAAATATTTTCTACTTATACCCTTTGTTTCTTTAGTAAGAAGTCTTTTATTAAATCCTATAATGTTTTTACAAGGATCCATTAATGGAAAAACAATTCTATTTTCGGCTTTGTCATAACCGATTGACCATTCTTCTATTTCTTTATCTGATACTCCTCTTTCATAGAGATATTCAAGGCTTTCATCATTCATATCTCTTTTAAATTTTTGAGTTATCGCATAATTTGTTTTATACTGTTTTTCGTGTTTTTCTACTGGTAAAGGAATATTTGCTTTTTCTGCTAGATATTTAATACATTCTAGCCATGACATCTCACCATTAGAAATCCATTCTACAAATGCTATACAATCAGAGCCGAAACTCCCTTCTTGTTTATTCTTTTTATCAGAATGACAACCATAACAGCACCATGTATTAGTTTGTGTATTTACTCTAAATGAAGCATCAGAATCGTTATGGTTTGGATGTGGACAACGACCTACATATAAAAATGGGCCAGCTTTTTGTAAATCAGTATAGTCGCCTATTAAATCTACTAAATCGATAGTTTCTTTTAATTGATCTAAATATTCTCTGCTAAATTTCATTTATTCTTCACCTTCTAACGTACTTCAAACTTATCGTCTTTAATAACGACTTCTACTCCTGGAACTTCGCATCCATTAATATATAAGCAACCATCTTCTATAACAGCCATTTTCTTTAATTCTTTTTTATCTATAGTCATCTTAGGTTCAGGTATTGTTGTCTTAACTAAATCAGGAATAAATTTCTGACACCATTCCAACATCTTTTGCTCATCTACATAATCATAATGAGGTTGTTGTTTCTTTAATGATAAAGTACCATTAGGTAATTTAACACTTCTTTTCGTTGAATCTGCTAATTCTCTTTGAACAAAATCTTCAAGAGCTCTATCATAATATGTTTTCTTTGTTATTATTTGTTCTAATTGCTTCTGTTCATACTCTTCTAGTTTCTTAAGATAACGTTCTCTTTCAGCCTGAACAAATGCTTTTATTTCTTCTATTTCTTGTTCACAATCTTTACTTAATTTTATAAAATAATTTGCTTGATGTTTATCATTAATGACATGTTCTTCTACATTTGATATTCCTAAGTCTTCTTTTTCAGCTTCAGTTAAAAATTCATTAAGTTCGTTAATGAAATCATCTTTATTAATCAATCGCATTCACTCCCTTATAAAGATTTTATTATTTCGTAATCATATTTACCTTTTTTATTGATTATACGTTCAGCTATATTATCATATGAACCTTCTAAGATAAGTTGATAAATATTACTTATTTTAGATACAGAATCGGCTCTTTTAATTCTTCCGTGTCTTTGAGTCATATCTGCATAAGAATCAGCTAAATCGTATTCTATTAGATTTTTACATTTAGATAATGAAATTCCAGTAGTACCTGCATTAGTCATTATTAATACTTTGCAGTTATTATCACCTTGGAATTTATTATAGGCTTGCTCAAATCTTTCTTCTGTAGTCATAGAACCATTTATATGTGCAACTTCTATATGCTTAAACTTATTAGATATTTCTTGTATAAGAATACGTTGCATTCTTTCGTATTTAGTGAATATACATACAGTTTCATCTGCATCTATTATTTCTCCAACTAAATCTAATAATAAATCCAATTTAGGATTATCTAATCCATCTACTTTATAACTATTAGACATGGCAGAATCAGACATGCTTAATAGTCGTGGATCATCAGCTAATTCTTGAGCAAAGGTTTGATATGCTAATATTTTAGCTTTCCATTGTAAGAATTCTTTATTGTTTTCTAATTCTTTAGGATTTTTAGTTTTAGCTTCAATTGCATCAGCAGCATCTTTAGCTATTTTTAAATCTTGCATAATTTTATCATTAACTTTAGCTGTTTTACTATCCATTTGACAAAACATTGGAGTAATAACTAATTCAGGTAATTGACTAGCTATTTCTTCTTCTGATTTTGAAAATATATATGGATTTATTTGAGTTTTAAGATGTTCTATATTCTTCACTCCAGAGACTTGACCATAAGATCTATATATTAAATAGTTCGCAGCGAATTTTCCATGAGTTTTAAAAAGTTTGGTATCGATAAAATTAAAGATACCAAACAGGTTAGATGGATCCCTTGTAATAGGTGTAGCTGTGAAACCATATCTATATGGTAAATCATTAAATTCATATATAGCTTTACTTCTTCCTGATTTATAATTTCCTATAGATTGAATTTCATCTATAGCCATAAATTCAAGATTCATACTTTGTAGTTTTTCAGATACTTGTTTATTCTTTAAAGTTTCATAATTACAAACCATTAAATCGCAATCTTCAAACTGTGCATTGAACTTCTTTTTCATTTTGCTAGGTGTATCAATAGAATGAGCAATTAAATCAGAAAATTTAGATACTTCTTTAACCCACTGATATTTAAGCGAGGCAGGAACAACTACTATACCAGGAGTGGTTACTTTATTAGATAATTTAAGTTCTAGATATAATCCAATAGTTATAAATGTTTTTCCTGCTCCACAAGGAAGCAGGAATAATGCATTATCATTTGATGTGCCAAAATATATAGTCTCTTTTTGGTATTCATATGGCTGAAATTTCATCGTACTGCCTATGGAATCCCAAGGCATTGTTATATATTCTGTTTTGAAACTATTGTTTATCCTTTCAGCGCATTCTTTAGTTATAATCCATTCATTCTCATTTATTCTTTTTATATTTTTAAAAGGAGCTAGTAGTTTTAGAACTTGAAATCTGTCTGCCAGCTTTCCTTTGTAATACATATAATAAGACGAATCATCTTTTTTCCTTAAATTTATCATTGTAAATCTCCTTTTTAATTCTTATATACATATTTACTATTTATTTCATTAAGGAATCTAGATGGTTTAGCATATACATCTTTACCTTGTACTTTAACAGAGCTAGGATAAGTCATAAATAAATAATCTTTTGCTCTAGTCATTGCTACATACATTAATCTTCTTTCTTCTTCCATTTGTGTAAAATTTTCAAGAGCTTTATGATGTGGAGATATTCCTTCTGCACAGCCTATTACTATTACAGCTTTATATTCTTTACCTTTTGATTTATGCATAGTTAATAATTGAACTGCATCAGCTTTATCGTCTAAGTCTTCTCTGTATAAAGAAGCTTGAACTAATAAGTCTTCTATAGTGTCATATTCACTAGCTACGTTAACTAATTCCATTAAATTTTCTACTCTAGTTTGAACTTCTGATTCTTCCTTATAAGTAGCTTGTAAATAACTAACATATTCTAAATCAGTTATTAACCATTTTATTAAATCAGACGGATTTAATTCTAACATCTTAACTTCTAGTTTATCTAAGAAAGCTGCATATTCTTTTATTCCTTTATCTGCTTTACCTCTTAATTTTAAATCTTTATGATTTATAGCTTCTCTGATACTTAATTCTTTACCTGGGAATTCTCTAGCGAAATCGTCTATAGCATCTATAGATTTATCGCCTATACCTCTTTTTGGTATAGCTATACTACGTTTAAAAGCAGTTATATCTCTATCATTGATAACTATTTTTAAATAACTTAATATATCTAATATTTCTGCTCTACAGAAGAATGGAGTTCCTCCTATTAGAGTATAAGGTATTCTATTTTTCATTAAAGCTTGTTCTAAATTTCTAGATAAATAAGTCATTCTATATAATACTGCTATTTCAGAATAAGGAACGTCTTTTTTATCATGTAAGAATTGTATTAATCTTATCATTTTTAATGCTTCATCTTCTTGATTCTTACATTTAGTTTGCATTATTTTAGAACCTTCTACATCTCTAGCTGCTATTAATGTTTTCTTTAATTGGTTCTTATTTTTATCTATTAAAGTTTTTGCTCCATAAACTATAGTATTAGTACTTCTATAGTTATTTTGTAGGTTTATCCATTGTAAATTCGGATATCTATCTTTAAGTTTTAACATTAATTCAACATTTGCATGTCTGAATCCATATATAGATTGAAAGTCATCACCAACGAAGAATACGTTTTGTTCTTCTCCTGCTAATAATTCCATTAATCTAGCATCTGTTTCTGAACTATCTTGTATTTCGTCGCCTTCTAAGAACTTCCATTTATTATTTAATGCTTGCTTAACGTCTGCATTTTGTTCTAATAATAGAACAGTATTTAATAATAAGTCATCGAAATCCATAGATTGAGTTCTTATTAATTCATCTTGATATACTTGATAAGCATTAGCAAGATCTTTTGTATCGTTTGTAGCAACTAGACTAGCTTTATTCGGAGTTAACATTTTAGCTTTACATTCAGCTACATAGCCTTTTAATTCTTTAGTTTCTAAAGCATATTGTTTAGCTACTTTTTTAAATATTTTATCGGCGTCATCTTCTGATAATATAGAAAATGTTTTGCAATATCCTATTCTATCCCCATATTGTCTTAGTATTCTATTGCATATACTGTGGAAAGTTCCTACAGTTATTTTTTTAGCTTCGTCACCTATAACGTTTATTATACGTTCTTTTATTTCCCCCGCAGCCTTATTAGTAAAAGTAGTTAATAATATAGATGCTGGGTCTATACCTTGCATTATCATATATTGAGCTCTTTTAGTTAATACTGCTGTTTTACCTGGCACCCGGCCCTGCAGATACTAAAACAGGTCCATATATAGTTCTTACTGCTTGAGCTTGCTCAGGGTTTAATCCTTCAAATATATTTATAGCTTTCTCCATGCCAATACACCTCCTTAAAATTTATCATATTTTCGATTTAAATAGACGGTTGCATCTTTATATAAGAAATCAAAAATTTTTTTGCATTGTATATTTCCAACGTATTTTATAGAATACGTATTTTCATTATGTCTAGGATCATGTAATCTTTTATTCGGTTTATTTTTATTAATCCCTTGTAATAAATATTCTTCATATTTATTTAAAAATTCAAATGTTCCTATTACAGAGAAACTTTTTTGATTATGAGTTGTAGATAAACAACCGTCTCCATCAAAATATCCTCTCATGAAATGATGAATTAAATTTTCAGGAACTTGTTCTTTGGTAGGAAATTTTAATATAAGAGATTTATTAGGTATACAACCTAAATTAATTAGGTCATTTACTAATTCTTTTGAATAAATACATATTCTATATGCATTTGCAGATTCTTTATATTGGATATCGTTTGTTGCATTCATAAATTCTTTAAATTTTAAAAGATGTTCAAAATCATATTCTGCTAATGCTAATTCTATATGTTTTCCTCCATCACTTCTATTACAAATATATCCATCGGCATATAAAAATCCTAGCCAATAAGCTTTTTCTTCTGTATCTATAGTTTTAAATATATTTTGACTAAACAAGTGTTTTTGATTATTTTGTATTATTTCAATACCTAATTTTTTAAAATCTTTACTTAAACGCTTTCTGTTTATACCAAGCTCTTTACCTATCTGTGTTAAACTTATACCGTTTTCATACATTCTTAACGCTTTATTAAAATTTTCTTTGTAAGTATCCATTTAACCATCTCCTCTTACTATTAATATATGTAAGAGTGCCTGGAGCAGGTACATACTTATACATAATTGAAGCACCCTATAATGGGTGCTTTTATTATTTAATCTCTTCACCTTTTTCTAATTGAGACAAATAGAAACATAACATTGAAAAGTTATAAGATTCTAATTTTTTACCACTTATTCTATATATATTATATTTATTCTTTATTTCTTTAACTATTCTACTTTTCATAATCGCTTTCTCCTTATAAAGATTTATATTCTAAGACTTTATTTATGATTTTTACTAAGAATACACCAGCTATCGTATTTAAAACCATTGCTGGTAATACGACAGTCATTACTAATGCTGAAACTGACGCAGGTAAACCTACTATATATGAAGCACTAGCTAAGAATATTACGCCACTTATAAACGTTCCTACAGGGAATACAATTAAGATAATTAACAACTCTTTGACTGATTCTTTAAGTTTCCTAATTATAGGTAAATTATAAATCATCCATATTAGTATAAATACTATTATAGAGGTCGATATTTTATCTATAACATTAGGGAATTGCCCTCCTGGGAATTTAGTAGTCAACGCTGTAAAAACACCAGTTATTACTCCTGCATTTAAACAAGTTAAAAAATTATCTCTATTCATTAAAATTATTATAAACAAAGTTGCTAAAGCCATATCTGGTTCCATAGGTAAACCGAATACAGGCATTATTTGATGTAAAATCAAACCAATTGCTAAAAATAATGAATTTAATGCTAATTTCTTTGTATTTGTTTTTTGCAATTATGTCACTTCCCTATCTTCTATTTATTATTTCGTCAAAGTTATCTCCGTTTCCATCATACCATTCGTCTTTTCTTTTTGCGTCTTTTTCTGCTCCACCACATATAGATATTATTTCTAAAGTTTTTTTATCACAGCTTACTCCTGCAAAACCTTCTTTACAATCTATTTCATAACTTCCATCTTCATTTATTATTATTTCTACTTTTTTCATATTCATTATCCTCCAAATTATTATTTTTTAAATAGAAAGACGGCCCGAAGGCCGCCATATTATGCTTGAACTAATACTAATTTTACTTTACCGTTTACGTCTACTTGAGATTCAACAGCCCAGTTGTTTAATTGCATTTGTTGTTTTATATATCTAGTTTGATATGCTTGAGATATTTTATTAGCTAAAGTTTCTTGTCCTTTGTCTCTTATTCCAAATCCGAAATTGCAATTGAAAGTATCTCCTATTAATTCTATACCTCTATTTTTAGTCCATCTTATACCCATAGATGTTAATTTTCCATTCTTAGTTAAAGTTGCATCTACTGTATCAGATCCCCAAGAGTTTTTTATATTTTTATTATTTTTATCTAAACCTATACCTAAATCTCCTAGTGCAGCTATTAACATTCTTTCATTTACATTTTTGTTTAATACTTGTGTTTCAACTTTTTTCCATACGCTCATGATAAACCTCCATAAGATTCTAATAATTAGAACCACTCTATTTTTACCTAATGGCAGAGCAACCATTTATATTTTTATATTATTATTATATGCTTTATTTTAAATTGGTTTTTATTTCCATTAATTAATCTACATATTTTTCTCTAAGTTTTAAAAATATTTCTTTTCTTCTTTTTTTAGCAGCAACTAAAGCTTCTTCAGCTTCATCTTTAGTTAAACCTTCTAAGAATTCAGTATAATTTCCTAATAATATATTAGGCATTATTTCTCCATATAATATTTTAAATTCTTGTATTATAACGCCATCTCCGAATGGTTCAACTAAATCGAATAATTTGTTCAATAGGACTAATATTTCGTCTACATCTTTTAATCCTTGAGATATAACTTCTTTTATAGATTCTGTTTCTGGATTTGAAGTGACATTAACAACTATATCATCATCTTCATCAAATTCATCTATTAATATTTTACTCATATAAACCTCCTATTAATCTAAAATATATATATCTAATTCTTGTATTCCCCACTTCATGCATTCAGCATATGAACCCATATAAATATCAATTCTGTTGCCTTTTATAGCGCTTCCGCAATCTTCAGCTATGAATGTAGCATTTAATTGAGGAATATAAACTCTTGAGCCATAAGGTATTATACGTGGATCTACTGCTATAGTTCTTCCTACTGTAGGTACTGTACCTGTTGATGTTATAGGGTCATTGCAATATGCAGTTGCTTTAACTTTTAAATGTCTACCTTGTATATTTTGATTTCTACGTTTTATTCCTATAGTTTTTTGAGCTTTAGTATTTGCATTCATTTTTGCCATTTGTACTTTAGTATCCTTTATAGGACGATATCTGTCTCCTGCAAAAGCTGTTATTGTTGAACCCAATGCTATTGTTGAACCTATTGTTAGTGATAAAATTGTATTATTCTTTACATTCTTTATTGAAGCCATTAACTAATCTCCCCCTGTGGTGTCTTTTTATTACGAATGAATGTTTCATCTTAGTTGGGTCATATTTTATTAATTTATATACAGCTTGTATTAAATATCCTAATCCTACTGATAATAATAATGTAAACCATGTTACATATTCTCTTGCGCCTATAAGACCTATTGCCAAGAATACGCATTCTTCTATTGTTCTTATTAATTTTATACTTTTACCTGTTTTCTTTATTATTGCATTCATTAAAATATTAGTACCGGTATCCCCTAGTTCTGCTTTTCCCATCATAGCCCAAGCTATAGGTAGTATAAGTACTCCTAATACCATTAATGGATGACATGGAATTACAGATATAAAAAAATCTACCATAAGTGAACCAAATATAGCGTTCACTATGGCAGTTATTCCTATCCCCTCTTTTTGCCATGTTGCTAATAACAATGTTATTGATTCTACTATCATACCTGCTAAACCTATAGATATTCCAAATATACTTGCTATAGATAAATTAGCAGCTGTTACTGCAAAGCAACCAAGTCCTGAATTAACAACCATGGCTATGCCTAATGCACTTAATGTGTCTCCTACTAAAAGTGAACTCAATCTCTTAAACATTTTAACGACCTTCTTTTATTCCGCTTCAGTGAAAATATTTTTTAATGCGTTTATTAACATATCATCCATGCGTTCATGTATTATTTGTATTAACCATTCATCATTAGAAACATCTTTTATTACTTGTTCTTTTATTTCATCGAAATTATCATAAAACATATCTATAGTCATATCTGTGTTTAAAGTCTCTAAAAACCAATTAACTATGTCGGGATCTTTATAAATGTAATTAAATTCTTCTTCTATAAATCCTTCAAATAAATTTCTCATATTATTATTCTCCTTTTTCTATTAATTGCTCAAAATAATTGTTCATGTGTTCTTCACAGCAGAAAATTAATTCGTTTCCGCCGTTTGGTTCTTTTATTATACAATATTGTATAGTTCCGTCATGAGAATCTATTAAATCATAACAAAAATCACAAGACGGCAATTCTTCTACAATATTGACGCTATGATCTTCTATATAATCATAAACATCATCCATATTTTTAAATTGCATATAAACCTCCTAAATTATATCATCTATATTTATACTATCTAAATCAATAGAAGCGAATTTTTGTTCAGATGTTTTATTAGCATATAAAGCTCTGCCTTTTACCCATTCTTCTAATTTACTTATAGTTTCTTTAGAAGATACAGCTACAGGTATTACATCATTTTTTGCTGACATTAAATCTTCAATAGTTATTTCATATTTATCAGATTTAGATTTTTTCATTCTTACAAAAGCTTTTCTTATTGCAGATACTACTATTTGTTCTATTTCTGCACCAGTATATTTTTTAGTTTCTTTTGCTATTTGATTTAATACATTTTCAGGTAATTTATGCCCTCTTTTATTTAAGTGTACTTTGAATATAGCTTTTCTTTCTTCTTCGTCACCTAAATTAAAGTATATTATACCGTCTAATCTTCCTGCACGTGTTAATTCAGGTGGTAAATCTTCTACGTTATTAGAAGTCATTATAGTATATATACCTTTATCATTTTCAGCAAGTAAATTTAATATTTTACCAAATACTCTAGCTAAAGTACCTGAATCTGATGCATTTGATGATTTATAACCACCTAATGCCTTCTCAACTTCATCTATTAATAATACACAAGGTGCAACTTGATTTATTAATTCTATGGCTTTATCTATATTTCGTTCTGATTCACCTACATATTTACTTAATAACGAACCCATATTTAATACTAACATAGGTACATTTAAATCATTTGCTATTGCTTCTGCAAATGAAGTTTTCCCACAACCAGGTATAGATAATCCTAAGAATCCTTTAGGTAATGGTACATTATATTTTCTTGCTTCTGGGTCAAAAGCAAATTTAGATTCTTCATACCATCTTTTAAACTCTTTATTTCCTGCTAAATCATCTAATGTTAAAACAGGTTCTTTATAATCTAATACATTAGATTTTTTAATAACTTCTATTTTTTTTGTTTTTAAATAAGCGTCATTTATTTCATTAAACTTATAGAAACAATAATCAAGGCATTCTATTATTTCAGTTCTATTAAAACCTAAGAATTTATGAGCTGTTTTATTTATATTTTTTATTTCTACTTGTCTTACAACTTTATAATCTGATAATAATTGTTTTATTTCATCTATTGTAGGATTATCGTAATATACTACACTAAATAAATGATTCATGTCATCTGGTATATTAGGTTCAGATGATATAAATATAAACGGTATATAAGATTCTTGTCTAAATTCAAATATATCCTTTATCCATCTTCTAAAAGTTGGTCTATCATAAGTATTATCATAATCTATAAATATAAAAGCACTAGTTTCTGTATTATTTTCATTTTGTAATAATCCTCTAGTCCAATGTAATAAAGTCATAGGATTAAATTGAACTAAACCGAATTCAGGGTCTTCTACAGGTGCTTTTAATATGTTTCCTTTACTATTTATAGTTAATTTTTCTACTTTATCTAATTCTGTTATTTTATATATATTATCTGTTCCATTTTCATATAAAATATTTAAAAGAGAAGGTAAAACTTCTTTTTCTAAATGAGTTCTTATTTGAATACATGGTTTTTTAACTGCCATTAAATCCAATATTTGTTCTTGAAATCCCATAATAATATCCTCCTATCTATTTTATAATAGATATCTATTTATATTTATATAAGTGTTCGCCGATGGCTTATTCTTTTTAAAGAAATCAGTTATAGCTGATTTAGTATTTAAAGTGAAAAATGAATTCGCATAATCTTCTATTTTTACTTCATAATCGAAATCAGGAAATTTCATTGTATTTTTATTTTTATATTCTATTGCTTGATAATTTTCTTTAGCTTTATTTACGTATGCATGATAACAATTAACATCTAAATAAGATACTGAACCATTAGTCGAATTTGTTAAAGTTACATCTTTCATTCTTAATGTTATATCTTCTGTGATACATATATCTATAATTAAATCTGTTTGTTCATTTATACTTTTGCCTATATATTCACACAGTATAAACTGAGATGTAGATATATTAGCAATTCTATTTGCAGTTCCTAATAATACTAAATCTTTGTTATATACATATGTTTTATGATTCATATATCTTGATTTTATAAACATATCATTTTCTAATGCGCTATTAGAAATTTCTTCAGTTATAGAATTAATAGCGTCAATAAAACAAGGGACAGTTTTAATACTTTTACCTTGTTCTAAACAAGTTTCTATTACATCTTTAACGAATACGTCGTCTGATATAATTCTTATATATTCTAATTCTTTGTTAGGATATACTGCTGTTGCTTTTACTTTTATTTCATCATCTTCATTTATTAACGAAGCATTAAGTATTATTCTGTTAGAGCTATTATTATAATAAGTATCTTCTGGTGTTATAGGAACACTATCAATATTCGTTCTTTTAAATATTTTAGAATTATTAAGATTAATTAAATTAAATCCGACTTCTTCATCGTTGTATTTATAATCCGTTACTATATGTGGAACCTTATTAACGTTTTTTCTTTTAACTTTCATGAGCGACCTCCTTTAATTCAAATTTTAAATCGTTATCTTCTATATATATTCTATTTAAATCACGCATATAATGACTTTCCATAGTATTTATGTTCCAGACTTTTTGATTCCCGCTTCCTATAGAAGACAACAATCCATCTGCTTCATTTTCGCGGTATAGTCTTTCTTCTATTTTGAAAGGCCCGTCAACTATCATATCTATATATGGTAATAATTCATGTATTTTAGATTTTACATAACTGGAATTAGGTGCTATTATATCATCATTAAATTCATAATTATTTAAATAAGTATCTAATTCTCTCCAAGTATATAGCATTATGTGGAAACCATTAGATTTTAATATTTTACAAAATGGAATTAAATGATCTATTTGTAATAAAGGCTCTCCTCCGCCTAATGTTATATATTTTTCATTATCAGGAGTTCTTTCTATTATCCAATCTGCTAATTCTTTTACGTCTCTAGAAAATTCTGCTTTATTAGAATCCCATAAAGTTGAATTAAAACATCCTTTACAAGGACAACCATTCATAGCTCTATCGCATCCTAATAAAAATAATTCAATACGTTTATTATCATTAGGAGACGGTCCAGCTGTTGTTACATCAAATCTTATATCAAATACTTTTAGTCCTTTATCAAGTTCTAAATATCTCATATTAACCTCCTAAAGTATTTCAGTGTCTATACATCTTGCTATTATCATGTCTAATGTAGATGTGTCGTCATTTATCATACCCAGTACTTCATTTGCTATATCTAAATCAAATCCTTCATTTCGAACTAAATCGTCTATATGATCTTCTAGCCAATCAAAATTTTCGTATTCTTTTTCGAACATATGATACCAATATTCAAAAGGATCGCTTGTTACAAGATATTCTATAGATTCATCACAATCTGGGTCATCATATGGATCATGATGTCTCCAACCTATATATCCACAGCCTGATTCATAATATTCATAATCTACTTCTAATCCTGGACATAGACGAATTAATTTATCCACTATAGGACAACATGGATTCCATGCAGTTGCAACATCTATATAGATTTCATCATCACATACTTCAACATAAGCATCTGTTCCATCCCATTTGTTTCCCCAATTTTCTATTCTGAAAGTATAATCGTTTTCACAATTTTTAGGAATTGGAGCTATATGATTAAAGTTAAAAACATAATCATCTTTTTCTTCGTTATAAAACAAATAACTTTCTTTGAATAAAGTAATTTCTTCTGTTCTACCAGTAAATCTTATATAGTTCATACATTCATTAGCCATTTTTTATACCTCCTTATAATATATCAAATTCTATACAATCTTGAATTATAGTCTCTAATGGGCAATCTTCATCTATGATTCTTATTAGATGGTCTCTTTGTTCTTCAGTGATTTCTTCATCCTCAAATACTTCTTCAATTCTTTCATATAACCAATCAAATGATTCATATTCTTTTTCAAAAGTCCAATACCAATATTCAAATGGGTTATATGATACGTTATAAAATACATCTTCATAATCATTTGGTCCTTCATTCTCATAATGTCTAATCCAACCTATAAATCCTTCACCAGACTCTTGATATTCATGTTCAATATTTAATGCAGGACATAATTCAATTAACTTAAATGTCCATTTATCACATGGTCCACATGCAGTATCAACACTAATAAGAATTTGATCACAGTCTAAAACAATATATGCATCTGATCCATCCCATTTATCGCCCCAATTCTCTATTCTCCAATGATAATCATTGTCTAAATATTCATCAGGAATAGGTGCTAATAAATTAAAACTAAATGCAATAAAATCTGTTTCTTCATTATAGCCTATATAATCTTTAGCAATGACATTTATTAATTCAGGACGTCCTTGTATTGTTATATAGTTAGTACATACATTTGCCATATTTTATACCTCCGTTTAAAATAAAAAAAGGATAGAATAATCTATCCTTTGCAATAATTCTTGTATAATTCAGAAGATGTAAATTCTTTTCCACATCTAGTACATTTATATCTAGACGTTTCAGGTTCTGGCACTAACATGTCGTCGTTCCATTCATTTTTTATAACTTGAATATTTATTATTGAGATGTCTATAAATGATTTACAACCACAATTTGGACAACAACAGTATTTATCTTTTTCTAATAACATAGAATCACTCTCCGTCTTCTTGTATAGTAGTAATTAAAGTGTCTATATATTCAACTGGCATTTTCATAAAGTTATTATATGCACCTTCAGTAGCTAAAGATACATAATATTTTATATCATCGAAAGACCAGCCGAAGCCTTCTAATAATTTAACTAATTCATTATATTTATCTGCATTTTCATTTATAACTTCAGTCGTCCAAACATCTGGTAAATATCCTTCCCTGATAGTTTGGAAATGTTGTTCTTCTTCGTCATCTCTATATAATTCTAATGCTATACCAAATAAAGATGCACATTTTTTTAAACAATCTGACATAGAACCTTTAAATGCATTAGTTGATTGTACTGCTTGATTCCCTATTATAGCTTGAGCGCCACAAGCAGATTTTTCTATCCATATAGTTTCTCCTGTAGATTCATCTTTAAATGGAACTCTTAATCTACCTCTAGTCCATGCTACAGGTCCTTGTTCAAGTATTATATATTTTTTACCTTCTGCATCTATTTGAACTTGAGACATATCAGTATTCTTTTCTGTAAAAGGCCATTTAGGGTTTTCTTTTTTAACAACAGGCACACCTTGTTCTAACCATTGTTCATCAATAACAAATGACCACATATAATTAAAAGCTTGATTCAGTAAATCAACTACAGTATTTTGAGATACATACGTTAAACTTTCTTTACCCATTTCTCTAGTTTTTAATAAAGAAGGGTCGATTGGAGCAGAAAGCTCCAATTTAGTTTTACTATTTAAATCAAATGGTTGCATATACACTTATACCTCCTAATTAAAATGTAGATTCTATTTTTAACATACTAGAAAAAGTTATTAATAATTGTTTCTTATCTTTTAATATCTCTATTGATTCATTTAAGAAGTTTAATTGATTATTCATAAATAATTGATATGTTGTTAAATTTATAGTCTCTGTATCATTTTCATCTTTTTTATAGTAATGTAAAGCTTTATAACCATTAGCTTTTCTTTCTTCTGCATTAGAACCTATAGCATGTGTTGATCTAACGAATTCTACCATTTCATTAACTGCTTTAGCTTTATTATCTGCTTCAACTCTTAATAGTCTTAATTCAGATAAAGTATCATCTATTTCACCTATTAGAGTTCTCATAACGCCTGGGTCCATATCTGCATCTATAGCTAATGCTTTTATTTTATCTGTTATTTCTTGTTTACTTTCTTCCCATTCTTCACAAGTTATATTTGCTACATCGCTCATATGGTCTATAGCGTCTTCTAAAGACATATTAGGGTCTTGAGATTCTTCAATTGTTACCTCTTTTACAGTGTCTTTAGCTTTTTCTTTCTTTTTACTAGATCTTTTAGCTTTAGGTTTTTCTTCTTTTACTTCTTCTTTTTCTTCTACAGGTTCAGCTTCTGTAGGAGTTTCTTCTACAACTTTAACAGTTTCTTCAGTAGTAGTTATTGGCTCTTCAACTACAGGTTCTGGAGTTGCAACTGGTTCTACAGGAACTTCTACTGGTGTTTCTTCAACAGGTGGTTGTACTTCTGCTACAACTTTTTTTGCTACAGGTTTTTTAGCTGGACCAACTGGTTTTTTCATAGTAGGTTTAATCATTGTAGGTTTTTTTATGCTCATAATAAATACTCTCCTTTTAATATAAATTTAATAAATTAATGATTTTAATATTTTTAATATTTCTCTATGTTGTTCTTCTATAGTATTATTTGCATTAATTTCATGCACTACCATATTTAAACCATCTGTATAATGATTAAATATGTCTGGACTATTAAAAAATTCATAAGCTCTTTCAGTCATTTTTGTCATTTGCTCTAATTTATCAGGTGCTTGGTCTTCAAATCTACTCTTTCTTCTATTAAGCCATTCTTCTTCAGTTAAATTAAATTTAAAACAATGAATTAATATATCATGATCTTTTAATAATTTTATCGTATCTTTATTGTATTCATATACAGCGTCTTTTCCTAAATATTGAGCATAGCCTTGATAAGCTAGCGATGAAACTATATATCTATCACTAATAATTGTGTATCCTTTATTAATTAAGCTTATAATCTCTGCAGTATGAACTTTTCTCGCAGTAGCAAATAACTTAGCTTGCTGTTCTACAGTGTTATCTTCGAATAAGACTCTCTCTCTAATAGCTTCACAAAAACATTTAGATTGAGGAAGCCAACTACCAGGCTCTCTAGTAAATAATACAGTATTTGTTCCTATCGTAGGGTATAATTCTCTAATTTGTGTAGATTTACCACAATAATCAGGTCCTTCAAATATAATAAACTTTCCTTTCATAAATAAAAATTCTGGC
>JAEIGA010002658.1_pt1 | contig 28412 bp, 21 predicted proteins | sample 9270691 | NCBI WGS metagenome assembly JAEIGA01 (sample SAMN17057246, study PRJNA624740) | gut metagenome | biome: biome; isolation source: fecal sample | host: Bos grunniens | place: China: Xizang | collected 2019
ACATTAATTGAAAATGCAAAGCTCTACAAATTAGATCCATACGAATATTTAAGATGTATTTTTGATCAAGCCCCATATTGTCAATCAGAAAAAGATTTTGAAAAATTGCTTCCATGGAATATCAAAATAACAGAATTTCATGAAGAGGGAACTTGGAAAAACGACACGTAGGAGGTTAAAAATTGACGCTTACCCTTTTTTTAATATAATGATTTGGTAGACAGAAGATATATTATAGGAAGTAGTGTGTTTAGAAATCCTCAACCCTATTCATAAATCTTCAGAAACAATATTTGAAAATCTTTTACTACAAAAATTGAAAAGTTCTTCTTTTGGGAAAACAGTTTTATCATTATAAATAATGTATTTGACTAAAACATCAACAAGCTCTTTTTGTTTAATTTCAGTTTGGTCTATAAAAACAAAGAAGTTAGTGTAATCCTCCTTGGGATAATCAAAAACAAGTAAGTGATCTTTGTTTTCAAACTTCACCCAAATTTTGGTCTCATTTTGAGCTTTTATAGTTCCAATACCAAATATTTTATGTTTAACGATTCTTTTAATATCATGCATAATTTAATAGTACTTATCCTTATAACTTCAGATTTTGAATAAACGTGTTAATATACACTTTTTTTGCATCTGAAAAACCGTAATCATTTGATAAATTTTCTATCTTTTTTTTACTCCATTTTTATTTATGTTGTAAAACTTACCCTTCCATATTCCCTTGAATAAATTCATCTCTTTCTTCTGCAGATGGTTTCATATATTTTCTCATATCGTTTCGACTAGCACCTTTGCTTACTTCTAGGTATCTTCTATATGACGAACAACTAAATCGAACATCACAGTTTCTGCAAACATGAACGGCAAAAACGCTTTTCATTCCAGCAGGTTTATTCAAAAGAATATCAACATCAGGCGGACAGAATTCGGAGTTTTCAATTTTCTCTACTACTTCTCCAAAGTTGTTAATCATTTCTTCAACTTCTTCTTCTTTATAGCCTATTGGAATAATTGGCTGCCAAGCTTCCAATTCCTGTTCTATTAATTCTGGCTTTCTTTTACGAATTGCAGTCTCTAGTCTATCTGGCAGTGGAGTTGAAATAACCGCAGTATTATCAAGTTCATTTCCCTGTAGTTTCTTCCAAATATAAGAATAGATATACAATTGCTCTTTATACTGAGTAATATTTGCTTTTATACGGTCAATATCATGAGTCTTCAAATCATAAAGCCATGTGCCGTCTTTTTCTTGAACAATATCAACAATTCCTTCTATGGTGTAAGGAATCTTATCATTTGGAGTTTCTCTTTCTGGTAAAGACAGTTTTACTTCTGAACGTGTTATTCTTTCTATCAATGCACGATTTTTTTTCCAATAATATAAAACTTGTTGAAAGGCTTTTTCTTTCATATAACCATCAATTGAGTGTCCTGAACTCTCTTTAAGATATTGAAAATTTGATTCAAAAAAATCACGAAGTTTCAATTCTATTTCTGCATCCGAAATTTCATTCATTATTTCAAACCTCCAACAATATAGTTCTGTAAATCTTCAACTGTTTCATGTACAAGAGACCCAAAGAACATTGTTTGACTTCTTGATGGTACAAACCCATATTTTTTGAAAACCATGTAATTTCTAGGACAATTTTTGTAAGGAAGATAATCAGCAGTATAGGTGTAAACATGTGTCATTTCTTCACTTTTGTCATTGCTCAATGGTAAAGAATCAAAATTAAAAGAAGTAATATTTTCAAATTTTTGAGAAGCAATATACTCTTTCATTGGTCCAAAAGTCGAATAACCTGCACCTGTCATCTGTGTCAAAATACAAAGATTTTTTGCTCGACTGACTGCTACATAGAATAATCGCATTGTATCAAACATGTCCATTTTATCTAGCGGTTCTGCAATGCCTGGTGGATTTCCTTGTTCATTAAGCATCTTTCGTACAAGCACATCTAATGGACGTGCATTTTTAGTTTTGTGCTGAACGGAACCTAAAACAACAACAGGAAATTCCAAACCTTTCGATTGATGAACAGTAAGAAATGGAACACAACCTTTTGGGAAAGGATCATCTGCATCTTCTACTTCTGTTTCACCAAGTCGGAACAAAGCATATAAAAATGAATTAAAGAAATCACGAGGAAGGTCATTCTCCTGGAAGCTTCTTCCAGACAAAATCGGCTGACGCATTTCCATATATTTTGAAATGTATTGTGTAATCATTCCAAAATTGTACATCGCAGAGTCCTCTCCTCCCCGTTCTGCAAGAAGATATTTTTCCTCAAAATAATGGAATGTGTTCAACTGATAGAACAAGTCCAATAGAGTCCAGTCCAAAGCTGTAACACGGTTTAATACATACTGTAATGATACATTTTCTCCATGGTCGTTTTTATTGCGGATATAATTATTCAAACTAGTACTATTAAGAGCCCGTTTAATTTCATTATCCAGTTTTGGTATACTTGCCAGTACCTTTGTTGTTTGTTCAAAAGCGTTAGATTTTAAGTCCCAGTTCTTTTCAGCACAGAAATCTGCAAGTATTTTATAATTGCGTTTAACGAATTCTATATCTGTCCATTTTTCAATAATGAACTCATCTAGCAAACTGTCTTCAGAAATAATATCGTCTGCCTTTGCAATCGCATTATCAAGCCAAGCATTAAACTCTTGAGAATTACTTGAAAAACCCGAAACTTTTAATAGTTTTGCAAACAGTCCGAAAGTAATTAAAAACTCTTCTGTATAGAGAATATTTTTAGCACGAGGTGCATAAAAAGGAATGCCTGCTTTTTCAAAAGCATCTGCAAATGCTTTTACACCAGCACTCATTCCATCATAGTTGCCCCTCAGTGTAGGGAATAAAAAAGCACACTGATTGTAATCTGTGATCTTTCCAGATTCTTTTAGCCGCTTTACCATATCAACTATGGTTTGGGTAATGTCTTCTTTTTTTCCACTTTCAAGAAGCACAGAAGTTTTTTCGTCTGTACTAAAGGCTTCAATGTCTTTATCAACAAAACGGAAATATTTTCCAGGATGATCATCATCTGCCCAATCACAGTTTGACATAAATCCAGTATAAGTCTTTACAATCTGTTTTCTTGAGCGGTAGTTGATACTAAGGTCTATTCGTGTTGAGGTTTCATTTAAGTTCTTTTTGCAAATATCCTGAAAATCAATAAAGTTTTCAACAGTAGCTCCACGGAATCGGTAAAGAGCCTGATCATCATCACCTACAACACAAATATTTTTATTGCCTTCAGCAAGTTTCAAGTAAATCTTCTGCTGTATTGTATTTGTATCCTGATACTCGTCAACGATTACATGCTTAAAAACCTGACCACTGAGTAAATCCTGTGAAATATACTCCAGAGCCTTTTGCTGAAGATTTGCAAAATCAACTCTGTCTGCATGCTGTCCTTTTAAAAGTTCCCTATATTTTACAGTCATCTTAAAGAGAGCTTTTTCTGCATCATCGGCAGTATCACTTTTCAAAAGTTTATCCGGAAAGTCTTCTTCACTCATTCTGTTAAAGAAACTAATACAATTTTTGATTGTATTAGTCTTTGAATACTTACCCATATTCTGCTCAAACCAAGTATTCAAGAAACCATAATCTTCTGTTTTTGGTTCAAGTCCAGCACTTGCCAATATTTCTTTCCAGTTGCTGTTTACAAAGAAATACTGATCCAAATCATCCATAATGACAGGACGACGGTTTCTTTCTCTGCTAGAATTAAAGCGGCGGTCTGTAAGCATCTTTTGACAAAGAGAATGAAGAGTTCCAATATACATCTCTGCAATATCATAAGGTTTGCCGGTATATTTTGAAGCAATACTTAACAGCCCCTGCAATCCTTGCTTAAGCTGTAATGCTGCTTTTTCTGTAAAAGTCGCAAGAAAAATTTCGTCAGGACTAACATCACGAAAAACAATAAGATTCAAAGTTCTCCATAAAAGTACTCGAGTCTTTCCAGAACCTGGCCCTGCAACAAGATACAATGGACCATCCAAATGAAGAATCGCTTTTTTTTGACTCTCATTTGGCTCAAACTTTTTTTCTTCAAAAAGCTTAAATAGAAGTTCGTCTGCCATAATTACTCTCCCACTTCATTCAAGGAATTTCTGAACAAATCATCATAAGTTTTTCTGTCTTTTCCAAAGAGAACATCACGATAGTTCGTAGAATCTTCATCCCACCATTTTAAGCTACTGGTGTTAGGATTGTTTCCATCGATGAAGCGATAATCCAAACCGACAGCTTTAAAATGTTTTTGTGCGCAGATAATCTTACGAGCCTCATTTGAGTGCCAGAGATTTGTTAAATCATTTGTACCTTTGGTCTCTCGTACGAGTTCTAACTGTTTAGAATTTTCATTACGACGAACAATTGCCCAGTCTGGGTTGTAGTTTCCAATCATATGAGGAAGATTAATCTTATACTTTGGAGGGAATTTAAAATACAAGGCAACTCCACCTGTTTTTTCGTCACTATTATTTAATGTATCAACAAAATGGCGTTCAACATCTGAATCAACCTGAATCTTTTCATAGATAGATCTGTCTTCTTTTGCTTCCACAAGTTCTGTTATTGGATAATCTTCCTGTTCAGGGAACAAAGAATCAACATCACTATTGATTGGTCCCTCTGATTTTTTATATTCAATATTACAGGCAATGTGATTTGCAACAACTTCTCTAAGAACAGAAATAAACTGACCTGTAAAGCCGTTCGGATTTTTCATAAAGTCATTAATTTTTTCTGACTTCAACCCTTTGAAGATTGCAAGAACGGTCTTTTTGGTAAGATTTACTTCTTTGGCTGCCATTTCCACAATATTGCATTTTGGAACATCAGGATAATCAAGTTCATCAATAGTTGTAGATGTTGTAGACTGACCAGCGGTTGTGTTATGCGTAAAGACTTCTCCAACTTTTAGAGGGTTTTCTAGCTTACTGAATGTGATCGAACTATTAGTAGGATTTACTGCATCATAATGAACTTCTGTAACTTTCATTGCTCCTAGTTCCGAGCAGTTGTTCAAAGCATCACCTGCAAGTTTTTCAAGAACATCGCCTTTTTGTAAATTTACACGTACTCCAAGCTCACCAAATAGATTACGAACTGCAGAATTCTTATGTAATATCTCAAAAGTGGCAACCTCGTCTTCTGTTACGCCAAGAAGCTTTAAATCATAGATTGTGATAACAACATGGCCGCGTGTACATACAATTCTTGGAGGATCAAATTCAGTCTCATTAAGCTTTTCGATTGCCTCTGAAATAAGTTCATCTGTTTTGATATTGATTGTGTATTCTGTTTTGCGGTTTGCGCGTCTCCAGATATCTTCAAACTCGTCGCTCTGGAATTTGATAGTTCGATGAACTGTTTCCATGTGGTGTTTGTTAGTAAACGGAGGAGCCTTCATTTCTCCGTCTTCGATATATTCTTCCTGTAATTTACCAACAAAGCGGGAATAACTTTCGTTTGCAATTACTGTAAGATGATTAACTTTTGAATCTTTGATTCTCTCACCATTCTGATTAACAGGTAAACGCAATCCTCGACCAATAGTCTGTCTTCTAGAACTTTCCGAAGTTATTTCGCGGAGAGCACAAATCTGGAATACATTCGGATTATCCCAACCTTCGCGAAGAGCCGAGTGGGCAAAAATAAAGCAAACAGGTTCTTCACTAGAAAGAAGTTTTTCTTTTTCTTTCATGATAAGATTATATGCTCTCTTTTCGGCTTCTTTATCTTCAGCAGTTTTTGTTCCCTCAATCGGAGTATCTACTTCTTCTTCAACCTTTGATTTTTTTGCGATTTTCTTTGCAAAATATCCTTCGCGAACATCTTTTCCAGAAAGATTTTTCCATGCGGAAACTCTGTCTTTTGCTTTATCAAATTCCTCGTCAAATATTCTTGCTATAATCGGGTCATCACCTTTATAGCTTGCAACACGATCAATAAAGAACAAAGACAAAACTTTTGCATCGTACTTATGTATTTTTAGATTTGCCATTGCATTAATATGCTCGTCGATTGTGGCCTTAATCATCTGACGAAATATGATTTCGCGTGTAAGGTTTGCACAGCTAGCTTCATCTTGAAGATAACTCATTCCGTTTGTAAGCCGTACATGCGGATTGTTGTCTTTGACGCTGATTTCATCAATGCCAAGATTTTTATATACTGGGTTCTTTGTAAGAACCTGAAAAGTTTTCTTCTCTTTTTCTGAAGCTTTAATTGTGTATTGCTCAATAGTAGTTTTTCCGCTACTTAATGCATTAAGCTCAACTTCCACAGAAAGCGGATTTTTGTTAATCGAAAGAATCTTAAAATAATCAGGTTTACTTGTTGCAATCTGTTCTTCCTGAAAACCGAGAATATCAATTTTTTTAACAAGATTCAGCTGACTTGCTTCGTAGCTACTTAATCGATAAAGTTCATTCGGACAGTCTGTACCCGGAGTTGCTGAATAACCAACACTGAACAACGGATGCAAAGTTCTTAAAGCTTTTTTTGCAGTAGGAGTCTGATAATTCTGAACTTCATCAAGAATGAGAATCGGGCGTGTTTCCTGTACAAAAGAAATCGGCAACTTTCCTCCGCGGATTTTTTCTGTTGGCTTGTAAATGACATTTGAATTTTTATTAAAACTGTCTATTGTCATCAAAAGAATTTCCAATCCCGTAGAAGTTCCAAAGTTCTTGCAGTTTGTAACATTGCCATCATACTCTGTAATTTTCTGTGGAACAATAGTTGGGAACAAAGTTTCAAAATGCTCTCGGGTTGCATTGAATGTTGCGACTGCTCCTTCGTAAATTGCGACACTCGGAACTACAACTACAAATTTTCTCCAGCCATATTCTTTGTAAAGAGAATAAATAGTTCTAAGATAAACATAGGTTTTACCCGTACCAGTTTCCATATTGATGGTAAATTCTGGATAAGAATAATAATCAGAACTATACGGAGTGCATAAAAGAGTCTCGCCGTCATTTTCCGGAGAAAGCTCAGGTAAAACTTTTAATCCGTTTTCATGACGGATGTTGTCAAAATTTTCTTGAATTAATTCATTACTGATTTCATCAAGTTCATCCATGTTTGGAATGGCATCTTTGTCAGATTCTTCTGCATCCAATCTAAATTCTACATCCGTATCTTGCCTGTCCATGCCTTTAAAAAGTTTTACAACACTTCTTACTGCACGAAACTGGTAATCTTGATTTGAATCAAATTTTATCTTTACACCCATATTAGTTCTTCCCATCCGTTTTTGAATCAAGTAGTTTTATTGAATCCAAAAAGGATTTTTCAACATCGCTCAAAGTTTTCTGCTGGTATTTCTTGTACTCAGTCTTTGCTTTTTCTATGGCTTCATCATGGCTTACAGAGCCGTTTCCATGCAAAAGCTGCTCACCGCTCATTGTGAAAATTCTGTCCAAATGTTCTGCCCAGTCTTTCATGGTCATAGGCTGCTGTCGTTCTGCCTGTCGTTCTGCAAAATCAAGATATCCTGAAACAATCTGCCCCATGGCACGGAGTTCTTTTTCATCAAGATAATTTTTGGCTATAACTGCATCCTTTAGATGCGGCCGGTTACCTTCAAATGTCTTGAGTCCCATGAACTCTTTTTCTGCATCGGCCCTTGTATAGATGACTTCAGCAGCTGTCTGCCCGTGAACGGCAAAATGCATCTTGTTCTGCACTTTCTTAAAGAACTCTATAGAAGTGTCTGAACGGGGATTGTAGTCGATGCTGGTAGCGTAAATATCAAGAACTTGACGATAAAATACTTTTTCAGAAGCGCGGATGTCGCGGATTCTAGTCATCAACTCTTTCCAGTAATTACCACCACCAAGCTGTTTTAATCGGTCATCATCTAGTGTAAAACCTTTACGGATATATTCGTTCAGACGTTTTGTTGCCCATTGACGAAACTGAGTTCCTCGTAGGGATTTTACTCGATACCCCACAGAGATGATTACATCGAGATTGTAATAATTTGTAGGTTTTGTGGTGTCAGTAGAAAATTCGGAATTTCCGAATTTTCTAGTTACCTCAGCTTCTTTCAACTCGCCTTCTTCAAAAATATGTTTAATATGCTCATTGATTGTGGACTTTGCTTTTTCGAACAAGGCCGCCATCTGTTCCTGCGTGAGCCAGACAGTCTCGTCTTCAAAAATAACTTCAACATTTATGCTTTCAGTATCTGTCTTGAATATCGCTATTTCTTTGTTCATAAGAGCACCTTAGATTGTTTCAATACGGCCTTTGTCGGCAAGACGAGCATAGCTTGTGTCGTCAATGGCATCATTTAAGCAGACAAACTTTTCTTTTTCGTCCAATTTGAGCTTTTCGATTGTGTCGGAATCAACCTGTGAATCAAGACAAACATACATTGTTGTTGTACGACTTGCAGGTCCTTCGCTGTCTTTTATGCAATAAACTGTATTTTTGGTGAATGCGTCTACTTTTTTGCACTCACAGTCCAATGCAAAACCTTGTTTTAGGATGATTTCTGTAAGAACATTTTCTGCTTTCCAACCGTCTACAAGAGGAATTTGATTGTTTTCCAATTCTTCAAAGAGTGATTTTGTTGCGTTTTCGTCTTGTCCTTGAACTGGTGTGTACTCTTTGAAGTTTGATTCCTGCATACGGTAAACTTTAAAGCCGATGTCTAAAGGATTATCCTCGCTGAACATATCTTTGTTTGCTTTTACTTCTTCAAGAATTTTTGCTCCAGCACGACGAATGCGTTCTTTTGCAAGTTCGCATAGATTGTGCTTCTTTTTCTTTAAATCCAAATAATTTATTGCAGTTTCAACTGTTTTTTTCTCTAATAAACCAGCCTTTTCCAATCTTTCATCCAAGTTCTCAGGCAATTGAATCATAATAAACTTACGATGCAACGAATCTCTTGAATTCAATCTCATAATAGCATCTGCAGTCGTAGAAGAACCACTAAAAAAATCCATAACAATAGCGTTTTCATCTTTACGAAGAGAAAGAAGTGTACGTATAAAACCAACATTCTTAGCAGCTGAAAAAGGAGATTCATCCGTATCAAAGAGATTTTTCAAATACGTACTTGCACCTGTCGTTGTTAATTCAAGACTAAATAATCTTTTTTCCCCATTTACAATCGCTTCATACTCTTTATTTACTAATTGGCTTTTTATACGTATTGTATCACTAAAGTTTTTCTCATATATTTTATCCTCAGTAATTTCTAAAGCCTTATCTTCAAATAACTGCATAAATTTCTGTTCAGTATAAGTGTTTTCAACAAGTTTTCCCTTATAATGAGTAAAATACTTTTTATACCCTTTAGAAATTAATGAAGTATTCTCGGTACCATATTCTTCCTTAATTAATTGAACCTTTCCTTCTTTTTTCGAAAAATAAACAGAATAATTTTTATCTGATGCTGGATTAGAAACTAACTCATTATACTTGTTTTCTCCTACAAGTACTCTTTTTCCACTATTATGTACATATTTTCCATTTTCATCCAATGACATATCAGATGATTTTTTTGGTATATTTTCAACAAAAAAACAATTATCTTTATCTCTTGCATAGATGATACAATATTCGGAACTAACTGAAATAAAGTCTGAATTCTTCCTTCCCTTAGGGTTGTTTTCTACTGATAATTCACCAATAAAATTCTCCTCCCCAAACACATCATCACAGAGCAATTTCAAATTTGCTTGCTCATTATCATCAATAGATATAAAAATTGTACCATCGTCGGTCAATAATTCACGCGCAAGCATAAGACGTGGAAGCATCATGTTCAACCATTTAGTATGGAATGCTCCATTGCTTTTCTGGTTTGTGGTAAGAGCGTTGCCTTTTTCATCTGTCTGGCCGGTAAGTCTTTTGTATTCTTCCACTGCCATCTTGTAATCATCAGGGTAAATAAAATCGTTCCCTGTGTTGTAAGGCGGATCAATGTAAATCATCTTTACGCGGCCTTTGTAGCTCTGCTTTAAAATACGCAAAACTTCTAGGTTGTCGCCTTCAATATAAATGTTATGTGTTGTATCTTCGTTTACACCGTCACCAGAAACAGGTACAAGAGTTCCCTTTGGAGAAGCTTTTGCTTCAATCTTAGCCTTACGTTTCCCAGGCCAGTAAAGACCATAGTAACCAGGAGTGCGTTCTTCCTGTGGATTTTCTCCGCCAGTGATTTCTTTAAGAACATCTAAATTAAGTTTGCCGTCACTAAAAAGCTCCGGATAAAGCTGTTTTAAAGCCTCAAGTCGTTCGTCTGTTGGTTTTGTTGCTTCAATAAAAGAATTACGATTTTCAGACATTTGTTGTTTCTCCTGTTTATTCTGTTACTCTTGTATCAATTTCCTGGAATGCAATTCCAGATAGTTTTTTTCGTACTTCTGCTTCAATCAAATCAATGCGTCTTTCGATAAAGGTATTGATTGCATCTTCAGGTAATTTTTCATCTTTTACCCATTCCACCAGTTCTTTTGGAAGGAAATGCTCCGGCATAATTGCAATGTAATCTGGATTATTCACATAATCTTTTAAATACTCTGTAGGATTATCATTAGTAAATTCCAAATTCGTAAGCTGGGTAATGTATGCGATATTCATCAATGAATTTTGATTTAAATTACTATGTGTTCTTACAAATTCCGACTCCGTTGGGAATATGTGGTGTAAGTTTGGATTATCAGTTGATTCAAAGTAATTATGAACTATGACAGAACGGTCTGTAAACTTCCAATCCTTCGGATTCTTACTTGCATACAAAGACAAAATCGCGCGGCTCATTCGTCCTTTAGAACTGTAACTTGCTGCTCTAAATTTTTCTTTATTGAACACAAAAGTTCCTGCAGATTCCAAGGTCCCTGTCTTTAATAGTTTAAGATGCTCAAATAATTGAGTTGTATTACTCAGTAAATCATCATTATGTAAACATTCAAACCAGAAATATTGCGTAATAAAATTATAGTCTGGATTCTTATTCCTAAAGAAATAGCTTGTTAATGTAATATAAAAATACCCGTACGGAATTAAAGCGGGAGCCAAAAGATGCAAATGATTTTCAAAAAAATCAAAGGTCTTCAATATTGCTGTCTTTGCATCATCCCAAACAGCAAGAATCTGTTCTGTTTTTATATCGTTTAAGTATCTGTCTGTAATATTATAAATCCCAGAATTTTGTACATTCTGATTTATTAAGATTGCGATTATTCTTAAAAAATCCAGATCTTCAATATTCATGAAATTGCTTTTATTAGTTTTTCTAAAGTCATCAATTATTTCACGAAGATAGAAACCTTTCTGTCCATTCTCTTCTGGAATAAATGTCTTTGCTACTACAATATCAAAAATATTTAATGGTTTACCAGCCTGATTAATGCGTTCAAAAATTTGACAAACTTCACTTACTTGAATTCCTTTCACTTCAATAAATGAAAGCCTATAATTATTTATTACCTGATTAATGAGCCCCAGCTGTGTCATTTCTGGAGATGATAAATCTTGAGAAAGCTTAAAAACTTTTGTCTGAACTTCATTGTAGTTTTTAACAACATCGTAAAGTTTTACAATTAAACCTTTATCATATTTTTCTTTACGAGCTTTGTTGTGTTTGTTCTCTCCGTTATTGTCATCAATTTCAGACCAAAAAAGGAAACGGTCTTTAAAACTTTCGTCATCAGTTTCATCCTCCAATGGAATTGTTAAATCGATATATAACTGTGGATCAAATCCAGAACGACCTGCAATTGTTCCGCCTAAGAGAGAAGTCATCAATGATGTAGTTCTTTGCTGTCCATCAAGGATGTATTGATATTCTGTTTTAGGAGTGTTATCTGTAATAATATGACCACCAATACTTCTGTGATTCTGTAATTTTATTGCTGTTTTCCAGACTAAAATACTACCCAATGGATAAAATTTATATATACTATCCCAAAGTTTTTTTACGTTATATGGCTCCCATACAACATCACGCTGAAAGGTTGGTATTTGATATTTCATTGCTGATAAATCATCAATATAAGTAGTTAAACCCGAATTAGTAGGTTTGATTCTGTCTGTATAATCTGACATTTTGTTATCGTCCTCCTTAATCCTTCAATTCTACAATATCACCAACATCGCAATTAAAAGCCTTACAAATCTTATGCAAACTTTCCATTGAAACATATTCACCCTTCCTTAGTCTAGCAAGGATATTCGGATTTATTCCTGCAACAGTTATCAAATCCGTTTTCTTCATTTCTTTATCTATAAGTAATTTCCAAAGCTTTTTTTAACTAACTTTAATAGGGAAATATTATATCATAAAATTCATAACTTTTGTTAAAAATATTCCCTTTAGATGATTTTTTTACACCATCCCCAGCCCAATTTTTCTATTTCTAAACATATTGATTTATTATCTATTCTCTCTTGTTCCAAACGATTATGATTAATTGACCCATTCCTAAGCATCATAAATACTTCTAATTCTTCTTCCGTCAAATGTTTAGGGACTATCCCTCCTGATAATGTAGCACCTTTTACCCTAAAATTTTCATATTTTTGCAAAACATCTTTAGTCATACAGAAAGAATTTATATTCAAAAAATGAGTTCTAAAAGTTGAAAGAATTTCAAATCCATGTTCATCTAAATCACCAAAATAGAATATCTTTTTTTGCTGAAGCCACTCGACCCCTTTTAAGACGTTTACAGTAAAACCATGTCCCCAAATACACACTGCATTATTTACTTTGGGGAAAGTTAAAAAAACCATTTCATTTTCTACAATAAAAATCTTTTCTAGATTTTTATAATACTTCTCTGGCAGTTTATTTAAATCAGAAACTGTAATAGAACATTCCGTTACGCAAAATTGTTCAACATGAAGTGGATTATTATTATCTAAGCTGCGGATTCGTATAACTGTAGGTTTACCCTTTAAGCCAAAAGTTTCTTCAAATCCTAAATCTGAATTGTTTTTCTTTGTTAAACTTTTTATCAAAGCCTTATTGTTTTCAATAAATTTTGTATGTACTGGCAATGGAATTTCTCTTATAAAGAGATTTGAACCATAATTACTATCAAGCCATTTAGCACACATGCATATATTAATCCAAAAATCCTCTTCAACCGATTTGCATAAGTCGTTAATATACATTGTAGACCATTCATAAAAAAAGAATTCTGTTAATTCCATCTCATTTTTTATTATTTCTAAAGACTTCAGAAATGATTCATAGGAAGATTCTTCTTTTACAAACTTTATGAAATCATTTTTGTTTTCAAAAAATATTCTCTTAATATTCGTTTGGACCCCATTCTTTCTAGAATTCACATCTTCTAATTCTAATAAATATCCTTTCCCTGTTGTATTTTTACTTCCAGAGATTAAAAGCTGTATTTCTTTCTGTCTTTTTAGAAGGTCATCATTAACATTTCCTGTGTCACCTCTAATAATAAGTGGGAAAAAAGAACCTACAGGTTTATTAAACATTACATTTATTTCATGTAATAGGAAATCCTTAAACTTTCTAGAGGCTTTTTCTTGTATTTTTTTAGGACTAATCATGTTCTTCAGCCTCCATCTTTGCTCTACTTTCTATGAATCTTTCCATTGTTAAAGAAATAACCCTTGAAGAGTCTCCTACCTTTTGAACTTGGTGAACAGAAGAAATATATTCTTCAGCAATATTTAACTTATCCAATGGAGTTACTATCATTACTTGTAAATCAAGTTGTTTAAAGAGTTTCATTGCATACTGGGCATTTACACTGTCACTCTTGCTAAATACTTCATCCACAATTACAAATCGCAAAGAACGAGTTAGGCTATTACTATCATTTATACCAAACTGATATGCAATAGCTGATGCCAAAATTGTATACGTTAATTTTGCCTTTTCTCCTCCACTTAAACTGTTGCTATCACTATGGTAATTAGCTTCTGTATCATCTTCATATTTTAATTCCGACGCCCCAAAACTATGCCAGTTACGTAAATCAAGAATATATTTACGATTCTTTTCATTCTCTTTTACATAATCTATAAAGTCTTTTATTCGTCTAAAAGCCTTTACTTCATCTTCTTCTGTTTGATACCCGGCAACGTTTGGAATTGCATTCTTTAGCATTCGACTAAATTCAATAATTTTCTGGTCACGGTTATCTGTTCTTCGTAACTGAAGATAAGTTTTTGGTTCATAGCCATACGGAATCTGCTTTAGATTTGTGTTTAATGTCGCAATAGCTTTGTTAATTTCTTGGTTGCCGTTATCAATGAAATTCTTAAATTTAATAATATCAGCATTAAGATTCTGATTTAAATATTCTTTGAATTGCTTTTGGTATTTTGGAAGTTCATCTTTTTTCAGCTGTTCATAACAGTTATTCCAATCTGCAATATAATCATAGTCCTCTTGAAGATCTGCAAATTGGATAGTCCAATCTCCATATTTTTTCTTGTCATTTTCCTTTGGACTTGTTAGATTACGCATGTAATCTCCAAGATTCTTCTTATAAGCAGCGTAAGATTTCTGTTCAGTCTTTAGATCAATATCGATTCTTTTGCTAATTCTTTCTCGTTCAGAATCGAGTTTCTTAATTACTGGTATAGATCTAACTTCGTAATCGATAATGAAATTATTTATAAGAGTTAGTAATTCTTCTTCAGGCTTTGCCTGGATGAGACTATTCCAAACCACCTCACTATTATTTAATGATTCAGTCTTATTCTCTATATCTTTTTTATATTCACCTATTTTACCATTAAGTTCATCTCGTTGATTTTCTAAAACCTTCTTTCTTTCTCTTTTAGAAGTAAGTTGTTTTTCTATTTCAACAACATTGTTTTCTTCAGCGATGAGTTTCTTCTCTTCAATAAGCTTTTGTATTTGAATTATTATTGAATCCGTATCAATCTCATAGAATGATTTGAATTCATTTATAGCCTTTATACAATCTGTCTTAATTTCAAGCTCATTAAGTTCTTTTATAATTGAATTCCGCTGTTCTTCTATTGAATCCAGTTCTGTTCTAATATTTTCAATTTGTGAGGACAAAGCTTTTCGTTTATTAAGATTATCCCACCCCAATACAAAATTTGTTTTTTGTCGTAAATTTGGAGAGTCATCTTTTTCATGTTTTATACCATTCTTATATAAACCATGTATCGAAAGAACCTTATCATATTTTGAAATTACATTAAAATCATCAGAACAAATATAGTTCCAATTATTATATATATGTTTTTCTATCCAAGTTGAAAAATCATTACCTTCTTTTACAGATAACTTACCTAAAACTGTATTCGTACTAACTTCAGGGATCCCTTCCCCGAGCTGTAAATCTGTACGAAGATAAACGACTCTTCCATTTAACGCATGATTATTTACATACTCTGTTACTTGTTTATAATTTGCTTCATCCACAAGTAGTGTCAAAGCAAGATTATGCAACAGTCTTTCTATAGCATATTCCCAGTCTTTCTCGGAATCTTTAACTTGTAATAATTCTCCTATAAAAGGGATAGTTTGTTCTGAAATACCTATTCCTTCTGCTATTTGTTTTCTTATATTTATATTCTTGTTAGGAATATTTGAACTTCTTGTTCCTAAAGAAGATAATTCTTCTTCTAATCCGTCATATTTTGCAGACAAATCGCGTTTTTTTATTTCTATATCAATTTCTTGTTGCTTTAATTCTTCCTTATTCTTCTCTATTGTAATCAATAATTCATTTGCAGATTTTTGAATCTTTGTAAACTCATCTTCAGAATTCGGAATAGATAAATTTAACTTTGAAACATTAGAAATATACTTATCTTTGCTATCCTCAGTATATGCTAAATCCTTGTTCTTATCTTTTATCTGTCGATCCTTCTCATTTACTAGAAGTATTCCGGAGTTATTTGATAAAACTTCAATATCATTTCCTAAATTTTCTATTTCATTCTTAATTTCTTCATTCTGAGCAATTAAAGACTTACGTTCGGTATCTATATCTGCTATCTCATTCTGCAAGATACCAATAGCGGTTTGAGCGTACCAACCAGGAAGAATTTGCTGATCGATTTTATATTTTTCTTGAGTTTGATTTGATTTTTCTATATTTTTCCCTGTTTCAACTACAGGCTCCAATAATTCAAGTTGTCTTTTTGTTTTAGCAATTTCATTCTCACACTGAATCAATTTCTCATAGTTATCCTGAAGATTTTCGAATTCTGTATCGACATCAACACCTTCTATCATCTTCTGACGAATAAAGTCATTAAGATTTCCTAATTCCTTCATTCCAACTATCTGAGCAAATAGTTTAAGAGCTTTATTTTCGCTATCTTCTCTCAATCCAAAAAGATTCTTGAATCTGGCTGCATATTTAGAAAAATTGTCTGAATCCCAGAAATCAGTCCCACATTTATTTTTTAAAACCTGGCGCCATTTTTTATCACGGTCTAATTTTGCATTTTCTTCTTTCAGAATATTATTTATGTCTTCAATCAATAATTTCTGTTCCGTAACTCCTGCATACATCACGAGTTCATTACTAGTAAAATATCTTACCTGCAAGAGAGAAATAGTTTGTCCTGTAACTTCATTGCAGAAGATTCCATTTATAATTGAAACACAATTTTTATCTCTCAAGTATTTTGTCTTTCCAGACAATGAAGATTCATCAGAAGCTGTTCCATAAGCACCAAGAACATAACTTTCTTCATTTCTATCTTTATCTTTCGTGTCTCCTGAAGATGATTGATTATAAAATCTATATCTCTTAGGAACCATAAGTGTGATAATTGCATCAACTAAAGTAGTTTTACCACTTCCATTGCGCCCAGTGAGTAATGTTGATTTATTATCAAACGAAAAGGTGAAGATCTTATTGTTTTGCAATACACCCCAGTTATAAATCTGGAAAGTATTTAATCTGAATCCTGCTTGTGAATCATCGAAAATAAATTCATTACTCATTTGACTGCTCCTGAATTTTTTTCATAAATTCTTCACAGAATTCTGAAGTTATTTTTGCACGAACATAACGACGAACTTCGTATTCCATTTCCATTTCCGTATCATTTGGATTTTGTTCTTTTAGTAATCCAAGTTCACATAACCTATTTAAGTTTTTCTTAAAATTATTCTGAGCTGTTATTTGGTCTGTCTTCTTTCCGTAAAACATAGAAAATTGTTCATAAAGTTCACTTTCTCGCAATATTAAAACTGACGATTTATTTTGAGAGTTGTTTGGATTATCAAATTTATTCAATTCGTCGCGAAGCAAAATGCATAAAAAGGATTGTTCTTCTGTTAAAGGTGTTTGTCTTATTAAGCGAGACACTTTATCCTCTTCTTCATCTAAATCATTCTGCTGCAAAAATGCAAAACCATCAGCTTTATCAATTGCAACAGATACTCCAAGAACAGAAAAAAAAGATGAAATATCACTCTCATACATTTCCAACCTATTCCACAGTTTATCATTTGCATTTTGTCTAAATATTGGTCCTTGTAGAAGTTTAATACAAACTTGAGACCAAGGCTTTAAATTAGAAGCTGTCATCGTTATTCCCCTGTATTATCAATTTTGGAACTGTTACTTTTATTAGATTGCCATTAGCCTCATATTGAATCTGTTCTTTTGAACTTTCATCAACAACCAAGCCAGAATCTGAATGGATTAAATCATAATAAACCGAAATTTCTGCCATTCCTTTTTTAATAGGGAAAGTATTTAATAATTCCCCCAATGTAAATTGAGAAGGATGATATTTTCGATATGAATTAATATTATTAATTAACTCATTACGATTTACATAGAACTGTGTTAAAAGATCATTATAATCAGATATTTCAAAATTAGATGAATCAAAACTTTCCATTTCCTCAAAATCTTTTTGAAGATTTGGCAATACAGGAACATATGCCCTTGTAAGATGAGGTCTTGTGTCAAATTGCATAAAATTTTTCTGATTCTCATAATCCTCGGATGAGAATACTTTACTGGCTATTTTCTTAATATCATTGATTAAACTATTTAACTTCTGATAATTTCCATTTTGGTTTTGTTGTAAAACACGACTTAATTTATCAGTAATACCTCGTTTTGTATCAATTATCTTACTTCCTGCTTCAAATAGGTTTTTCTTGAAATTTAAAAGAAAATCCGTATCTATATTATCAAATTGATTAATTTCCCTTGAGGAAGAAATTTTTTCAATAATTTCATTTACAATTGTGTTTATTTCATTATCATTATCTTCTGCTATAAACTTCCAAAAAGCATCAAAAGATTGGCCCTGTGGAGACTGTCGTAATTTCTCATCTGTATCTAATGCAAACCCCAGAATATCACCTTTTGAATAATTTAATTCACTCTGTTTTCTATAAATCTCTGACCCTGCAATTCTAAAATTGTCCTCCACTTGACGGAAATCATTTAACAAATCCTTTCCATTACGAAGACATAAATCAACCATTTCAAAGATTTGTACAGGAGTATACGTTTTGATCTTTCCTCCAGCTTCAAGACGTTCAATTTCTTTTTCTATTTCGGCCTTCTCTTGTTTTAATGCTTTAATTCTGCTTACAGTATCCTCAGTAATATGTTGATACAAATCATGAAGCTGATCCAAAATTGTTTTAAACTGAGATTCGGTTCCGATAAACTTTTTAGGTTTTAAATCATCTAGCCATGCAAATAGTTTTAAAATGCTTTGAGTAAGCTCAAGTACTGATTCACGGTCTGAATTATAGTATCTAAGCAGATAACCATTTTTGCACCATTTTTCTATATACCCACGAACTCTTTGTTTTCTTTCTCTATTTTCTATGAATTCATCTTCTATATATTCATCAGAATTTTCGATTTCAAAATCCCTTATTTCTTCCTTATGTTCTCTTAAGAAAGAATCTAAATGTATTTCTAAGTCAGCAGCAAGAACAGAAAATTTATTGTGAATAACAAATTCTTGATGAAAAAATGAAATCACAAGACCTGCAGAGTTTGTTCTTAATAAAGAGTTTCCTGGATCATTTTTTATCAAATTTTCAAAATAACTACTATCTATACGAACCATAATTCTTATTGTACCACATACCTTTATTAAAAAAAAGAATGACACCAAAGTTTCCTTTACATCATTCCTAACACAAATATCCCCGCTACCATAACCAGCGTTATCGCCGAAAAGACATTATTCTTCCTATTTTGCTTCTTCCCTACTAATCCAGCAATTGCCAGAACCACAGATAAAAGCATTAATCCAAGAACAATCATAAGACTAATACCATTATCTCTTGGTAATAAAGTTCCTAAACATCCAACAATGATAAATGTTGTTGCAAAACACAATAAACTGAGTAATCCAAATTTTGATGTCTTCGTATTTTTTTCTTTTAGCATAAGACCTTATTCTTCATCTTCATATTTTCGACGATATGCTTCTTGCAACAGAGGAATAATTTTTTCTAAAACAGATAAATTCCATTGATAATATGTTTCTGGACTTGGAGAAAAAATAACATCGTCAGAATTATTATCACTACGTTCAAACTCATCAATTTCGCTAATCAATTCATTTTTAAGTTTTACTAATTCTTCATAAGAGTCATTTTTGTGTTCTTCAATAAATAAATCTGGACTGCTTAACATATATCATATCTCCTTTCCAATCATTTTATCACACCCACTGTGTCAAAAAACGACACACATATAAAAAAAGTATGATATAATAATCTTCTGAACAGAATATTATAGAAGGTAGTTATTATGTCTATTACACGATGGAATTCTGACAGTAACACAGTCTCTTTTCAAAATCTGCCTGAAGCAGAAGTAATTTCTTTAGTTAATAAAGCTTTATCTAGTAATTCTCACCATACAACAACTTATAAATATGCTTTTTTTAAATCACTTTTAGACAATGTTTTTAATGTAAATTTGGACACGAATCTACTTTCCTACGATAACATTGCCACTCGTTTTACCGAAATTTATTGGAATTTAGTTTTGTGCCATCATCTCCGACAAGAAATCAAAACCTCACACCATGAATATACAAGTGTTGAAAAAGAACTTTTTGATTTTTGCCAAAAATATAATTTTGATTACTCTAAAAAACAAATTATTTTTCCTTTTGAAAGTTTACGTTCTGATTTGCAATTAGAAATCATAAAAAAAATAAAAACTCAAATGATGCGGAATGTCGTTGCTGCATTTTGTGGTGATACAGATGATCAATTCTATCATTTTAATAAAAAAGATAAGAGCGAAGGAATTTTTCTTAATCCAACTGTTCATGTTGCTTTGGTAAAATACAAATCGGTCTTTGAAAAACAAAATTACTACGAATGGATAAAATATTTAGAAAAAGCTAACCTTGAAGAAGATTCATATGCTTTAGCAAATAAACTTGATGCATCAACTGAACGACAAAATTTAACCCCATATAGAAAAATACTTGTTGATTTTAATCAAACTCGTTGCTTTTATTGTGGAAAACCACTCCATGATGCTAGTGATAAAGCAAGTCCGGTTGACCATTTTATTCCCTGGTCATTTGTTAAAGATGATAAACTCTGGAATTTTGTTCTTGCATGCCCTCTGTGTAATAGTGCAAAAAGTAATACGATTCCAAATGAAATATATTTTTCAGCTCTAAAAGAAAGAAATGCAAGATTATGCAATATTGATTCTCCAATCGTAAAAAATGATTTTAAAAGTTATTCATATTCACGCTTAATAGAGATGCAACATTCTGCCATATTCAATGGTTTTGAGTACGGATGGGAAGCCTCTAAGACACTGTAAAGTTTTCTGTGAAAATTAAATTTGACTATCTCTTTTTCCTCCGTCTTTTTCTTTACTAATCCATTGAGTCAAAAAATGAATCTGTCCTATCATCTTGCTCTTCCCTTTCTTTTTGCCCTTCTAGCCATGGTAAATCGTAAGCGTCTACCTCAATACGAAATTTTGCTTTTTTTCTAGAGTCAAAACCATAATCTTTACAAAATTTTTCCAAAAGTTGATTTTCAATCTGCGATTTTTCATATTCTTATCTCATATCACACTTATAAAGTAACACAGAAAATTGATTAAATCATTCAACTTGTAGTTGAAAATTTCAATCTTTCCGCAACCAAGAAATATTTTACCACACTAGGTGTCTCAAAAAATGACACAGGCAAAAAAAATACAAGACTGCTTGATCTGCTCCCTTAAAATTTCCAAAACAAAATTTGACTTTTAAAAAAATCAAACTATATTCTTTTCAAACATTTTTATTTAAGAAGATGTATTGCGAATAATTTTATTTTACTTTTGTAAAATCCACTTGATAAAAGGAAATTTTAATAATGACCGTAGTAATCAATGTAAATGAATTAAAGAAAATCCTTCAATTTACACCAGAAAGCCAGAATATTATGCTCACAGGAAAACACGGAATTGGTAAATCCCAGATTTTAAAGCAATTTTTTGAAGACCAAGGGCAAAAGGTTGTAACTCTTTTTCTCGGACAGATGAGCGATCCTGGAGACCTTATTGGCATTCCTCGTATCAACGAAAAAACTGGAAAAACTGATTTTATGCTACCCTACTGGTTTCCTACAGATGATAATCCTATCGTTCTTTTCCTTGATGAATTGAACCGCGCTCGTCCAGAAGTTCTTCAGACAATTATGGATTTAACTCTCAATAAAACTTTGGCGGGAAAATCTCTTCCCGAAGGAAGCCGAATAATAAGTGCTGTAAACGAAGGCGAAGAATATCAACTTACGGATTTAGATCCTGCACTTGTAAGTCGTTTCAATATTTATGAATTTAAGCCAAGTATCCAAGAATGGCTTGTGTGGGCAGAAAATCAAAATCTTGATTCCCGCGTAATTGATTTTATTGCTGAAAATCCAGATATGCTTGACGGCTCTGAATTCAAACGCGAAGACCAAGGACTTGGAAAAACTCCAGACCGACGAGGTTGGGAACGCGTTGCAAAAATTATCGAAAAAAATCCGCCTGAAAATTTATTAAAATCACTAACTGCAGGAATTGTAGGAATGCCAGCTGCTTCAAAATTTGTTGCGTCCTTGGCAAAAATTCGTTACCTTACTGCAAAAGATATCTTGCTTGGTTCATTTGATAAAATAAAATCCACGCTAAAAAAATACAAAACTCATGAACTCGCCTCGCTAAATGATTCTATTTTTCGCTTAATCGAAAGTGAAACTTATGAAAAATCCGAAACAAAAACTGTTTCAAAAAATATAACTGCATATTTTGACTACTTAGAAACAGAAAATCTTCGGGAAGCGGCGGCTCATTTTGTAAATCTTTTTTCCTCATCAATTTATCCAAACACAATAGTTTTCATCATCACAAATTGTATTGAACTTAATAAAAATCTTACGGAGTTCATAAAATCAATATGATGGAATTTAACGGTCATAAAGTTTGGAAACTTCAAGTTCTCTGGGGAAAACAGCATGGTGTAATTTTTATTCCTTCAAGTCAAAAACTCTTTGTTGAAAGGGACGAAATCATCATTCTTTCTATGCCAGAAAATTCCACAGAAAAACAGAAAAAAGAATTCTTAAAAAACTCAATGAAAAAATTGCTTCAAGAGGAAATTGAAAAACTTATGCCAAAATGGGAATCCATAACAGGCTTAAAAAGTTCAAGCTGGTTCATAGGCAAAAGCAAAACTTCTTGGGGATGGTGCGAAACTTCTTCTGGAAAAATAATGCTGAACGAAAATCTTATCTACAAACCAAAAGAATGTCTTGAATATGTTATCCTCCATGAATTGTGTCATCTGAATCAGGCAAACCACGGACCTCGTTTTGTAGCACTTTTGAATCAATATATGCCATCTTGGCGTGAACTGGAAATTCTAAACAACGGAACTCTCCCAACCTACAGCAAATATGAATAAAATTTCTGGAGAAAAATTTTATGGATGCAAAAGAACGAATTAAACAAATAACAGAATTTTGGTTTCTCACAGATCCGCTACTTTTTTCAGTTTATTGTACCCACGAATTATCTCAAAATGATAAAATGCAAATTCCTTTTAGAACCGGAAAAAGAAAAATCGAATACAATCCCAAAATCTTAAACGATTATTCAGATAAACTCTTCTATGAATATCTTAAGATTGAAGTAATCCGCATTCTCCTAAAACATCCTTACCAGCGACTTCCGACTTTTCCAAACCGAAAAGTGATGACTTATGCAAGCAATATCACAATTGCTGATAGTTACAAAACGGACTTAGAATTGCCCGGAGTTAAATGGTGGCCACTTCCCGAAGGTCTTTGCTTTGAAGAATATTACAATAAAGTGTTCGCAATCCTTTCAACTCCACCAGAAGAAAATGCAAATTCTGGAGAAAGCATAATTCCACCAGAATTTTCCAACATCAATATTGATGATGATTTTGAAGACACAAATTCTGAAAATTCAAATTCTGATTCACAAAATGCTATCGAGCAACTTTCTGCGCTTTGGGAAGAAGACGAAGACATCTGCTGTGAAATCAACAATCTCATAGAAATTGCAGAATCCTCAAACCTTTGGGGAAATATTTCTGGAAACCTTCAAGAAACAATCAAAGCCAGCAAGATTGTCGCGATGGATTATCGAAAAATACTTTCTTCTTTTAAGACTTCAATAATTTCAAGTAAGAGAATCCTAACAAGAATGCGTCCAAGTCGTCGATTTGGTTTTTATTTTATGGGAAGTAGATACGACCTATCCACAAATCTTTTAGTTGCAGTTGATGTAAGCGGTTCAGTTTCATCAAGTAGTTTGAGTAAATTCTTTTCTATAATAAATAGATTTTTCAAAAATGGAATAGAAAAAGTTGATGTTCTTCAGTTTGATACTGAACTAAAAACCAAAGAGCCTGTTCCATTTAAAAAAGCAAAAAAAGAAATAAAAATTATTGGACGAGGCGGAACAGATTTTCAGCCTGTGGCGGACTATTACTGCACACATCCAGAATATGACGGTCTCATATATTTTACAGACGGAATTGCACCAATTCCAAATTTTAATACAAAAAGAAATATCAATGTTTTATGGATTCTTACAAGCAAAGATTCCTATAACAACAACATCAACTGGATAAAAAAGCTGGCGCGAAATCGTGCAACTTTCATCCCAGGAATATAAAAAATTTTACGGAAGTTTTATATGGAAAGAAAAAAAATTGATGAAATACATTTTTCAATACACTCAGTTCTTGTTACTGACGAACTAAAACATAAATTTTACGAATGGGTTACTGGAGATAAATTTTACAGCCCGATAGATTGGCTTTCCTCTCCTATTTCTAAAACAGAATTTCCTGAAGATATTTCATGGCAAGATGTTGTAGATTATTCAGAAGGAATTTCATTTACAAACAGAACTTTTTCCGAAAGCGAAGATGATATGCTCCGTCTGTTACGCATGGAAACTGCCGAACACCTCTTTGACAAATTTTTGCACGAAGGTTTGGACAATGACACAATTACGCTTATCGAAGATGCTTGGAACCAAAAATTCAATTCTTTTGAGCCAGTTGATTATCAAAATTTTGATTATACGCTAAAAGGTTTTCAGGAAAATTTGATGGCAAGAATTTTACTTTTCATGAACAACAGAAAAAAGGAGTGGCATTTCTCTGCTCAAAAGGAAATGGTATTCTTGCCTACGATGTTGGTGTGGGAAAAACTGCAACTGGAATTGCCAGTATCGTGTACCAGATGCAACATCAAAAATGCAAACGACCTCTAATTATTGTTCCTAAAGCTGTATATTCAAAATGGATTCATGACACAAGAGAACTTTTCCCAAAAATAAAAATTAACGAACTCGAAAATCTCAACAAAAATATAATAGATGAATTAAGAATGAATGCTATTTTCTCTGAAAGCAAAGAATATTGTTTGTTACCAGAAAATTCTATTTCATTTTGTACAACTGAAGCTCTAAAAAAAATCTATTACGACCAAGAATTCATCGAAAATTGTGTATACGAAACAGTTGGAAGTATGATTTTCCAAAGACATCTGGAATCTGAACTTTTGAAACCAGAAGACGCCTCTCAAAATGAATTTGTAAATTGTAAAGAACTGGGAGTTGACCTTCTTCTTGTTGACGAAGCACATCGATACAAAAATCTTATAAGAAAAGCAGCCGGAAGTTCTTCGGAATTTAATAAATTAGGATTTGGCGTATCATCTTCTAGAGCGATAAAAATGTTTGCGCTTACCAGTTATATTCATCTTAATAATGAAGGAAAAAATGTATTTTTCTTGACTGCAACTCCATTCACCAATTCCCCTATGGAAATTTATTCAATGCTTCTTTTTGTAGGTAGTCAGGAAATAAAAAAAATGGGATACAGAAATATAAATAATTTTTTAAGTGAGTTTGCCGAAATCAAGATTGAATGGACTGTTAATAACAAAAATGAATTAGTACAAAAAACTGTAATGAAAAATTTCCGCTCTCTTTATTCACCTCAGCAAATAATACAAAATTACATAGACAAAGTTGATGCGGATGAAGCAAATATCAAACGCCCAGAAAAAGAAACTCATGTTTTGAAAATCGAAATGACAGACCTTCAGCAAAAAATATGTGAAAGGGAAATTTCGCGAATAGCTTTTACTCGTTCACTTGGTGATATTTTCAAAGGAATGAATAATCTTCGTATGAACATGATTTCACCTGCTCTTGTAAAAGAAAAATATTCAGCAAAGGAAGGCATAAAAATTCCAAATATTGAAAAAATGGTGGACTGTTCTCCAAAACTACAGACAGTTTGTAATACCGTTGTTGAAATTTATCAAAAGAGGTCCGAATGTGGCCAGATAATTTATCTTCCTCGAGGCGTAAAAGAATCAAACTCTGTAAAACAGTATCTTATCAGCAAAGGCATTCCGCAAAAAGCAGTTGCAATGATAAATTCTGGAACGACAGAACTTCAAAAACAACGAATCACCAACGCATTCAATAATCCATCAAATATTTTGAAAGTTTTAATTGGTTCAGAATCCATAAGTGAAGGTGTGGACTTAAATGGAAATACTCTTGTGCTTTATAATTGTATGCTAGGCTGGAATCCCACAGAACCGATTCAAGTTGAAGGGCGAATCTGGCGACAAGGCAACAGACAGAAAAAAATTCATATCGTTTATCCTCTTATGTACAATTCTATCGACTCTCTTATTTATCAAAAACATGATGAAAAAGTAAGCCGAATTGATGCGCTCTGGAGTTATCGAGGAGACCGTCTAAATGTGGAAGAAATAAATCCTTCAGAATTAAAGTTTGACCTCATAAAATCTGCGGATATGAAAGCTGATATCATCCTAGAGGAAGAAATGTTACCTCTAAAAAAGCAAATAAAAATTATTGATGAAAGTTTCGAATTAATAGAAACTGCTGAAAAACAAAAAAAGGAACTTGAAGACGAAATTGCAAATCTTGAAAAACAAGCTGAAAATATTCTGAACTATCGACAAAAAATTATTGATGAAGGACAAAAGTTACCAGAGGCTTTGCGTAAAATAAATGATATCATGGTTGAAAATACAAACTCGGAAATGCAGTGGAACAAAAATGAACTTGCACTAAAGCGACGAAGGCTATCCTTAATAAGTAACAAGTTGCAAAAGAAACTCGAATTTACACTTGGAAAAAATTTTACTGCAGAGCAAAAAGAAGATTATTTTTTTCAGCTTAAAAACCAAAAAACAGAAATCGAACAAAAAATTGAAAAGGTGAAAGCAAAAAAGGATGCCCTTGTTCGTTTACTTAACGCTCAGTATGAAACAGAAAAACAAGCCGAACTTCATACTGTTCCAAAACTGGTAGAACAACTTACAAATAAAATCCTTTCTGCGTCTGCTGAGTAGCCTTGTATTAGGATTTAATCTTTTCCTCAAAAGCATTCATAACTTCGTGCATAGAATCTGTTGTAAATTCATACGCCCAAGTTTTGAACTGTTCTGGAATACCGTAAAAAGCTTCTCCCATGCTAGCGGCAATATCAGTTAAAGTATCGCAATCTCCACCGAGGCTTACTGCAGTTCTGATAACATCTTCAAAATCTTCACCTTCTAAAAAGGCAGTTATTGCTTCTGGGCAAGTTTCCATACAACTTTCTATATGACGATATCCAGGTCTTATCTGGTCGCAAGTGCGACTCAAATCATAAGCAAATTCTTTTTCGATATAGGATTTGATTTCGTCCTTTGATTTTCCGTTTCGAGCCATCCAAATTACTGATGCAATTGATTCTGCGCCCTTGATTCCTTCTGGATGATTATGAGTAAGCTCTGCACTCCATCGGGCAACTTCTCTAGTTCGTTCCAAGGAATCAAAAAACCATCCTACAGAACTTACTCTCATAGCTGAACCGTTGCCATAACTTCCGTAAGGTTTTGCATCGTCCCGCGCAAGCCAAAGATAAAATTTCATTCCGTAACCAGCATGTTGATATCTTCGTCCCCATAAGTGCATACTTTTAGCCATGGAAGATTTCATTATGTTTTCGTCCGCATCAAGTCCAGCTTTTAAAATCCCATCACAAATTGCGATTGTCATAACTGTATCATCAGTAAACTTTGGATTTTTACTGAACAATGGAAAGTTTTTTGTCTTTGGACTGCGATTGAATTCATAAGGCTGTCCGATTATATCTCCTAAAATTGCTCCAAACATAAGAATCTCCTATTTTCTTGTTTTAACCACGATATTAGTATCGTCTAAAAAAAGTAATATTGATATATGTATTTATATGCAAATATTTTGCATTTTTATACAGAATAATAAGTTTAAAATGAGCCAAAAATCGGTACACCCCAAATTTTCGCGGTACACCCGCTCAAAGCCTTGTGAGATAAGGCTTTGAGCGGTACGGGCTGGCTTTTCTTTATCTTGCCTATCGGTCATACAGAAAATTTTTATTTTTTTATTTTTCAAAAAATCTCAAAAAAATACATTTATAGACGCGTTTAGAAGTTCTACAAGAGAGTTTCCCCCAAAATTCGATAATGATATCGATTTCATAAAAAAAATGCGAAATACAGCATTTTAAGAGTGTCATTCTTCTCTATTTTCGTTCGATAAATTTTTCATCTCAAAATTCTGTATATTTATGCATTCCCACTCTTAACTGAAATTTTTAACTCCGCTCTAAAAACACAAAATCACAATAATTTTCTAATTCCAACTTTCATTTTATAAAACTTGAAAACTACCTTGACAACTTTTTTGTAATATTGTAAAAAGAACTTACCATAAAGAGTGCGTGAGGGACAGCCCCTTTGACCGCACAGCAACCTGCAAAAGCAAGGTGCTAAAGGCTGAACGATGGGCTAACAATCACGCAATTTTAACTC
>JAEIGA010002659.1_pt1 | contig 28411 bp, 31 predicted proteins | sample 9270691 | NCBI WGS metagenome assembly JAEIGA01 (sample SAMN17057246, study PRJNA624740) | gut metagenome | biome: biome; isolation source: fecal sample | host: Bos grunniens | place: China: Xizang | collected 2019
AAGGCTATCGTTATTGCTGATTCTGATATTGACCTTGCACCTGCTGAAACTCAGACTCTTGAAGTTTATGCACTTTATAGTGGAGTTAAAGCACCTCGTCTTATCGAGAACTCTAAACTTACATTCACATCAAGTGCTGATACTTATGCAGAAGTTGGTGCTAATACAGGTGTTGTAACGGCAGTTGCAGATGGTACGGCTAATATTGAAGTAGTTGTAACAGGACATTCAGAACTTAACGCTATGTGCGTTGTTACAGTTGAAACACCTACACCTTAATCTTAATTAAATAATTAAAGATTAAAATATATTTTGAAAAGGGTAAAGTTTATACTTTGCCCTTTTCTTACATATTGGAGTTTAGTTATGGATTTATGTGAACACGCTTTTTATAAACCCGAAGAAAAATATACACCTAGTTTATATTGTAAAATAGATGATAAAAGGTGTATATATAGTAAAAGATGTTTAAAAGTAGACCGCTTTATTCCTTTAGAGGGAGAAAAGTGGAGGGAGTGTTATAAATACATTATGGAAAAACGTAAGAATATACCACAGGGTTCTTGTCTAGTACAGACAACAAGACCACATAAGAATGGTAATCTTTATTTGTATGTATTAACAGATGAAGATAAGATAGAAAGAATATTGTCTAATTTTAAGAAACTTGACCAAGAGTATGTGTATCTTAGAAAGTCTGTAAGCGGTAAATATCAGATTTCTTTAGAGCCTTTTACTATTGAACAGGAGTTTATGAATAAGCCCGAAATAGTAGAAGAAGAAATTGAAACCAAAGAAGATAAGGTTGAAACCAAAGAAATCGAAAGCAAACCAAAGAAAAGAACTTATAATAAAAATTTAAAAAGAAAAGAACCTAAGATAGAGAAAAATGAAACAGAGAGAGATTAAGCAAGGCGATGTTTATATGGTTAATCTGTCAAATGATACGATTGACCACGAAACAGGAAAAGTTAGACCTTGTATAATAGTTTCTTGTAATAAGCGGAACGATAATAGTAATAATATATTTATGTTCCCTATTACACACGCAAATAAAAAGCGTCAACCCTGTCATTATAAATTGTATAAGAAAGATTATGAGTTTTTTACATATCAAATTAATACAGTATTATGTGAAGAAGGTCGCTCTATCAGTAAAAAAAGGTTAGAAAGAAAATTAGGTTCTATAGACCTTAAAGATTTACTTGAAATACTAAAGATAAAAGAATATATCTTTATAGAAAAAAACACATAGCGTTTTGTCAGTATTAAAATATATTGACAAAACGCTATAATTAAATTCGTAAATTATAACGCTATAGCGTTAGTACATAGATTATGGAGATAATATCTCCAAATAAAATATTATAATATTTAAAGGAGATATTGCATATGAATGAGTTAGAGGATTTAAAAAAGAAAATCGACCACCTAGAGTATGATGAGATAAATCCTATGAAAGAAGATATTAACGACATAAAAGTGAATATCAGTAAATATGACCTGTTAATAAAACAGGCATTAGAAAGTAACAAAAAGGTTTCTGATTCATTAGAAGTATTGAAAGACACAATGGTAGAAGTTTCACGTTCTGTTAGAGATAGTAACAGAATAAACGATGAAATAACTAAGACTATAGAAGAACTTAACAAGAGAATAAGTTCTGTAGATAATAATACAAAGGATGCTCTTGAAAAGTTTGAAACAAAGATAACAGAAATAGATAACAAATCCAAACTTGATATTATGTTATGGGTTAAAAATAATTGGTTTGGAATTATTGGTGTAATTGGAATTATTTATACAATAATCAAAAATATGATATAATATAGAAAGGGGATTACCTTATGGATAGTATTATAAGGACGGGTGGTTCTTCTGTTGATAGAAGTGCCGATATACGTGGATTAAGTACAGATACCAAACCCACTAAGGCTAATGGTGATGAAGTTCCTCACGGCTCAACATATATTGAGATGAACACAGGAAAATGTTTTATGTATAACGCAAATAATGATACGTGGTACGAAATTTAATAAGGGGGTGAATATAAGTTATGGATGGTATTATAGCGTATATCCTCTCCAAAAAATACACAAATGATACAGTAATTGGTATGGGCGCAATTAAAGGTGCGGCTTGTCAAGTACAAAGTATTAATAAAGTAAACAAAACAACAACAATAACCCTTGAATGGGAAGATAATCTAGGTACAAGTCATACACAATCATTTGATGTTGAAGATGGTTTAGATGGAGTTAGTGTAACAGGGGCTACAATTAAACCCGATGGACATTTAGAATTAACTTTATCAAATGGTACTACAATAGATTGTGGTAAAGTATTACCGCAGTATGATACAATGCCTACTCCAAGTTCTTCTAATGAAGGACAAATATTACAATATATTGGAACTACTACATCAAGTTATACCAATGGATATTTTTATCAATGTATAAATGATGGTGGAGTTTACAAATGGGTAGAAAAATCTGTTCAAGATTCTTATACAAAAGGTCAAATAGGTAGTTTATCAGATTTACCCGATACAAGTAAAAATGTAATTGAAAATATTGCAGATATTAAACTTTCGGTTGACCAATTATCCGCTAGTAAATTATCTATATCAGATATAGACAATGAGTTGAGTGATATAAGTGAAAATCCTGTACAAAATAAGGTAATAAAACTTACACTTGACCAATTAAGAGGTTCTATACTTGATAAACTTGATGAAAAAGAAGATAAATTTAGATATTCTATAATGCCTACGGCTAGTGTAGATTATTTAAATAAAATAGTAGAATATATTGGTACTACTGATTCCACCTATACTAATGGTTATTTCTATCAATGTAGATTTGATGGAACTAATTATAGTTGGGTTCAAAAGAATGTCCAACCTAGTAGCGGTGGTACAGGTGGAGATGGTGTAGTAGATGGTTATTATAATTCTACTGACCATTTATTCTATGAAGAAAGCACATTTATTAATCCAATAACAGGGGATAATAATACTCTTTACGTTTCTCTTGATACTAATTTACTTTATAGATATAATGGACTTATATTTATTAGAGTAGATGAAAGTTCAAGTGGCGAAGATGATGTTATAAACGGATATTATAACACTATAGATGGTAAGTTTTATGAAGATTCTACTTATACAACAGAAATAGTAGGACAAACAGGTAAAATATATATTTCAATAGATACAAATATTCAATATCGTTGGGATAATCTTTCTTTACCTAATAAATTTGTTACTATAAGTAGTTCTATTGCGGTAGATAGTGCATTATCCGACACATCCGAAAATCCTGTTCAGAACAAAGTAATTACAGTTCCATTAGAAGCATTACAGGGTTCTGTTCTTACTAAAATGCAAAAAATGTTATCCGCACAACAGGATAATTTTGCAATATTTGATAATGGTGGACAAGTAGTAGACAGTAATATATCTAAAGATATAATTCCTAGTGATGCTAGTTCAAGTAATAAACTTGCTACTAAAAATGATATAGAAACTTACACGGGTAGTAATGGTGTTGATATTGATGGTAATAACAATATTACTCTTGATATAAGTTATCTTACGGCTAGTAGAGTTGGTTATATACCTAGTTCTGAAAAGGGCGCACATAGCGGTGTTGCTGAATTGGACAGTACAGGGAAAGTACCTAGTTCACAATTACCTAGTTATATTGATGATGTAATTGACGGATATTATAACACTATAGATGGTAAATTCTATGAAGATAGTTCTTATACTACTGAAATAGTAGGTGAAAGTGGTAAGATTTATATATCTGTAGATACTGATATTCAATATCGTTGGACAGGTACGGCATTTGCCGCTTTAGGTGGAGCATTACAATTAGGTGAAACTGCTTCAACTGCTTATCGTGGTGACAGAGGCAAGATTGCTTATGACCATTCTCAAATAACAGATGGTTCTAATCCACATAACACAACGGCTGATAACGTTAATCTTAAAGTTCCTATTTCTGCATTAAGTGGCTCTAAACTTGATGTTGAAAGTACACTTTATGGATTATATAATAAATCATATTTAACAGATGATACAACCGAAACTACTATTGATGATGCGGATTATGTACCATTCTATGACACAAGTGCATCTGCCAAGAAGAAAATATCTTGGTCTAATATTAAATCTGTATTAAAAACTTATTTTGATAATATATATGCTACTATTGCTAATCTTAATAAAAAGGCAGATTTAACAGACCTTGCACCTGCATTTGATGATACGGCAACTTATGCGATTGGTGATTATGTAACATATACAGATGGAGATGTTTATAGATTTACTTCTGCTCATACAGGTGCTTGGGCTAGTGGAGATGTTACAAAAATTGATATTGGTGCTGAATTAAAGAATAAGATTAGTAAATCTTCTACCGCAGGTTTAGTAAAAAATGATGGTACAATAGATACTAATACTTATGTTAGTGCTTCTGCTCTTAATGGAAAAGCAGACCTTTCTGATTTGGCGGCTGATTTTGACGCAACTGTAAATTATGTTCAAAATGATTATGTAAATTATAATGGTGATATTTATAAATTTACCGCTAATCACAATGCAGGAGTGTGGATTGGTAGTGACGCAACTAAAATCATTGTTACTACAGAATTTAAGAATCCTGTACAATGGACAACATTATAATAAAATTACAAAAGGTGAAATGTTGAAATATATATTTCACCTTTTGGGTACATATTAAGGAGATAAAATATTATGATAATAGTTAGAGATTATCTTACAAGCGTAGAAATTGGATATATTATTAATGCGATGCTTGAAAAAGAATCCGCTATTGAAAGAGAGGTTGTCAAAGTTGCCTTAGTTGCACAGTTATTATGTGATGATGTAGGTGAGTTTGAAGATTGTAGTGATATATATAATAAGGTAGTAGCAGATTCTAAACTTAATTTTAGTGCTATTGTTAATAATTATGATATTATTGACAAGTTATACAAAGAAGAAATAGGTATTGAGAAAATTGCTAAAGAATTTGTCAATAGTATTGAAAAGAAATTAGATGACACTATTGGAAATTTTGATTTAAGTGCGGCAATTTCTCAATTAAAAGAAATAACGGATAAACAGGAAAAGGAAAATAAACCTGCAAAGGGTGGTAAAAATGTCACTACCAAAAAGAATATATCCTAGTCTAAAAGAATTTGAGGCTGATGCTGAAAAAGCCACAAAAGTAGCGATGGATAGAACTTTACATTATTTTAAAGATGAATTAAAAAGATTTACAAAGGCTTGTGTTTATGATGTATATACTCCTAAATGGTATGAAAGAACTAATACTTTATTAGATGATTCTACTTTAGAGTATTATATTTATAAAAATGTTAGTAATAAAATTGGTGGTGGTATTAGATTTAATCCAAGTTACTATAATGAACATAGTGAACGAAGTAAATTTCAACACGGAAATGATATAAAATTCCTGCCATTTGGTAGTTATTTAGAGATTATGAATGATTTTACTAAAGTTAATCCTAATAATCCTTATCACTTTCCGATAGTTCCACGTAAACCATTTTATGATATTTTTAAGAAATTTGTTGAAGAAAATTTTGACGAGGTTTTTGAAGGTTATTTTAGGGCGGCTATGGGAGTTAAACCTAAAGTAATATCAAATGGACAAAATGTTAAAAAATATACTCCAATGAATTTAAGTTCAAGTACAAGTCATATACCAAGTTTAGATAGTAGTTCAATGCGCTAATATAAATAAAATAAAAAAGGGGATATTAAATTATCCCCTTTTTTAGTACATAAATAATTACAGGAGGAAATTATGATTTTATCTTTAGATGCGTCCACAACTTGTATTGGTTGGGCGGTATTTGAGGAAGATAACCTCATAACCTACGGGAGAATCGAACCTAATGAAAAAGGGTTAGATTGGCGTGATAGAGTCCATAATTTGCTCCCGCAATTAGAACAATTAATATTAGAATATAAACCAACTATGATATATCAAGAAGATGTTCCGATGGGTGGTGCAGGTGGTGCTATGATATTATCACAACTTAATTATTTACAGGGCGCACTATCTGTTATAGAAATAAAATATTCTAATATTCAATATATTGGAGTTGGAACTTGGCGTAAGGATATTGGTATAAATAGTGGAAAAGACCAAAGACGTGACGCTAAGAAAATTAAATCTATTGAGAAAGCAAATGAATTGTTTAACATAAATCTACCCTTAGAGTTTACAAGCGGTGGAAATTATAAACCTTGTGGGTCTGATGATATTTCAGATAGCATACTCCTTTATGCAAGTACAAGGGATAAATACAAGGTTAAATTGAAATCGTTTGGAAAGGGGGTTAAGTAATGGGTGCTACTAATGATTTTGGCATTAGTTTAAATGCTACATTAAATACTAAAAATGCTGAAAAACGATTAGAAGAATTTCAAGCACAATTAAATAAATCCACTACAACAAAAGTACAAATTCCTGTAGATATAGAAACAGGAAAGTTAAGAAAGAAACTTGAAGAAGGCAAAACAGAACTTAAATCTTTCTTTAAAGAAGTTAATACATATAAAACCCAAATGGGTGACACCTTTAAAGATGTTAAAATATTAGACTTAAAGGGTAATGTAGTTAAAGAAGAAATACAACAGGTCACAAGTTCATTAAAAGACCTTGCCACAGAAACACAAAAATGTGCAAATGAAAGTGGAGATTTAGTAAATTTAACTACAACAATAAATAATTTAGGTCAAGAAGTACAAACCCAAATTACTACCCATAAAGAATTTGGAAAAACCATTCAAGAAACAACGACTTCAATTAAAGATTCAAATGGTGAATGGGTTCAAGTTGGAGAAACTTTAAAGAATATATCTACTGTAGTTGGCGAAACAAGCAAATCTATAAATAAATATAGAGATGATACAGGTGCTACAGTTACCGAAATACACGAACTTACTAAAGCGGGAGAACAACTTAAAACGGTAATAAAAGAAGAGGCTACCGCAGAAGGTGAGATTGTTAAAACAACAGAACTTTGGAATGAAGCAAGTAACACTTTGCTTTCAACTCATAAAGAAACTCTTAAAGATGAAATAAAATTAGAAGAACAACAAAAAAGATTACAACAAAGTTTAGTTGAAACGTCTAAGGTAACAAATAGATTAAAAGATTCATCGGGTGCTATAATAACCACCATTGAAGAAATTGATAAAAGTGGAGATAAAATATTTACCACTATTACCGAAATTGACAATGGTTTAGGTGGGTTAATTACTAAGACCGAGAAATATAAAGAAGTAGTTAATGAACAGGGTCAAGTAGAAAGACAAATTCTTGAATTACATACTCAAACTCTTAATGACCAAGTTAAAGAAATTGAAAACGCTGAAAGATTAGCAAAGAATAAACAACAATTAACTACTACTACAAGAGAATTAGAACAGACTATTGAACGAGAAGGTAGAGAATATCGAGCAGTAGTAAAAACAATAGAAGAAGAAACTGCTGAATATGGTAAATTGACTACAACTATTATTACTTATAAAAATGCTTTAGGTGAAACAGTTGTAGAAACTACTAAGGTTAATGAAAAAGGTGAACACGTTGCACAAAATCAAAGAACCATTACTAAAGAATTAAATAATACAAGTAATAGTCTTGGAAAATATAATAGTGCGACAAAAAGGGCGGCACAAGAAACAAAAACTTTTGGTCAAAGTCTTAGTGATGCAATATCAAGACTTGCCAAATATTATATTGCTAGTTTACCTATACAAGTAGTTAGAAAAGCAATATCAGAAGCAATTACTACTGTTAAAGAATTTGATAGTGCTTTAATTGAATTTAGAAAAGTTTCAGATTTAGCAGGAGAAAGTTTAACTGCATATACTGAAAAACTTGCTAAATTAGGTGAAGTTACAGGCTCTACGATGCAGGCTATGGTAGAAGCCGCCACCGAATTTAGAAAGTCGGGATTTTCTGATGAAGATAGTGCAAAGTTAGCAAGTATAGCAGAAAAATATCGTAATATTGCAGATGAAGAAATAAGTGCAGGAGAAAGTGCAAGTTTTATTATTGCACAAATGAAAGCATTTAATATCGAGGCAGACCAAGCAGAGCATATTATAGATAGCGTAAATGAAGTCGCAAATAATTTCTCTGTTTCGTCAGCAGACCTTGCTACCAACCTTGGTAATATGTCTGCAATTATGGCAATAAATAATGTTTCTCTTGAAGAACAGATTGGTATGCTTACGGGTGTTACAGAAATCACACGTAATGCTTCAAGTGCTTCAAGGGGTCTTGTAATGGTTTCATCAAGACTTACACAGGTTCTTGATGATACATCTTCCACAGGTAAAAAACTTACTAAGATATATGAAAATTTAGGTATTGAACTTAAAGATGAAAATGGTCAGTTAAGAAGCCATTATGATATTCTTGGTGATTTAGCAGGAGTATGGGATGAATTAAGTGAGAATGAACAAAAATACATCGCATTAACATCTGCGGGAGCAAGACAACAACAGAACTTTGTTGCATTAATGGAAAATTGGAGTCAAGTTGCAAGTGCCACAACTACGGCATATAATTCTTTGGGTTCTGCTCAAAAAGAAAATGAAAAAGTAATGGACTCCATTTCAAAGAAAGTAGAAATCCTTAAATCACAATTTCAACAACTTGTAATTGGTAAAGGTGGATTACAAGAAGTCGCAAAGATAATATTAGATATTGGTATTGCCTTTTTAAAATTTGCGAATAGTGATATTGGAAAATTAACTATTGCTATAATAGCATTAGAGGTTGCTACTCATTCTCTTATTAATAATTGGACAAGTTTAATTAAAATTCTTGGTAATACAAGTTTAGTTAGATTAATAAGAGATGTTAAGGCTTTAGCGGCAGGACAACAAATAGCCACAAAGTCTACCCTTGCATTAAATATTGCTCAAAAAGGTTTAGCAAAAGGAATTTTAGCAACAACGAAAGCGTGGTTAACAAGTCCTATGGGAATGGCATCTATAGCCGTTGCAGGAATTGCGCTTATGGCTTATGCTATGAAAAATTACGCAGAGCAATTAGACCACGCAACTGAGAATTTAAAAGAACTTGCAGAACAATCAGAAAATACAAAAAGTGAATTAACAGATACAAAAACTCAGTTAGAAAAAATACAAGACCAAATTAAGAAAAATAATCAGCAGAAATTAAATATTACAAATCACGCAGAAATAAGCACATTAGAAAAAGAAACAACTGAGTTAGAAAATCAAGAATCTTCTTTAAAAAGGCAAATAGAACTACTAGAACTTAAATTAGAGTTAGAGAATAAAGCGGCAGAAGAAGCGGCTAAAAAAACCTATGAAACAAAAGGTGCTTCAAATATTGAAAGTCCTAGTTTATGGGATTCATTTAAAACTATGGCTTTAAATCCTTATGGAGTAGAATCGAGAGTTGAAGCCACAGTTACTATGGTAACTCCTGCTGAAGAAATGGATAAGGCTATCCAAAAAATAGAAGAATTAACGGCTAAAAAAGATGAGTTATTTAAGAAAAATATTGAAGAATTAAGAACAAATGGAGAACTTACAGATACTTATAAACAACAACAAAAAGAACTAGCCGACCTTGATGACCAAATTAATGATGCACAACAAGCAGGTCAAAAAGCAGAAGATACTTTAGAAACAATATTAGGTTCGCTTAAATCTAATAGTAAAGAAACAGTTGAATTAAGAGATAAAATTAATTCACAATTAGGTTCTTGGCTTGATGTCAATAAAGAAGTTGATAAAACAGTTGATGCTTATAATAGATTAAAAGAATTAAGTAAAGGTGGAGCAGTAGATTTAACCATTCGTCCTATTGTTGATGATAAGGAAATGGTTAAAGCGGGTTGGGCTGAATTAACAGATTCGGGTTCATATTCAACAACTTATACATCTACGTTTACTAATAAAGCATTAACAAAAGCCGTTAACTTTACACCAATATTAACAGATGAAAATGGTAATTTCAAAGGAATATTATCTCCTGCTGAATTACAAAAATATGCCGAAGATGTACTAAATGGAGTACACGGAGATTTTAAACATCTACAAATTGGTATGGAAGTTAATGCAGAAGAGTTTAATGGTTCTATTGATAAGGCAATAGAAGAAGCAAATAAGAGAGCCGAAGAAGAACACGATTGGCAAGAAATTTTCTATGAAGCAGAAGCCGCCGCAAGGGGATTTATAGATGCGGAAAATGATGTTATAGATAGTAATGACGAAACAAGTGAATCTTCTGAAGATTTAGAAAAGAAACTTAATGATTTAGTTCAAACTTTAGGTTTAACCGCAATTCAGTTAGAAGAAATAGCCGTAAGGGTTGGAGATGCTAATTTAATGCCGTTCTTAGAGCAAATGGCACAAATAAAATCTACCATTAGCGACACAAGTACGGAAATAGATAATCTTCAATCTGCATTAAGTACGGCTCAAACTGCATTAGATGAATATACAGAGAGTGGTTATTTAACATTAGATACATTCCAAGAATTAATGAATGTGTCTGCTTTATATTTAACATCTCTTGTTAATGAAAACGGGCAAATAGAAATAAATCAACAAACCCTTAATAACTTAGTTGAAACTCTTAAAGTAGCAAAAGTACAAGAGTTACAAAATGCTGAAGTGCAAGATATTTTAGCATATGCTAATGGGAATGTTGCAGAAATGTCCGACTTAGCCCAAGTAGCAGTAGCAAGTGCAGGTAATGCGGCTCAACTTGCAGGACAAAAAGCATCTAATGGTGCTTTAGGATTTTGGGATTTAACTGCGGCTTTAAATGCGGCTAATCAAGCGGCTACAGGTAAAAAGACTATTATAGATGATTCTGCAATACGGAAAATTCATAGTTCTTACCAAAAACTTGCAAACAGTATAGTTGATGTAAAAGTTAACACAACTGCGGCAGGTAATGCGGCTACAAAAGCGGGTAAAAAAGGTGCAGGTGCGGCTAAACAAGCCAAAGATGCAACTAAAGATTTAAACAAAGAACTAGAAGAAACAAAGAAAAAGTACGAAACTGTTATTAAATGGATAACTAAACAGTACGACAAAAAGATTGATTCTATTAAGAAAGCCAAAGATGAGGCTACTAAGGCAATCGAAAAAGAAATCAAGGCATTAGAAAAAGAAAAAGATTCTATTCTTGATAATATTGAGAAAGAAACTAATGCACTTGAAAAGGAAAAAGAGGCTCGACAGAAATATTGGGATGACCAAATTGATGCTCTTAAAAAGGCTAATCAAGAAAAGAAAGATGCTCTTGAATTACAAGAGAAACTTGATGCTCTTGAAAAAGCAAGAAATACAAAAGTTAAAATATATAAAGAGGGTCAAGGTTTTGTATATGATGTTGACCAAACTGCGGTTGCCGAGGCTCAAAAGGCTTTAGATGAATACTTATCTGAAAAGGCGTATGAAGATGAGTTAGCAAGACTTGAGGCATTAAAAGATGCCGAAATGAAAAATTATGAAGACCGTATAGACGCTCTTAATGATTATAAAGATAAAGTATCTCAATCTTACGAAGAACAGATTGACGCATTAAACGCACATAAAGAAGCGTTAGAAGAACAATATGACGCTGAAATCGAAATGTATGAGAACTATAAACAACAGTTCGAGGATATGGTTAATGCGTATCAAGAGCAACAAGACAAATTATTAGCCGAACAGTTATTAGGAATAAAACTTGAAGGCGATAATTGGATGACAAGGCTTGATAACCTTGCCGAGTTTGTTCGTAAGTATAATGAATTACAGAAACAGTTAGATACAGGTAATACGGGTGTTTCTAATGACGCTTCGATGAAAAGTGGTGGTGGAGGCGGTGGTGGTTCAAAAGGTAGCACATCGTCTAAAACGCTAAATCAAGAACAAGGTCGTTCTACTCGTGAAAGTCAATCGGTATTTAACGAGGCTTCATTAGAAGAAGCACGTAAGAGAGCAAACTTATCACGTCTTTCGGGTGGAGTAATTACTTATTCTGCACACGCAGATGGTATAGGTTCAATTAATTCAGACGAAATAGCCGTAGTAGGTGAAAATCCTAATAAAGAAATAGTCATAGGTTCAAAGATTAATAACGGAGAACTTATGAACTTAGGAAAAGGCACAGGAGTAGTCAATGCTGATAGTTCTAAAACACTAGCAGGTATGCTTAACCAAGTAGGACAATTTGGTGCAAGTGGATTTGGTAGTGGAAATGGTACTCTCAATAGTAATATTAATAACGATACTTTAACTATAAATGGTGTAACAATTCAAGGCTCTAATATTAAAGACCCCGAAACATTTGTTAACGGGCTACTTAATCTTAAAGCAGAAGCATTACAACGTGCATATAAGCATCGTTAATATAAAGAGGGAGATATTGAAATATATATCTCCCTTGGTACATATAAATATATTTTAACTAGCCAAATATTACACATAAAGTTAAAATATATATTTTAAAACGCAATATTTGGCATTTAAAGGAGAAATATATTATGACACAAAATGAAGTTAGTATTATAAAAAATTCTGTCATAGATGCGACAGAGGCTTATGTCGAAGCACGACTAAGTGTGTTAGATTTCGTTAAAACACAGATTGGTGTTGTTATTGAATACACACGAGGTTCAGATAAAAAATATTATCATAAAGTAAGATGTAATGCTACAAGCCAAACAGAAGGAATTGTTTATGAAAAGGTATTGTCGGTGGGTAATATACCGTTACCCGCAGGTAGTGTAGTTTTCTTAATTGCTCCTAATGCACAGTATTCTAACCAATTTATATTAGGTAAACTTGACACCACACCTGCACATATTGAAGCAGGTAGTATTAGGCTTGGTGGTAACGATGAAAATGATGCCCCAATTTATTTATCGGGTGACCAATTATCTGATGGTTCATATGGACATATTGCAAGTTTTCAAATATTCCCCGATAGATTAAGATTTACAGGAGAAAATAGTGCAATAAGTTATATTAAAGGTACTGCGTTTAGAATAAGTGAATTTGTTGAATTAAGTGGAGTGGGTTATCGTGTATCTCTTATGATGGATGGTAATAATGCAAGATTTGCGGTTGATACAGAAGGTCATCCCAATGGTGGTGTAATTGTATCTGATACATATGGTTGGGATAATAATGGTAATTTTCACGACCCTACAAGTGGTACTTATGTTTGGATTAAACCTAGTGGAATAGAATTTGATATAGGTAGTTCAGATGGAAGTATAGGAGAAGGTGGATTAAGATTTCTTGAAAAAAATCAAGATGTGTTATATAATACACGTTTCTTTGCAGATAGTTCAAAACTCCAAATTAGTACACCTTATGGTACTGTAAGTTTACCTTGGGGAAGTTATAATCCTTAATATATAATAATATGGAGATTAAAATAAATATGAATGGATTAAATACATTAATGGAAGATTTACATAGTAAATTAATAAAAGATATAAATTCGTGTAATCTTCCTGTTGGAATTGTATATTATGTTGCTAAAGATGTTTTTAGAGAAATAGAGTTAGGTTATCAAAAACAACTTTCGGTAGAAAAGCAACAAGCAGAACAAGAAGATGTTCAGCAAAATCAAGAATAATAAATATATTTTAATAAACGAGAAAGGAGGTAGAATATGGCACTCGTCAAGCCAATTATCAATGAAATAGTTGCATTTGACGCTAATGTTGGCACATATATAACGTTTTCAGCAAGTGGTGGCGACCAAGTAGTTGCTAATGAAATTAAAATTGCAGTAAATACTACTACGGAAGAAGAAAGTGAAGTTGTTGTTTATCAAAACAAAATAACAAGTTATAATCTATCGCATACTATACCACCTTATATATTAACAAACGGAACATATTATAAAGTTGCAGTACGAACGTTTGATGTGTTAAATAATAGTAGTGAGTGGTCAAATTATCAACCATTTTATTGTTATACTACCCCTACTATAACGTTAAATATACGAAATAATCAGACAATAACAACACATAGTTATAATATAACTGCGATATATCGACAATTACAAGGAGAAAAAATAGAATACGCTACTATTCAACTTTTTAATGAACAAAATGTGTTGATTGAAAGTAGTGGAAATATCTATAATTCAACTCCACCTCCATTAACATTTAATTATTTTATAAGTGGATTAAATAATAATGCAAGATATACTATTGTTGCAACGGCAGTTACAGTTAACGGTACGGTTGTTACTAACAAGGCTAGTTTTTATACTGATTATGGAACTATAGCATCTTCGGGTGTATTAAACGCCACGATAGATTCTTGTAACGGTTATATTAATCTTAAATCAAGTATGTTAACTAACTTGATTGGAATGTCACATCCCGACCCTGCTACTTATATTGATAATGAACAAATTGATTTAATTAGTACGGTTGGAGATATTGATAATGAACGATATTCGTCTTGGGCTAAATGGAATGAAGGTTTAATTATTCCAACTGACTTTTTATTAAGAGTATGGTTTTATCCTGCAAGACAACCGTTTAAAGTTATAGAACTTACAGATGGAGATAATGGATTAGAGTCATTAACAATAAGTTTTCAAAAGGGCTTTGCAAGTGATTATCTATCTATTAGAACCACAAGTGGAACTATAATTGATAAAGATTTAGGTACTCGTTGTAATGGTAATACCAAAGTATTTTTATGGTTATGTGTTTCGGGAAGTACGTGGACAGTACAAACTCAAATATTAGATACTTTGGCAACTGTAATTGAATGGAATAATACACCTGCCAATACTTTAAAATATAATGTAACATCTGATGTTGCTTATATAGGAGAAACTCGTGGTTCATTTACACCAAGTTCTCCTGTATATCACGCATTGTCAGATAATTTGTTTACATTAAAATTTGGTAATGGTATATTTGATGAATTAGATATTACTACAGATGTAACTATTCCTTATACTACAGATATACCAAGTTATGATGGTACTACAATTATAAGTTTAAGTTTCAAGGGAAATCTTGATAATAATGTGCCTCATTATGATAAAGCAGTATTAAAACGTAAAGAATCAGAAGCGTTTACTTGGATTGATTTACAAGAAATTTATATTACTGAACCTAATGTGCCTTATTATATTGAATATAACGATAGTTTTATTCCTACAGGAATTAAACAGACTTATGCGTTGGTAACGTATATAGAGGGTGCAGAGAGTGAATATTATACTGTTGAAGTAACACCACAATGGGGTAAGGTATTTATTTCTGAAAAAGACAAGAGATTTGTTTTAAACTATGCAGTTATTTATAGCAATCATAATCAAAATATTCAAAATGGTGTATTAATGCCAATAGGCGCACAATATCCTATTGTAATTCAAAATGCCAATGGAAATTATCGTAGTGGTAGTTTGCAATTTAAAGTTTTGGGTTATCAATTTGAAGTAGATAAACGCCTTAGCAGACCTAGTATTGTTCAAGAAACAAATGATATTTTAGCGTTCCTAACTAATGGAAAGGCTAAATGTATTACAGATTATAATGGTAATATCTTTATAATTAAAGTTATTAATAGCCCTCAAATATCTTATGATAGTAATTGGGGTAATGGTATTGCTACAATTTCATTTGATTGGGTTGAACAGGCAAAATATAATGATTATGAAAGTATGGCAGAATTAGGATTAATTGACGAATTTTCTGCAACAGAATAGGAGCGTGATAATATGGATATAACACAAAGCGAATATAATGTTGCAAAACAAAATGGTCGAATAATTCATACTAAAATAAACATACTTAACTTTGATTTACAAGTTGTAAGTGAGATTAGTGGTGTCGTGTTAGAAGGTTCAACTTATAACATTGATGCCACTAGCGATATTAGAAGAACTTGTAGTATTTCTCTTGTACCAAAAGATAATAGTTTTAATATTGAATATGGTGGAAAATTATGGATGGATAAATACGTCCAAGTTTTTGTTGGTATTGAAGATGTTAAAAATAATAATGAAGTGGTCTATAGTAATTTAGGATTGTATCTTGTTAATAATCCCGACCAAGTTTATGATGCTACAAATAATACTATTACAATTAATGGTATTGATTTAATGGCTAAAATAACAGGTATGAGAAACGGGTATTTGGAAGGTATTACTTATCAGATACCCGTTTATAGCGGTATTAAACAAGTAATGACTAAACTAATAAATGTAGAATGTGGTTTCCCTAAATATAGTATAGACCAACCTTCTCCAACAATATTGACACCGTATGATATGTCTTTTGGTTTAGGTTCAACTGCTTATAACATTTTATCTCAATTAAGGGATATTAACTCTAATTATCAAACATATTTTGACCAAGAGGGTGTATTTTGGTTTAATGCAATTCCTAGTGGAGATAATGAACAAATTAGAGTTGATGACGATATTTGGAAAAAGGTGCTTATTAGTTATAAGAAAAGTACAGACTTTGAAAGTGTAAAGAATTATATTGAAGTTTTTGGTAAAACTCAAGATACGGGTTATCAGCCTACAGGTAGTACAGAAACTTATTATACCCCTTATGGCGTGGCTTATGAAAACAACCCCGATAGTCCATTTTATGTTGGTGATAATTTTGAGAACAGAATCAGAATTGTATTAAGTGGTGGTGAATATGATAATATATTTCCTATCAGAAATCAATATACAGGACAGATTGATAGTTTAGAAGATTTTAATTCTCTTGCACAACAAAGGGCTAATTATGAACTTTATACAAGATGTAGATTACAAGACCAAATTGAATTAACTTGTGTTCCTGTTTATTGGTTAGATGTAAATTGGCTTATAAGTATTACTTTGCCAAATAAACAAGGAAAAGAAGAAACTCAAAAGTATATTATAAAGAAGATAAGCACAACATTAGGAGTAAATGGAACTCAAAATATTACAATGATGAAATATTATCCATTCTACCCATTTTAAATTAATAATAGGAAGGAGTTATATGTATGGCTAGTTTTGCACCTATTAGGGGTACGAGAACACAAATTAATAATACCCCTATAGTAGATGGTCAATTTTTAGTAGAAACTGACCAAGGCATAGAAAATAAAATATATATGGATGAAGGCTCTACTAGAACCATAGTGGGTGGTAATACTGTATCGGGAGTATTGCCCGAATTATATATTTATTCAGAAACGGGTTCAATTGTAACTGTAGAAGATGAAGGTGGAACTTTAATTCCTACCTCTCAAATTGGTACAGACCATTGGATTTGTTCTGTTCCCGATTACGGTGTTTATACCGTTTATTCTGTATTAAGTGGAGATACAACAACACAATCTGTTAATGTTACTGATTGTATGATATATACAATAGATGATTCTCACTTCCATTGTAACATCGAAGTAACTTATCCAAGTGGTGTTGGGGCTATTTGTACTATTTCGGGCGGTGGAGAAACTTATTCTGCACCTGCGCTTAATCCACCTAATACTTCTTATAAGTTTGTAGTTCACGGAAAGAATACTACATATACAATTACTACAAACGTAGATGGATGTACTAAAACCGATTATGTTGCCACGGGTACAACTTTAGACCAAACATATCAAATTACGATGCCTTATGCCCGTATTAATTTAACAGTTGAAGCACCTCCGATTACGGGTAATATTACGTGTACCGATGGAACAACAACTATTACAAAAGCAGTATCTCCAAATATGACATTATATGTTCCAAATACAGGAACTTGGACTATTAGTGGTAGTGATGGTATGTTAACATATGACATATCTGTTGAAATTAATAGTCTTTCAGATGTTGTTAATAAAGAATTAGCAACTATTCCCAATGGTTCAACTGTATTACCTATAAATGATGTTCAAACTTGGCTTCAATGTGCAAATATTAGAGATAAAACATCTTATTCGACATTAGATGATATATTTGATGATGATGAAACATTACAAAAACTTATTAACAATGAAAATGCAGTAGATTATCTAGTAAGATGTAAAGAATGGATTTCTGCTATTGATGGACTTGTTCCCGAATTAACAAGTACAAGTGCTAATGTAACTACATCTACAGATTATAGTGGACTTAGTTATCCATATAAAGTATTTGATAGAGATTGGGATAAATCTCCATTATATACTATGAATGGTTGTTGGGCTGCAAGTGGTTCAACAACAAATAACTGGATAGCCTATGAATTTCCTACTGCACAAAGTGTTAGAACAGTAAAAATTCGTGGTGGTGTTGAAGCAGGTACTACTCAAGGTGGTATTCAAACATCATCTTATAGTGGAATTTACAGAAAACTTGGAGTATGGTCATTTAAGGTACAATATTCTGATACAGGTGCTACTAATGATTGGATTGATGTAGATGATGGGGCAAATTTTCAAATATATAATGATTCGTCATATACATTTAATTTTCAAGATAATGGAAGTCATAAGTTTTGGAGAATATATATTACCGATTCAGTATCAAGTATTCAAGGTCTTGCAAATTTACAATTCTATGGTTTAAGTATAACAAGTAATGAATATGCTATGCGTTATATTGGAAGATGTAATTATGCGGCTAATACCTTACTTTCAGATAATGATTGGGCTAATTCAATAGGTACAAGTCCATATCTTGAAGGTGTATTAAATAAGAAAGTCCCTACTATGACAGGAACTTCCACACCTTCGGGTGAAGCGTTCTCTAGTGGTACTTATAGTTCAAACGCATATTATGCTTGGTATCCGTTTGCAGGTTATATGGGGCAAAGTGAACATTCTACGGGTAGATGGTGTGGAACATTTGGTTCTGCTACAGGATATGTAGGTTATGAATTTACAGTTCCCGTAGCAGTAAATAAAGTAGTAATGCTTAATCAAGGTGAGGCTCCTGCTAACAATAATCCTGCGGATTATACAGGCGAAATTGAATATTATGATGGTACACAATGGGTATCTATTCACTCATTCTCATCACCAAAAGAATGTGCAAGTAATAATCACGTTATGACATTTGCAAATACTGTTGCTTCTACAAAATGGAGAGTTTATTTTAATTCTCAAGTAATCAATTATCAAAGTTCAGTTTTCAATGAAGTTGCAGAATTGCAATTCTATGGTCGTGTAGATGTAACTCAAGGACTTAATATTTATTCTGCGGCTGATGATACTGTTACTATTTCAGACGGTACAAGCACCATTACTGTTACGACAGATGATACAGGGTTTGCAGTTCTTACAACTCCTTTAACCGTAGGTACATCATATACATTTACATCGGGTGTTGCGGACAATCCTAGTAGTATGGGTGCGTTTTATAGTAAAACTAAAGTAATATATAATGATATGATTGCCGTTATGGTAATGCCTAATGATGGAAGAAATGTACTTTATTGGTATGGTTATCAAAGTTTAAATCTTGAAGATTGTATAGCAAAATTAGGATGGAGTTCTTATAGTAGTAGTTTTCCTCTTCAAACTCCTACATATAATTTAAGAGATATTACAACGACAAGTTCTTCGGGTTATATAACTGCGGTAGGTAATAAGACTCCATTGTTAATACCTGCTAATACTGATGGTAAGATGATAGCACAAGGAGTTTCGGGCGCAGGTGGTGAATATGGATGGTTATATATTTCAAATATTAAAACTGTAGGCTCAGGAACACAAACTATACAAATGAATAATAACAGTAAACAATTATGGTCGGGTACAATGGGAACAAATAAATATACCCAATATGGAGCAGGTAACGGTAGAACTTCAAGGTTTTCTGCTATGTGGTTTGAATAATAAAGGAGATTAATTATGACAATAGAAGAAAGACTTGTTCAACTTGAAATTCAAGTAAATTGTCTACAAAATTCATTTATTCAATCTCAGAGAAATCAAGCACCCATTACGACTAAAGCAGAAGAAGGGTATAATAAAATTCCTCAAGTAGATTCCAATACAAAAGGTGTGTCTGAAAATGATACTGCCATTTGTGATGTTGCTGAATTATCAGATGTTAACTCAATGGCTATTGATGATTTAGCAGAAATGGCTGATACTAATTCTCTTGCAATAGATGATTTGGCTGAGATGATTGACGATTTAGAGCAAAGAGTTGAAGCGTTAGAAGAAAAGAATAACGAAGAATAAGTTAATCTAAAGTGCGGTTCATATTAAACTGTGAACCGCACTTATTAATATGAAAGTGAGGTAATTAACTTGGTAAATAAGTACGCAAGACACCTCGAAGAGAGGGATATAAACGTTAACACAAACAAAGTTTGGGCTATTCAAGATGTGCCTAGAACTTGGCGTTCAAAGACAGAAGTAAAGGTTATTGAAGATGGTTACCACTTTGCAGAAGATGGTACGGCTTTCCCTAACGAATCTGTAGCAGAAACAGAAGAATAATAAATATAGGCGGGTGAAATATCCCGCCTTTTAATTGAGGTTTATTATGGAAATAGTTAGGTTAGGTGACGTTACGGGTTATGATGATGCAGAAATCATAGACCTACAAGATGACGTATATCTTGTGATAGATAACGATTATGATAATACAGAAGATTAAATCTAAGTTTAAAAATGTTAAGGCGTTAGATGTATATGTTACATTTTCAATATTATCACTTGTAGTATATACTATAATTTCACAGTTATTAGCAATATATTATGGTGTAATATTAGACACATTAACCACTTGTTTCTTTGGATTCTTTGGTGGAGAAATAGTAACGTGTGGTCTAATTAAAATATTTAAACTTAAAGACAAAGAAAAAATCTCCGAAGAAAGTAATGGAGTGGGTTGACAATTTAATATTTATGTGATATAATATATGTGATAGAAAAAACTTATTAGTTTTTGTAAGGGTTAGGCTACCATACCCGACCCTAGTTTTTAAACTTATCCCTTAACGGGCAGTATAAATGGTTATTGAACCTATCACACATTAAGGTTGTAGTTAATTGCCCTATATGGTCAGTTAATGATTTTGGGTGTGATATATATAGAGCCTTTAAGGGCATTAATAAATGAACGAAAGTCGTTAGAGTCTTTCAGCAGAAGCGGTATCTATATCAATTCTGTACTTAACGAAAGGATAGCGGTGGTGTTGACTTTCAATAGACGGATATGTGAAGCGTTGAGCGAAAATGTTGGGTATACACAATATTGTGCAGACGAGATAATATCTTTAAGTAAGACATATCGGTTAAACTTTAGATAGAACCACAAATTATTGGGTAGACTTGCCTATCTATATGGTAGTGGTAATTTTAGGGCGACAAGTCAGATTAGTTTGAGTCGGGGCGACTAATCAAATTACATAGGGGATTCCTGTTGGCGAGAAGTGGTAAGGCAACCATAAGTATTCCAAACAAATGCAGGTAGGAACGGGTCGTAGATAAGGAGAAGGACAGGGTACGACAATTAAAGGATATTGGACAAGAATTAATTTTAGTGGAGATACATAAGTACACACGAAAAATTTACTTGTCTTTATGTTTTTCTTTAAGAAATTTCTTATGCCTTGTTTGCGGTGCAAGGTTAAAAAACCGCCTAATATTTATGTTAATTCCAAAAAGATATAAAAGATATAAAAGATATAAAAGTCAATTAAATGAACAAGAATTACGTGAGAAAATCGCACAAGAGGTTGCCGATAAAATGGATTATATGGGAACTTGTCTTAATGAAAGAAATATTATTCTTGGTATTATAACGGGCAAGAGAGAATATATAGGTAGTCTTTGCGATAAATGTTGGGTGACAGATTGTAAAAGTAAGGAATAATCTGCACTATAATAAAGGGTATAATATGAGTAGACTTGAAGAATTAGCAAATAGTTTATTTGGTGAAATGAGAGATATGACACCCGAAGAAAGTAAGGCTTGTAGAGAAAGTATTTCAAAAATATCGAATCCTACAGGTGTTAATTTTTACGATTTAATGGGTATTCCACCTGCTTGTAGAAATTGTGGTAATCATCCTGTTAATGGTGGTAGTGGTATTTGTCATTGTACATTAGGTACAACGCAGGTAACTTATTAATGAGAAGAACAATTAAAAAAGAAATATTCCAAGACAACTTTATAAAACGTTGGACTTGTGGTGCTAAAAATCATCCCCAAGGTTGGTCTTGGTGGAAAAGGCACAATAGAAAGTTATTAAGACTTAAATTAAAAGGAGATATTGATTATGAATGAAATATTAGCATTTCTTTCAGAAAATTGGTACGTGATTATAATGGTCTTGGTCTTGGCGTTTGCTATTTATTACACGATAACGAACAAGACTAGGGTAAAGCGTTGGTTAGAGTTTGCAGTAAGTTATGCTGAAAAAGAACTTGGTAGTGGAACAGGACAACTTAAACTTAGACAAGTTTATGATATGTTTATTGAAAGATTTCCTGTATTTTCTAAAATTGTTCCATTTTCAGTATTTAGTCAATGGGTTGACCTTGCATTAGAGTTCCTTAGAGAACAACTTGAAAAGAATGAAGCAATTAAGAATTTTGTGGGATAAATTAAAAGATATTAAAGCCACCTTAGAAATAGGGTGGCTTTTTATTTTAGGTAAAACCAAATGGAATAGATAGAATATATATTTTATCTATCTACAAAGGAGGTAAAATTAAAATGAGTTTAATCGGACACGCATCTATAGATGAGAATGGGCGTTCAAAAGGCGGTAAAGCGGGTGACCAAACAGGTAAGGAAGTAGTTATTAGGAATTATTATCAAAAAGGTTGGAACTTTGTATTACGTGCAAAAGATTCTAATATAGCAGAAAAAATGGCTAAATCGTGTGAAGATGGTTGTAATAACCCCGTCATCGGATATGACCAAAATCAACGTAATACGTTACGTTTACAGGCAAAATTATGTGGTATGAATCTTGCATTAATTAAAACAGATTGTGAATGTGATTGTAGTTCATTTATGTGCGTGTGTGCAGAATGTGCGGGAGTTCCTATTCCTTATCCTAGTGGAAATGCGGCTACCACAAGCACAATGAAAACTGTATTTATGAATACAGGATATTTTGATTTGCTTACAGACGAGAAATATTTAACGAGCGATAAGTATTTAAAACGTGGTGATATTCTTGTTTCAGTTGGAGAACATACTGTAATGGTACTAAGTAATGGTACTTTAGCGGATATATCTCAAAAAGCCACACAGACCGAAATTAAAGCCGTAGATTTATCACAGTATAATATAGTAACTGATTATAAGAAAATGGCTAATGAAGTTAAATATGTTATAATTAGGTGTGGTTATCGTGGTGGTCAAAGTGGTGTTATTACAGAAGATACAGGATTTAAGAAACATATAGATAATTGTGTTGCTAATAATATGAATATTGGAATATACTTTTATGACCAATCAATTAATGAATTAGAAGCAATAGAACAGGCTAATTGGATTATTGATAAGATTAAATCTTATAATATTACATTACCTATTTATATTGATTCAGAAGCAACACCCAATAAGAATGGTCGTGCTGATAATATATCTAAACAACAACGTACAAGCAACCTGTTGGCGTTCTGTAATAGGATTCAAGAACTTGGATATATTGCAGGAGTATATGCAAGTAATAGTTGGTTTAAATCAATGGTTGAATTTGACAAACTAAAATATTTTAATATTTGGTGTGCAAGATATTCAACTCAAAAACCCGACATATCTAAGTATGATATTTGGCAATATGGCTCAGAACAATTTATTTGGGGTCAAAAACCGATTGATGTGAATTGGATATACAATTTATCTATTAACACCCAAAAACCCGAAAATGGGGCAAATAAGAAAGAAATAAAGGGTATTAATAATATAGTAAAGGTATCAGATTATCTTAACATAAGAAATCAGCCGTTATCCAATGCTCAAATTGTCGGCAAATTATATTTGAATGATAAAGTGGATATATATGGATATGTTCACGATTGGTATATGATTAGCAAGACAATGGATAAATGGGTTAGTGCTAAATATGTATTTACCAATATAGGGAAAACTACCGCAAATCTAAATTATAGAACAGGTGTCGGTACACAGAATAAATCTTTAGGGGTATATGAAAAGGGAACTGTTGTTAAGTTGCTTAATAAGGAAACTTATAACGGGGAAACTTGGTATTTATGCCTTGATAGTAAAGATAGATTTGGTTGGTGTAGCGGAAAGTATATTGAATAAAATTAAAGGGAAAAGATATATATTTTATCTTTTCCCTTTTTTTTAGTTTAATTGAAATATATATTTAATGGCTCATTACAGGCAGAAAATTCGGGGCAACCTTTTTGATATATACACATTGGAACTAAAACATCTTTAAATTCGGGATTAGTTTTAAGAACCTGTCTAACAATTTCTTTCATAACTTCCCTTGTTTCTTTTGACGCTTGATTACATAATCTGCGTCTTGCCATAAACATAAGTTCCTGTGCATTAACATACATTATATGGCTAACCAATTCTCCCTGTGGTTTTTCTGCTCTTGGAATATCATTATTAGCCCTATCATCTCTTTGAGATTGAACAAAGTGTTCAACTCCATATCCGTGACGTACAAAGTGTACGCTTACCCAATAAGGTATTTCCATTTTAAATGCAAACCATAATGTTCTAATAGGGCTATGTTCTGCTTTAAGTATCTTTTTCTTCCATTCTTCACTAGGTAATTGTGTTGATGTTTTACCTATCGTATTAAGCGCACATTGTTTACAGAATAACCAATCTTCATCTGTAGGGTGCTTTATCATTTCAATCTTCATTCTTTTCCCTTTTCTTCATATCATAAATCATAATTCCCCAACCGCAACCTAATATAACAAATGTAACACAAGTCAATGGTGTATTATGTAATTTTGCAAAAAGATTGAAACAACTTAATACAAGGCTTATAAGAAATAATGTTACTGCAACAACATTTCTATTTGAGTTGAACCATTTTCTTAATTTTTGCATTTTTTCTCCTTACCTTTAAATCTTCTATTTTATCTGTTATTTGATTATTGTGTATTAATACATAATACATTGAAAATATAATTCCTAATAATATACCTATTTTACCCATAACTATCACTTTATCTGAATATTATAATTCGTAACGATTCTTGCTCCTTCTACTTCTTTTCCGTCTTTAATAGCGTTCTTGATTGCTACCTTATCGGGATTTTCTTCAACTTTAATCTTTATGTACTCTTTAGGGAGTTTCTTAATATCAACAACCTCTACACTATCACTCTTACGATAACCTATCTTTGAGTGCGGTAAATCAAGTTTATACTTATTAAGACCTTCTGTATCGAGATTGCCGTTTTCGTCTGTAAACTGACTCCTAACGAAATAATCTACACGATTCTTTAGCCATTCACGTTTTCTTTCTCTTGCTTTCTTTTCTGCGGTTAGACGCTTAATTTCCTTGTCAATTACGTCTATTTCCCCATCTATCATTTTTTGTAGACAGTTGGTATTATCAAGTTTTGTTTGCAGGTCTATTTGAATAGAATTATAAAGTTCATTAAACTCTTCTTCTGTTTCAATTATTTCACCTGTGTCGGGGTCTACAGAATACTCTAATAAAGTCATCATAGCGTCCTGTATTTCAAATAAACTCTTATTCATTCTTCATCATCTCCAATCACTTTAACACTTACATTAGGATTAACCATCATATCATCATCTGTAACACCATTATGTTCACACAGAATAACGTGTAGGCTTTCATATAAATCTGTTAATAATTCCCCGTAATAACCTTTTTTACGACCACCAAATGCGGTAAGTTTGTGTTTAACGTCTAAATAATGGTCGGGAATTGCACCAACACAATCATAAATAGCCTGTATATCTGCTAAGTTTAATTCTAATTGTATTCTTTCATTCCAATCGGTTTCATTATTTCTGTTTAATTCTCTAATCATTTATTTTTATTCTCCGTTTTAATAAACATTATATAATTATTATTTTGATTACAACATTCTCTTAAAAGAGATATTGTGTAAATACCTTCTCTCTTTGTACCATTACCCCTTAGACATTCATCGTATCTAGGACATTCTTTCGATGCACAAAGACAAATATCATCATCAAACATTATTCCAACCTCTCATAATTATAACCTTTTTCTGTGGTATAATAAATATTTTGTATTCCCCTATCTTTTAATGCTTTAGTACAACTTGGACAGGGCTTACATATTCTTGTTTTGCCACAACTCTCACGATATACAAATATTGATACTTTCGACCAATCTAATTCTAAGTCTTTTGTATCAATAAGACATTTCATCTCACTATGTAAACAAGGCAAATGAGTGTCAGCAGAATAAGACCTATTATCGAGTTGCAAGTGTTCTCTATATTTGTTATACTTGTACTGTATGGGATTCGTCTTTCTGCTATTCCACCCATTTGCGATTACCTTGTTTTTGTATACTAATACTGAACCAATATGAACTTTTTTCTTGTTATAGTCGCTGAACTTTGAAGCGTTCTTTGCTAATTTAAAAAACTTATTAATATTCATAGGTATATTATATCATATAAATACCTATTTGTCAAGTGTTTACTCCATCATCTTCATCTGAATCAAGTTCAACTAAAAAATTTTCAGCATTTTCTATTGGTAAATTGGTGTCTTGAATATAATTTATAAATGCAGGTAACAACACATAATCATCTTCATCTACTCTACCTTTTATATAATTATTCCAAAATAACCAATCTGTACTTGTAAGTTCTTTATCTAACTCATTTTGATTTATTTGAAAGATTAACATTGTGTCACCTATGTTTAACTCTCATCTCTACTTCTTGTTGTTTGCCGAGATTAAATGCGGTCTTATAATCTCCTGTTAAGTAACCTGTAACACGTCTTAATCTGCGTATATCGTGGCTACCACATTCGGGGCAAGTATCATTCATATCATCGGTATAACCACAATCGTTACACATATCATTAGGAACATTAATAGCAAAATAAGGAATATCTTTATCCATAGCATAATTTACTATTGTTTCTAACGCTTGTAGATTGTTTTTAACTGACCCATCTAATTCAACATATGTTATACAACCTGCGGAACTATACCCTGTTAATTGTGATTCTATGTCTATCTTTTCAATAGGTGACATTTGTTTCCATACAGGAACGTGCATAGAGTTTGTAAAAAAGTCTTTATCTGAAACATTAGGTATTTCACCATATTGTTCCTTAAACTTTTGCATAGCCGTATAACAAAGGTTTTCAGCAGGAGTATAATATACACCAAAGTTTAAGTAATAAGTATAATCTACTGTTTCGTTATTTATAATAAGTTCTTTATGGTGTAATTCTTTCTTAAACTCTGCACATCTATCTTTAAATAACTGTTCAATACGCTTTGCAAGTTCCATTCCTTTAAGTTCTGTATGGTCACAACCTATAAGAATTTGTAATGTTTCTGCAAGTCCTAATTGACCGATTGCAAGTGTGCCGTGTTTAAGTGCTGATATAATCCCTTCTTCGGGTACATATCCTGCCATTGTATTGTTCTCATACATAAATCTTGCAGATTCGGGAGATTGAGAACATATATAATCAAAACGTTCTATTAACGTATCTTTAGCATCGTGAATTGCTTCGTCTAATAATTGCATAAAGAAATCTATAGTATCGTTTTCTATATCTCCGCAAGGTTTATCATCATAATAATGAACTGCCTCCATAGCAATAGTAGGCATTATAATGGTTACAGGACAAATATTTCCACGTCCATCTTTAAGTTGACCAAAACCATTTGCATCCCAACCATTAGCGGTTCTACAACCCATTGTTGAAAAATATGTCTTAGGGTCGTTTATATCATAACCTTGATTACCACTCCAATCTACATTAGCATAATTCGGATATAATCTCTGTGCCGTAGATTTAAGGGCTAATTGAAATAAATCATAGTTGGGGTCACCTTTATGTCTGTTAATTCCCTTCATACATTGAAAAATGCCACAAGGGAAAATACTTGTTTTATGGAATTTACCAACACCTTTTATACTACCATTGATTAAGGCTTTTGTTACCATACGTCCTTCGGGTAATGTACAAGTTCCATAGTTGATACTTGTAAACGGTAACTGATTTCCCGACCTTGATTGAAGTGTATTTAAATTATGATACATACCTTCAACCGCTTGATTAAGTTCTTTTTCTGTTCTGTTTAGAGCATACTTATAAGCCTTTTCATTATAAGTCTTATAATCGGGTTCATCTATAGATAAATCATTATGGAAACTATAATCAAGTTCGTGTTCTTCAACTAATTCAATATATTCCTTATAATGTTTAAAGAA
>JAEIGA010002660.1_pt1 | contig 28401 bp, 17 predicted proteins | sample 9270691 | NCBI WGS metagenome assembly JAEIGA01 (sample SAMN17057246, study PRJNA624740) | gut metagenome | biome: biome; isolation source: fecal sample | host: Bos grunniens | place: China: Xizang | collected 2019
ACCTACAACCTGATAGTAGCCATCATACTCCGCAATTGGGAATGCAAGAGCTGTGTAGAGCGTATAAGAGGTTAGCTCTGTAGCAATCAACTCCTCGCCCTTGAATGCTATAGTCTCAAGGATATCATCAATAGAGTGACCAGCTCTAAGGTTCGAATTACATGCTGCAAGCCACTCATCAGAGATGCTCTTCATAAACTCATCGGTAATAGTTGCATCATTGCCAAGATACAAATCATCGTTGCCATCCACAATCTTAACGAGGTAGTAGCCATCCCAACTCTCAGGTTTTACACTCAACTCTACATTAGCGCCATCAATCTCGACATTTAGGTCGAAGTTAACCTCTTGTAATGGAGCATACTCAGGCTCAATAATAGTCCATGCAATATCTGTTACAGGCTCATACGATGCGCCATCCTCCGAGAACTGCACACCATAGACATACAATACCGACTTAATACCTGGAAGCACGCTATTCCACTTAATACGCTGAGTACCCTGGAACAACACCTTCACACCCTGCATATACTCCTTGAGGTTCATGTTATTTTGAGCAGCATTACCCTCAAAAGCGAAATAATCATCCTCCCAAAGTTGCTCAGGTGTAGTGATACCGCCATTCTGGAAGTATGAGACTTCCTCAAGATACATGATATAGAACATCTCGCTATCATTAGGCGTCACCTTTGTTATTGCAGATGCTGCATGAAGCTCCTCGACAACTATATCGAACGCCACCTCAGGTGCTGGCTGCTCTGGCTCATTTGGCTGCTCAGGCTCTTTATTAGGCTGGTTATTCGGCTCAAGCTCAGTACATGCAAGCATTGCAATCATACCAAGCATAAGGATAAATAATCTCTTCATATACTAAGACGATTTATGTGTTATTAAAATTATTCCCCCACAAAGGTAGAAAAAAATCTATTAATTATCAATAAAGGTGGACACCACAAAAAAGTAGACCACGAAATTCGTAGCCCACTTCATATTATTAAGTCTTTGCTTAGAATGCGTAACCTACAGAGATTGTAGTAACGCCCATACGACCCTTATAGGCGTGGTCGTTGAAGTTTGCGATACGGGTAAAGTCTGACACACGACCAACACTTAGAGTATATACATCGTAAGAGAAAGCGACGCCATAGTTTATACCCATCTGGAAACGCTTGAAGGCATCCTCACCTGCAGCACCCCCCTTATCTGAGCTATCAAAAAGGCGTACCTCTGTAGTATAAGGCTTATCAAGAAGCTTACCCTCTGTAGTCTGCTTACCTGAAAGGTTAAAGCGGAAGTTAAGACCAGCATAAGGTGTTACGGCGATTGTGTTATTTTCGAACGATAGACGCATTGATACATTTACAGGGACATTCAAAGCAAAGGTATTAGCCTTGTAGCAATCTGCGCCCAACCAACCAGCAAAGGTCTCAGAAAGCTCCTCCTTACCAAAGAGATACTGTATATTTGCACCATACTCAACAAATACAGGGAGACCCTTGAGGATATGATATGATTGCAAGTAACCCAAAGTAAAGCCAGACTTTACAGGATACTCCATCTCGCACTCGTGGTCATAATCCTTCCAGTTGATATGAGCATCGTTGAAACCAACATAAGCGCGGTGGTAGTTCTCGGTAGGCATCTTCTTAATCATCTTCTCGGCATCGCGTGTAGCGTTATAGAACGATGCGCTCTGTGCCATAAGGGCTGGTGCTGTTGCAAAGAGTGCAACGATTAGTAGTGCATAGAATCTCTTCATAGCGTCAATAATAGTTTATCTGTTAATAATAATTTCAAATAGATAATACAAATATAGCAATTATTTCTCAATTACCAACACCTTATACCAAAAATAGGTCTAACTACTTATAGGCTACCAATACAAGCACAAGGGGCCGACCCTAAAGTCAGCCCCTCATAGTTTATCTTTGTTTAGCACCCCTCTTAGAAGGCAAAGCCCAACGATAGAGTCTTTAGCTCGGTAGTAGCAGTGAGGTTCTCGCCGCGATCAACCAAAGGCATAAGATCCGAGGTGATACCTGCGCTGAGAGTAATGGCACCAAAACGAAGCGCAACACCATAGCTCAAACCTGTCTGGAAACGCTTCCACGCTGCCTCACCAGCAGCACCATCTTTATCAGATGTATCGTATAAATCGACCTCAGAAGTAGTAACCGTATTACCAATCTTTGTCTCAACAACCTGCTGACCCAAAAGATTAAGGCGTAGGTTAATACCAGCATAAGGAATAATGGCAATCTGACCAAGAGCGATATCGAAAGAGGCATGCAAAGGCACATTAAGTGCAACATTACTTGCACTATATGTAGTCTTAACACCAAGAAGCGAAGACTCATCATTACCAAACATATACTGCAAATTTGCCCCATACTCTAAATGGAGTGGTAGAGTATTAACAACCTGTGCAGACTTCAAAAAGCCCAAGCTCACAGCATCCTTAATAGGATATAGCCCGTCATTTAGATCCTTCAACTCGCTCCAATCTATCGCTACAGTGCTATAGCTAACATAACCTCTACTGTAACCCTCACCACTCTGAGCATATAGCTTAGGCGCAACAGCCACAAGAGCCAAGAACATCAAGACATAAAATCTCTTCATAATATCAAAAAATTATTGGTTAAATTCATCATGTGCATCAACTCGCACTATGCAAATATATGAATAATTTTTCGATATTTATCGAACTATTGCATAAATTCAACAAACGACCTTTTTTTATCAATCGGGCGAAGGATATAGCCATAGCTATACTTATCAGCAGTAAGGCGATACTCATCATGTGGCTGAGCACCCCAGCTATCATCACCACCCAAACCGCGCTGTGCTAAATCTATATGTAGCACCACTTCGCGGCGTGGTTCGATATCGGAGTAGTGCATCTGCTTCTTAGATAGCCCCGGATCCAAGTCCTCTGAACGATAAGGCATTGCGCTGATATTCAGTGGTTGAAGTCCCTCAACACGGAGTCCCTCTCCCTCACTATTTGTAAGCTCCAACCAGCGTACATCGCTCTTATTTCCCGATTCCTGAGGACGCACATAAGGGAATAGCTGCTCATCGGTGCTCTGCTCATAAAGACCAATGAACGAGGACTCCTTACGGTCCGAGTAGCTCTCCCAAGGTCCACGACCATAATATTTAAGGTTCTTGTAATCCTCCGGTAGTATCACACGCATACCCAAGCGTGGCAACTCTGGTACATACTCACCCTTACGCTCCCACTCCACTTCAACCTTGAGTGAGCCATCCGCCATAAAGGTATATGTCGTTGTGAGAAGCGATGGCGCATCCACCAACTCCCTAACATTGCATGCTACAACCGAATTACCCATAACCTTTACCGACGAAGCCACCGTTCTACCACGATTTGTGCGCCATACATTTGCTGTGCGCTGGAAACCAGCACCCCAATCATTATCTGTTGGAGCACGCCAGAACCATGGCTCAGGCACCTGAGGTAGAAGTTCTCTGTCGTCCGACACATAGCGTACCAAACAGCCATTATTCTTATTGAACAACACACCTATATCTCCCGCGTAAGCAACAACCCAATCATCGCCCTTGCGCACCTTAATATGTCCGTTAGGCTCCTCCTGCTCGAAGTTATAGTCGCTAAGGGCAATCTGCTCAGCTGCCACCTCATGCCCCACGGGGATTAGTGGATGCTCCCTCTCTTGAAGCGCGTAGAGGTTAAGCATATACTCCTTACCCTCCTTTAGTTCAGGTAACGATAGCTCAGTATCGGTGGACTTACCTGCCTTACACTTAACATCTGCAATCTCGCCCTCGGCAACCTGCTCACCCTCGCAAAGGATCTTATATACAAACTTATAGGCGCTTAAATCGCTAAATGTAAAGTTGTTGTGAATACGCAATACACCGCCATCAAGCAGCTCGAAGTTAATATCCTGATACACTTTCTTTACCTCATACAATCCTGGATGTGGTGTGCGGTCTGGCGACACTACGCCATTGCAACAGAAGTTCTCATCGTGCGTGTACATCCAAGCACCAAAATCACCTCCATAAGCCCAATAGTGGCGACCATCGCGACCCACGGCATCAATACCTTGATCCACCCAATCCCAGATGAAACCGCCCTGCATATGCTTTCCCAAGGCCATAATATCGAAGTACTCGCGAAAGTTACCAGTAGAGTTACCCATGGCATGTGCAAACTCACAGAGGATATATGGCTTACTGAGATCCTTACGCTCGGCATATCTACGAAGCTCCGCCATAGGCGGGTACATAGGGCAGATAATATCGGTATGTGCGCCACCATAGCCCTGCTCAAGCTGCACAAAGCGTGTCTTATCTCTATCCTTAATCCATGTGTACATCTCACCATAAACCTCACCATCGCTACTCTCGTTACCCATAGACCAGATGATTACCGATGGATGGTTCTTATCGCGCTCAACCATCGAACGCACTCTGTCGTGGTGAGTACCTCTCCACTCGGCACGGTGCGATGGGTGGAACTTAGGGTATGACTCATGCCAGCCTGTACCACAACCATGCGCCTCGATATTTGCCTCGTCAACAAGCAAGATACCATACTCATCACATAGGTCATACCACTCGGTAGGCTGTGGATAGTGACTTGTGCGCACAGCGTTAATATTAAACTGCTTCATTAGGGTTATATCCCTGAGCATAAGCTCTCGGTTGACCACATGTCCCGTAGCAGGGTTGTGCTCATGGATATTTACACCATTTATCATCAATGGCTTACCATTGAGCATTAGCTGAGAATTCTTAATCTCCACCTTACGGAAGCCAGTACGCGTAGATGTAGATTCTATAATATGACCATCAGCATCTTTAAGAGTTACAACAGTGGTGTATAGATGCGGTGCTTCATGACTCCATGTGCTAACCTTTGCAAGGTGCTTGTCAATCACCACATCATGTGTTGAACCTGCCTTAACCGCAATCTGCTGGCGCTCATTTATAAGCACCCTACCATCCTTATCCACTAAGCGGAGTTCCAAAGCGCCTGTAAACTTACGCGAACGCGTATTTTCAATGGTCACTGTCGAGGTGTACACACCACGCTTGTAGCTCTCATCAAGGTCGGCAATAACGAACATATCGGCAATACGCACATTATCTACAGAGTAGATCTTCACACCCCTATCAAAGCCCGACAGACGCCAAAAATCCTGATCCTCAAGATATGAACCATCTGACCAGCGCAGGCCCTTCACAGCAAGAGTGTTCTCACCTGGCTGCACAAAGTTCGAAATATCGAACTCTACAGCAGTCTTTGTTCCCTCCGAGTAACCCACCTCTATACCATTAATCCAAACATACATCGCCGCCAAGCCCGACTCGAAGTGAAGTATCACTCTACGGTTCTCCCACTCCTCAGGCATCAAAAACTTATGACGATAGCACCCCGTTGGATTATCATCATGTGGAATATATGGAGGATTCTTAGGGAATGGATAGTTCACATTTGTATATATAGGCATACCATAGCCATTCACCTCCCAATTACCTGGCACAGGTATAGTTGCCCACTCGCTATCGTCATACAACACGCCCTCGAACTCCTCAGGGGCATCAGCAGGCTTTGCAGACCAGTGAAATTTCCACTCGCCACTGATATCTATCACCCACTCCGAGCCACCACGCTCCAATGCTTGTTCCATAGAGGGGTATGGCACGAGCGTGGCACGCGCAGGGAGTTTATTTATTTGATAGACCTTAGGTTGCTCCCAATATTCACGCTTATCAGCCATAGCCGTAACCACAACCATAGCCAAACATATAGTTAGTAATACTCTTCTCATACTATTTAATAATAAGGTCATCAACTCTAATCTTTGGCACATAGTGAACACCTTCCTCACGGTAGTAGGTCAGGTTATCACCCTCATCACACTCCTTAAGTTCAATGCGCTCTGTAGGGCGACCTATCGCCAACACCAACAACGGTTCATACTTCAATCCAAGCAACTTCTTTATTGGCTCACGATCAAAGGCTCCTATGCAGATACCTCCTAAGCCAATCTCCACCGCCTGAAGCAACATCGACTGCGCCGCTATACCAAGATCTATATCCACATATTTAGACTCCTCAACCATGGAGCATATCACAATAAAGGCATTAGGCTCAGTTCCCTCAAAGGGCAGGTGTAGCTCTGGCAGCGCACCTCCAAGGCGTATATGTTTAAGCATAGTTACTGCCTCATCACCCAATACGGGGCGAAAGCGTAGCACCTGCTGGTTGCGTGCCGAAGGACATAGCGTCGCCACCTCGATGATACGACGCAACTGATCCTCACGAACCTTAAAACTTGCATCGTAACCACGATAGCTACGGTTATGTTTTAGGAGTCTTCTGAGCGTTGCCACACGACGCTTTGCGGGCTGCGCCTGCTGGAAGTCCTCCATCTTCTTTTCCAAATAGTTATCTGCCATAATCGGATACTTTTCTACAAAGGTAGTAAAAAAATCAGTAATTAGAAATTAGTAACAGTTAAAAGCTGAAAAGCATAGCCTTTTTTGAGCGATAGGTTCCAATGGGTTTCGATGGGTTTCATATCATAGTAACCCATATTAACTCATTGCAACCTATCTGTCTGCGTTGACGCTGCCTTGCGTTGTCGGCGACTTCGCTGTCGTCTCTTTCGTCTTTTTCGTCTCTCGGGTCTCTTGTTATTTTGGGACGAGAGAGACAAGAGAGACGATAGGGACGGGAGCGAGGTCGGGCATCAGAGTGCGTTGACGCTGCCTTGCGCTCCGCACTGCCATGCAGTTAAATGATGCTCGCGCTTACCCACTTCTACTCATCCTACCCCCACTACCCATTTCTACCCACCAACCGCGCAAAAAAGAGGGGCTGACTAAAAAGTAACTTAGCCAGCCCCCCCTCATAACCTAAGAGAGTGAATAAAAAGATGTAGTTTTAGGCTTGCGAAGCCCGAAAAAGCGGAGTTTACTTTGCGTAAATGAGCATTTTGAGGGCAAGCGTAACGACAAAATACACTTTTTATTCACTCTCGTCAACATTCAGTGTGGGCACAGATGTACCCTATACGAAGATATTACTTCTTAGCAGGGAAATCCACGCCATAAGTCTTCTTAAATAGCGCGCGTACACGAGCATGGAAAGCCTCCTCAGAGTTATCATAAGCCTCCTTACGGATGATAGGCTTAATCATCTTAGACTCATCGATAGTCAATGGAGTCACAGAGTATGTACGCTGTACAGGTACTGGAGCCTCACCAAGAGACTTAACAGGAACACTTGCAGAAGCACCTACAGATGCGTTAGCTGCTGCGCGCTTAGCACCAGACTTACGAGTAAGCACTACATCGCCACATACGCGTGGGTTAAGTGGAGTTGCCATACCTGCCTGAAGCTGAGCTACACATGGATAGTATGTCTCAACTGCTGCATTACCATTTTTATCCTTATAGTTATAGACAATAGGCTTGATAGTGATTGTATTGTAATCCTCAGATACCTCAACAGGGAAGCGAGAGTCAACAACCAAATTACCATCATTGCCATATACTGGAGCGCCAAGATATGAACTGTTACCTACAGCCAACATATAGAATGTATGGTCGATACCATAGTAGAATGCTGACAATGGGAACTCACGCTCGATATTGATAGGCAACCATACATTGCCATCAGCGTCAATCTCCAAGTTCCACTTTGGACCGAAGTCATAGAACATATCAGCAACAGTAGCAACCGAGAACTCGCTTGAAACAAAGAGGTCGTATGGTGTCTGTACAACATTGAGATTGTACTCATGGTCAGCAAAGTTGTAACCAAGGCACAAAAGACGGTTGAAACCGCGTGTACGATTATTGTAGTCCTTAGCCATATTCTGGAACTCCTCGAAGAGATCATCGGTCTTATCACGGCTGATACCCCACTCTGCATACAAATCATATACATCCTCAGAGAGTGACTCTGGGCAGTCGATACCTGAAGCGATAGTCACATCAGAAGTGTAGTCACCAACAGGCTTCCAGTATTCTGGCTCTGTCTCAGTAGCTGCAACATAGGTCTGCATAGGAGCCTTAGCCTCCCACTCACCACAAAGCTTCTCAAAGAGGTCTGAGTCCACATAGGTAGGATAGTTTGCCTTAGGTGTTGTAACCTCAGCAACAGCTGTAGATGCAGTAGCATCAGGGTTGTTGCTTGAACCCTCCCAGTTGTAAACAAGCATTGCAAGACGAGTTGTAGCATTCTCACGGCTTGATACTGTGAAGTTGAAGCCCTCTGCTGAGTTAATCTGCTCGATAGCATTCAAATCACCATGAAGTGGGTTACCCATAGACTTAAGAAGGTCTGTGTAAGAGTACTCCTTAAGAATCTGGTCGAACTCACGAACATAGTTACATGCAAAGTAAACCTGCTTAACATCGTTAGTACCGTAGTTAGGGTTCTTGACATTGAAAGTCGCCGAATATGGATCGTTCTTATTCTCGACAGGGGTAATAATAATCTCTGGCTTTGGCAAAGTCACCTCTGGCAAAGTGAACTCTGCATGGTTGAAGCACTGTGTAGTACCATGATTATCACCCATACCTGCTACAAAGACATGGAATTTCTGACCAGCGTAACCCTTAGTATCGAGGTACCAACCATTCTCCCACTCCTCCTTGTTAAGGTGAAGCTCAGTCACAGGATCCATAGTTGTGTGAGTACCGAATGACATCAATGCGAAGTATGAACCTACGAACCAACGCATGTACTCCTCGTTATTATCGAGAAGTGGCAATACATTCATCTGATACTCATCGTCAGTACAGATGAAGATGTTATAAAGTATTACCTCCTCATCAGCACGGAAGGTGATAGTTGCATCAATAGGGGTCTTGTTTGTAACCTCGATTGCAACATTTGCATCCATAGTCTCAGGTTCAAGTGTCATCACCTGCAACTTCTCATAGTAACCTGTCCAATACTTCTCTGTGTCATAGCTATCTGTACCAAGCTCATTGATCCAGCTCTTGAAGTCATACATTGGCATGTAGTAGCCATTGCTCCAACCTGCAGGGAATGACCAAATAGCCTTTGTGATATATTCCTCATATTCTGGATCAGTCTCGCTAATGCTAATTGTCTGAACCTCACCATCTTTATAAACAACAATTTCATCTGGATCATCCATGTATGAATACTCACCAATAAGGAAGATACCTGGCTCACCTGGAACCTTTGGATCTGAGTACTCAGCGCCACTCTCTACGATATTGCCATTCTCATCAAGCTCATAGTTGTGCTCCTCATCGTAATAGATAGTCTTGTCTGTAGTTGTGAACTGCTGAGCATTGAAGAGCAACATGTCGATCTCCATACCACCCTCGCGCTTGCCGTAGTTGTACATAGGGAGTGATGATGTAGAGTAGCGCAATGCATTACCACGCTCCTTAACCTCTGCAGGCACCTGAACATGGATAGCAAAGCCATCTACCTTGCGGTCAACAACAGTCAATACATTGTCACCATAACCAGTTGTAGTGAACTCAACAACCTGACGCTCCAAAATCTTGTTGTACTCCTTAGCACGGAATGCGAAGTAAATCTTGTGTGATGAACTTGCCTCAAGACCCATAATCTCGATCTTGTGCTCAGTTAGTGAATTGCTATTCTCAATAGTGGTCTTCTCACCACCAGCAAGGATCGCTGTAGCATCACGCTCCTTGTCAATAACATAGGCAAACTCCTTGATACCCTGAGTCTTCACGGTAATCTCGATAGATGTAGCCTTAGGCTCACCGAGCAATACCTCAGCGATAGTCTTACCACCCTGCGCTGGATTCTGTGGGTCTGGCGTACATGCGCCAATTGCAAAGCCTGCAACCACAGCAAACATCGCAAGTAGTGTTCTTGTAAAATTTTTCATAAAGTTAATAATTTGGTTTAAATAGTATTCCTACATAATATATTAAGTGTGCAAATTTAGCAATAATTTCAGAACATCCACAATTTCACGCTATTATTTTAGCATAACACGCATGTTTATACAGAAGAAACCGAGCCCCTTAGTAGGTTGCGACATCACTACTTAATACCTTGCAAGAATATAGAAAAGTGAGCTGTAGAGGCTGTAACATCGCTACAAAAAACCTCTATAGCTCACTTATCGACCTATTCATCAAGCCTACTTTACGGCTCTATACTGCTTAGGAGAAACACCCGTGGCGCGTTTGAAATATTTGCCAAAAAACGACTGATTAGGGAAGTGTAACGATGTAGCAATCTGCTGGATTGTCATATCTGAGGATTGCAACATTGCTCGCGCCTCAAGGATTACATGACTCTCAATCCACTCACCTGCCGAGCGTCCCGTATGCTCCTTAACCAACTTCGAGAGATACTTAGGTGTTATACATAGTTTATTTGCATAGAAACCTATAAGTCGCTCCTCGCGATAGTGATTCTGCACCAGCTCCAGAAACTTTGTCACCACACCATTCTTATATCTGTTCTGCGGTGTCTCCTTACTCTCAAACGAAGATATGCCCCCGTAGTAGAATACTCGAATAAGGTTCTCAATAACCTGCAGGCGGAAGGGGTTCTTATCATTGGCTGCAGCACGGTATAATATAGCGTAAAAAATACGCATAGCCATAAGCCTATCACCATCAATGCTCGTAAGAGGATTGTTATACATCTCCATATAGTGATGCTGCCAGCCTGGGAGATTAATCATATCTACAAAGCGTTTCGAGAGCGAGATTGCATAACCTGTAAAGTCATCACTACAAGAGAGTGACTGCACAATCTGCCCCGGCATAAGATTGAGTAATCGCGGAGAGTCCACATGATACTCCACAAGGTTAACCCTCATGGAGCACTTACCTGAAGTACATATAACAATTATCGCATGGTTCAACTTATAAGGCTCCTTATAATCTGTGGCCGAAGCGAGTCCCTTAATAGAGAAGAGCGACAAATCATCCCCAATAACAATAGCCTCGTCTGGAAGCCTATCAACACCAATATGCTCTACAAACTCTTTCATGGTATATATCGTTTATTATCTCTGCTACAAAGTAACGACAATATAACGACATTATGAAACCCCATTCGACCTTTTGACCTTTTTATTCTATATAAAAGTCTATTATTTTTATAATTTACGACTATTAAGCAAAAACATAAGCTCATTTGGATATGTGAATAAAAAGTTCGGGCTGCCCAACCGAAGTTGGACAGCCGTCACGGACACAAACAATTATTAACTTTTTACACTACTAAATTTTACGCCTACATATTTACACTTTAATTTGCCCTTAAACCTAATTTTATTTTATTTATCTAAACTTATATTACTTTTCACCTCTACAAGAGCCCAGTTTATTTATCCTTTCTCTCTTGTTTCTGGTACAAAGATATGACAATAAAATCAATATTCCAAACAAAAAATTCTTATAGTCATATAAGCAAATCCTATATAAATAGTAATTTATGCTTTAACATCCAATTATCCACCCATTATACACTATGCTAAACAACTTATAATCAAATAAATCATCGTCATAAGCAATCGAAATATCACATATAAATATGGCTAAAGATTTTTTTAATATTTTTTTTCAACCACATCATTACTTCTCGACAATAGAGGCTATTTTACCTCCAACGAGCCAAGCATACTATTATCCTCCTCCTCGACATATACCGATGATAGGCTACGCTTGCGCTTCTCCTCCTTGACTCCATATGAGATTATCTGGCGCGCTGAGGTAATAATGCTCGAACCCTTATCCGCAGTAAGGATTTTTAGGCTATCGAAACATTTAAGCGTATCCTGGAAACTATGCTCCACAGCATCGAAACGCTCAGCAAAGAGCTGCACACGCTTAATCATGGTCTCTGCCTCCTTTACAATCTTTTCCTGATAGTGGAGCTGGCGACTCTGTGTCCACATAAGCTCCAAGACACGAAGGTTCATATACATTGTCTGAGGTCCCATGATAAGCACACCCATATCGTAGGCATCACGCCATAGGGTATTATCATTCAACAACGCAAGGTTCAGCGCACCTTCGTTGAACATGTACATAAATACGAAATTGAGTTTCGTATATTCCGAGTCGAGATAGCGACTATAATCCTTTGAGGCCAACGAACGCACATGGTCACGCACACTATCTATATGCTGTTTAAGGGCAATCTCGCGCTCCACCTCATTCTCGGCATTAACATACTTCTCATAAGCCACAAGGCTCACCTTTGAGTCAACAATAACATCACGCTTATTGGGGAAGTGAAGTATAAAGTCGGGAATAAGTCGCCTATCATCCTCACTACGAAGTGTGCGTCCTGCCCTGTCGGTAAGACCTTGCTGTGTCGTGTATTGCGCATTCTCCTCCAAGCCAAGGTCATCGAGTAACTGACGGAGCTTCAACTCTCCGAAGTTACCCTGCACCTTAACCCTACCAAGCAACGCTCTTGTAAGCCTATCTGCCGTCTCACCCAACTCCTTACTATTACGCATATTTGCTTCAATCGTAGCATCAAGGCGTGTCATAGAGTCGTTATGCTCCTTTTTGGTTGTATCCAAAGCCTCGCGCATAAGCTTTAGGCTAAGGTTTATAGGGTCAACAATCTTTGATAGTTGCTCCACATTATGCTCACCAAGCTCTTTCTGTCGCTCCTTAAGTACACTCTCCGAAGTTGCCTGCATCTGCTCCCTAATCATCGATAGCTGAGCCTCCATCTGTCGAGCATTGGTCTCCCGAAGTTCACTAAGCATCCTATCAGAGTGCTCCTTAAGCTGCCCAATTTGAAGTTCGTATGACTCCTTAAGGCTTTGAAGCTTACTGAGTGCTACATCACGCTCCGATGCGAGCGTACGCAGAACCTCTTGCTCCTTTCGGTTAGGCACTCTGCACCCTACAACATATCCTACGACAAAAGCCACTACGACAACTATCGTAGAGAGAATTACATAAATACCCATATCTTCTACTTCTTAAAATCCTGACCCGAAGGGGCTTGATACAACCTTATTCCGAAGCGTGGCGCAAGGGCTATTATATATGATATAACCTCTGCCTGAAGATGCTCATAGGGCACCCAATTTACATCCTTCGTAAAGAAATACAACTCCACGGGTAATCCCCACTCATTCGGCTGCAACTGACGCACCATGGCAATCATCGTATGGTTAACCCTCGGATGAGAATCAATATAGTGATTTATAACACGCATATATAGGTCGAGATTGGTAACCGACCCTCCCTCCTCGGTTGTTGTGCTAATCTTCGCCACAGAATGAGCTATAGCCTCATCACGCTTTAGCTCTTCAACATCTTCTCCACTCATAAGACGCACCGAGGTCATGTCTATGTTTATTGAACGCTTCACACGCCTACCACCCGTATCGCGCATAGCCTGCCAATTATAGAATGGTTCACTCACAAGCAGATATGGAGCTATGGTCTGCACGGTATTATTCCATGCGCGCACCTTAATGGTCGTTAGCGACACCTCCTCAACCATACCATCAATACCGCGACTCGGCATCTCAATCCAATCACCCACCTTAAGCATATTATTTGCCGAGAGTTGAACGCCCGCAACAAGACCCATAAGTGTATCCTTAAAGATAAATGATATGACTGCAGCCGAAGCACCCAAACCTGTTAACAGACCTGCTGGTGAACGCTCTATAAGTATCGCTATTATAAGAATTATCGCCACAAGTGCAATGACAACCTGCACAATTTGAAGTAATCCATCCAAAGGCTTACCCTGCCACGCTGGGCGATGTACCATGATTGCGAACAAAGCCTTAAAGAGCGTATTTAGGAAGAGTGCAAAAGCAACGACAACATATATCTCAACGCTCTTATGCAGTAGAGATACCAACCATGCTTCTTGGATGTTGAGCGCCGAGATAGCCAAAGGTAACATAAGGTTGATGACCATAGGTGTGACAATGCCACATAGGCGTTTTAGCACCTTGTCATCAAAGAGGATGTTATCCCACTCCACCTTTGTGCGCGACACCACCCAATGTACGCCTCGTATAACACCCCAGCGAAAGGTCAGGTTAATAACAAGGACAAGTAACATGAGATAGATAAGCACTATAGCCCCATCCAACACCTCAGCAACATCACTACTAAGTCCCCACTTAACCAACCTATTATATATATCCGCCTTTATATTATCATCAAACATAGCACTCTCCTCTTAGAACGAGTAAGTTAAACCCACAAATACAGATTGATTTATACCTCTACGCTTCACATCCTCAACCTTAAAACTATAAGGAGGATTGATCACAGGGCGTGGTGATGTATGAAGTAGTTGATAGCCCAGCGTTATATCAATCTTGTAATAGTTGTCCTCACCCTGAAAGCGGAAGCCTATACCTCCAGCATACAATCCACCAAAGCGCATACCCTTTTCAAAGAGCACATTTGTACCCACATTAACAAAGTTAAACAAGCAATTCTTACGCTTACCATAGAAGTAGTGTGCAGTAAGATATGCAGGCATGAGCGTATAGTTATACTGTGGTTGTACACCCATCTCTGCACCTATACGCCAGTGATTGTTTATAAGGTAACCACCACCATAGGTAAAGCTACCACCTATGCGCGCCTGACTCTTGTATGCACGCTCAGGTGCTTCACCCTTAATCTCTGTACGCATACCTTGATAGAATATCAATGCAAAACGCCCCGACACACTCTGCTCCCAACCCTCATATTTACGGGTCTTACGCTCAATCTCCTCAGCCGACTCGCGACGCTTAGCCTCCACAGTTGGCACTGCCAACACAATAAATATCAATAAAAGCAATAATCTCTTCATATCATCTTTCCATTGTTTACAAACCTCTAACACTCTTCTCCCATGCCCATGCCGACCTTAGCGTATCACTAAGCTCTCGCTCAGCACGCCAGCCAAGCTCCTCACGAGCAAGTGTGGTATCTGCCCACACTGCTGTCACATCACCTGCACGGCGAGGTGCAACCTTATAGTTTAGCTTTACATTATTTGCCTCCTCAAAACCTTTGACAAGTTCAAATACCGACACAGGCGCACCAGTGCCAATATTGAATACTTCGTAACGGCTCTTGCTACGACCCTCGACCATGCGATTTATAGCCACCACATGCGCCTTAGCCAAATCAACAACATCTATATAGTCGCGTAGGCATGAGCCATCAGGAGTTGGATAGTCATCGCCAAAGATGCTCAAACACTCTCTTATGCCAGCAGCCGTCTGCGTGATGTATGGTACAAGGTTATTTGGCACGCCGCGAGGTAGCTCGCCAATACATGCCGAAGGGTGCGCACCAATAGGGTTGAAGTAGCGCAACGCTATACCATTCAGAGCCTCTGTCGAAGCGGTCATATCGCGCAATATATCCTCGGACATCTGCTTGGTATTACCGTAAGGCGATGTTGCAGGCTTGCGTGGTGTAAGCTCCGTTACGGGCAGCACATCCGCATCACCATATACTGTTGCCGAAGATGAGAATACGATGTTGTGGCGCTTGTACTCCACCATAAGCTCCAGAATATTTACAAATGAGAGTAGGTTGTTACGATAGTATTTCAATGGCTCTGCAACCGACTCACCCACCGCTTTGAAAGCAGCAAAGTGAATTACAGAGTCGAAGTTATACGCCTCAAAAATCTTGCGCATAGCCTCCTTATCGCAGCAGTCCGCCTCAATAAATATTGGCTTCACACCCGTAATCTTCGCCACACCCTCCAACGAAGATGCATCACTATTCGAGAAGTTATCTACAACGATAACCTCATATCCTGCCTCTATAAGTTCTACGGTAGTGTGCGAGCCGATATAACCTGCACCTCCCGCAACAAGTACTCCTCTTTTCTTCATCCGAAATACATTTATTATTCAACTTACAAATATACAAAATTTATTGGTACTGCACCAAACGGTACTCTAAAATATGCGATAATAGCAAAAATTATAGAGTTTTTGCCTAAAATGTGCTGATTTTTGTACAAAATTTCATACCTTTGTGGATGCACCTTGGATGCAAGATGCGAAAAATTAAAGAAGAAAAATATGAACGAATTGTATAACAAGGGGTGCGCCAGCTTGGAGCAGGGCGACTATGAGAGTGCAGTGGAGCACCTTACTGCCGCTGCTGAAGCGGGTTATGTCGAGGCTCAATACCGATTGGGAATGATGTACCGCAAGGGCGAGGGCATAAAGAAAGATGTCGATAAGGCAGCATTGCTACTCTTCGACGCAGCAGTTCAAGGTCACGGCATCGCACAATACATCATGGGTAAGTGTTACCTATATGGCGATGGTGTTATTCCAAATCCTCGTGAGGCCTTTATGTGGTATCGCGCGGGTGCTCGTTCAGGCTATGCTAAGTCTCAATTTGCCACTGCCGAGTGTTACTATCAAGGTATCGGCATTGAGCAGAGCTACGAAAAGGCTGCGATATACTACCGCATGGCTGCCGAACAAGACTTTACTAATGCACAACTCGCTTTGGGTCAGTGCTACGATCAGGGGCTTGGTGTGGAGCACAACGAGAAGGAGGCTTTCCGTCTCTTCCTACAGGCTGCCAAGAAGGAGGATAACGACTACGCTATGTTTGTTGTTGGTAGCTGCTACGAGCAGGGTAAGGGTGTAGAGCGTGATGTCGAGGAGGCAAGAGTATGGTATAGCAAAGCCTCAAAGGACGGCTATGCCGATGCTATCAATGCTCTTCACGACTTGGATGGCATGATGGTGTAAGCACCATTATATAGTGATATAGTGAGTAGTTGGAAGCTATCATACCCAACTACTCACTATATGTATTATGGTAATAATGCCAAAATAGGTAATTTAACCATTCCGTTTAACCAGAGAAGGCGTATAACGAAACCTAACTAAGAGAATATCACTACAACCACTCCCTCCGTATGGTTGTTGACAACGCCGCAACAGATACTCGACAATCGGGGACTGCCGCCTGGATAGCCTGAACACATGATGTTACGGTAGCTCCCGTAGTCAACACATCATCAACCACAAGAATATGTTTTCCACGGAGCGCCTCAACACTACGCACACCAAAAAGTGACTCAACATTTGCCCAACGCACAGTTGTAGCACTACGCGCCTGCGAGGGATTATTGCGTAGTCGCCTCACAGCACGCGCATCGACACCTACACCCATCTCTTGGGCAATACCCTCAGCGATATATCTCGACTGATTATAGCCACGCTTCAAAATCTTTAGGGGGTGTAGAGGAACAGGGACAATAACATCCACATCATCATAGAGTCCTGACTCCCTTAGCAATTCGCCATACCAACGCCCCATAGCGTAGGCAAGATACCACTTCCCAGAATATTTAAAGCGGTGTACAAGCTCCTGCCAACGCGTGTTGTGCATATAGAAGAAGAGCGCCGATGCTTGCTCAACTGTAACAAAGCCATCGAAACGCTCCTTTACAGGATTACTCGACTCGAAATAGTAGTTTGTAAGAGGTATATCATAACGGCACTGAGAGCAGATAGAGTGCATACCCTCCTCGGTATGACCGCCACAGATTATACATCCATCTCCAAAAACGAGCGTTCTAAGTGAGCGAACTATATTACCAAGCATCGACATCCACCGTTATCTTTACCCCTTTATACTCTTTAAGCAGCTCAGTCTGCTTAACAACATCACGAAGAAGCGTTCTTGCACGCTGCATGGATGCCCCAAGTTCTATCTTAAGAAGCATCTCCGAGCGATGTTCACCGCGCAAAACCTCCAAGGCCGAGGATACGGGTCCCATTACTCTACCACCGAACTTCTGGCGCATAAGACCCGCCATAAAGTGCGACGCACGACGCAAAAGTTCGTAATCTTCCGAGCGTAGCTGAACGCGGATAAGATGCGAGTAGGGCGGATAGCCAAAGTTCTTTCGTTCCGTAAGTTCAACACGCGCCATACCATGATAGTCGCCAGAGGCTACATATTGAATAACAGGGTGCTTGGGCTGTGCGGTCTGTATTATGACGCGCCCCCTATCATTCCGCCTACCAGCGCGCCCTGCCACCTGCATCATAAGCTGAAAAGCTCGCTCCGAAGCTCTGAAGTCTGGAGCCGAGAGCAGGTTGTCTGCATTGAGAATACCCACCGTAGCAACACCGTCAAAGTCGAAACCCTTGGTCACAATTTGAGTACCTACAAGAATATCGGACTCATGATTTTCAAAGCTACTTACAATGCGTCTAAAAGCACTTTCCGAGGTGGAGGTATCACTATCTAAACGCTCAACACGCGCCTGAGGAAAGAGTCTTGAAATCTCCTCCACTGCCTTCTCCGTACCAAAGCCCATAAGTGCCATATCCTGTATCTCGCAATTGGGACATACGGTTGGCGTGGGGATATTATAACCGCAATAGTGGCACTCCATGCGTGCAGTAGCCTTATGCTGTGTAAGTGTTACATTACAGTGTGGACAACGGGGTGAGTAGCCACAGGTTTTACACTGTATATATGGAGCATAGCCACGCCTATTCTGAAAGAGTATGGCTTGATCACCTCCAGACAAAGCTCGCTCTACATCACGCAACAAATCAAAATTAAAATGTGTTTTTCGCTCTCCGCGCTTCACAGCGCGTATAGTATCCGAGACGACAACCTCAGGTAACACACCTTCGCCCCAACGCTCCTTAAGTTCTACATAGGCATACTTACCCGACATGGCATTAAGATAGCTCTCCAACGACGGCGTAGCACTGCCAAGAACGACACGCGCACCATACATTCTACCCATGACCACAGCCATATCGCGCGCATTGTATCGTGGTGCCATATCGCGTTGCTTGTAATTTGCATCATGCTCCTCGTCAACGACAACAAGATCCAGATTATTCAAGGGAAGAAAGATTGACGAGCGCACACCAACAACCAACTCTCCACCACTCACAGAGGCAAGACGCAAGTAGGTCTTACCTCGACGCAGAGGTGTAAGGCGCGAGTGGTATGTCGTAACACGCCCCTCAAAGATACGCTCAAGCCTATCGACAAGCTGCGAGGTGATAACAATCTCTGGAACGAGCATCAGCACACTCTTACCTCGCGATAGGGCATCGGCTATAAGATGTATATAAATCTCAGTCTTTCCCGAACCCGTAACGCCATGCAGTAGCGCCACCCTACCCTCATCATGCGATGAGCGTATAGCCTCCAACGCCGCGGTCTGTGCTACGGAGAGGGCTGGACATAGAAACTTCTCCCCTTGGGTAGTATGCTCAACAATGCGCTTCTCAACCCTTATAATCTCTCGCTTTTTAAGTTCAAGAAGTTGATGACTCGATATTGGTAACAGACGGCGAACAACAAAGCCATCCTTGGCACCACTAAGACGCACAGTCTCAGCTATAACATCAAGCGCTTCAACACGCTTAGGGGCACGACGCAAGTGTTTCTCAACATATTGTGCCAACGCCTCCTCGGTAGATAGCTCCTCAGCAAGAGCCACATAACTCTCCATAGAGGGCTCTATGCTATGTTCATCAAGTTCCACAAAGCTTGTTGCCGAGGGCTTAGCAAGCGACGGCAACGCCATGCGCATAACTTCACCAAGTGAAGACATATAGTACTCGGCAATCCACTCCCATAGGCGTTGTGCCTCAGGAGATACCAACGGTGTGCTGTAGAGGCGCTTGAGGATAGGTTTAAGACGCGGGTAGTCGGGTTTCTCATCTGTTATAGACCAGACTATACCCGTATAAAAACGACTACTGCCAAACTGTACGACAACGGCATCGCCCACCCCTACAGCCAAACCTTCGTCCAAAGAGAAGGTGTACATTGGCTGCGCCAAGGGTAGAACTACCTGTGCGTAGAGCATGGCAGTAGTCTTATTTATTTGGAACTAAACCCTCAAAGGTGTTTAGAGCTTATTCAAAGCATCGAAGCCCTGACCGTAAACACCCATTACAGAGCCAACGGTGAGGAATGCATTAGAATCCTGCTCACGAACAAGCTTAAGAATCATAGAGGTATCACGCTTGCGGCATACAACCATAACAGCCTTTGATGGGGTCTTAGTGTACCAACCCATAGCGTCAATAAGTGTAGCACCACGATTAGCCTTAATCTTAATCATCTCAGCCATAGCCTCGTAATCCTTACAGAAGATCATAATCTGGTTAGACTGCTGGTTACCTGACTGTACGAAGTCAACAGTGTAGCCAATAACTGCAATCATCATGAAACCATAGATCATACGCGCAAAGGCATCAGGAGAGAATGGCAGAATAGGCACCAACTCAATAAGCTCACCTGTAGCGATATCATAGCTTGAAGGCACCATGTTTACCGCTGTAGTAAGGAAGAGCGAACCGATAAGAATACCACAGTCGGTCATAAGCAACACCTTACCGTAGCTTACGGTACGGAACTTATTGATGATCATCGCAACGATATCTGTACCACCTGTTGAGCCGCCCTGCATGAACGACACTGCTATACCCAAACCGCATGATGCTGCACCCATAGCAACCAAAAGAATTCGCCATGAATCAACACCAACCACCATCTTAACCATAGTGTCGGCAGGCATTAAGCTTACAAGGTTGAACATCACAGACATCATCAGGATGCAGTAAAGGGTCTTAATACCGAACTTCCAACCTACAATCATAACACCGAGGATAAGAAGGATACAGTTAATCGCAAAGATCAAGTTACCGATAGTAAGGAAGCTTGCGATAAACTCAGAACCAGGGAATGTGCTTGATAGAACGGCATTGATAAGTGTTGCCAAACCTGCGGCACCACCACCCATACCACCTGCTGGCAATACACACATCTGCCAACCAAAGGCGTAGCAGAACATACCAAAGGTCATCAAGATATACTCCTTGATACCTACCAAAACATCTTGTAAAGATAGTTTCACTTTCATAACTCTACAATTTATATCTTAATAAATTTTATGATTTCAAATTTTGCGCGACAAAAGTACAAACTTTCGCCCAAATCGCGCAATTTTTGTGAACTATTTTTCGTATTAGAACAATTTATTCCCTTTTTAATCCATGCTGTACCACACACTCTTCTTTGTACCCATCTTAAACGAGAGCTTACCACCAGCAATAATCTCATCATGTGTGATGTAGTTACGATTGAGAGTCTTACCATTGAGCTCGATGCTCTGGATATAGCGAGCCTTCTCGCTAAAGCCCTTACGCTCAACGATAAACTCTCCACCCTCAACATCTATCTCTGCACGGTCAACCATAGGCACACCGATAACATACTTACCCGCAGCTGGCTCAACAGGATAGAAACCAAGGGTTGTCATGATGTACCACGCAGACATCTGACCAACATCCTCATTACCCGAAAGACCATCAACCTCGGTTGAGTACATCGTATCCATAACCTCATACAAACGGTCGGCAGCCTTCCAAGGCTCACCAAGCATAGTGTAGAAATAGATGATATGGTGACTTGGCTCGTTACCATGTACATACTGACCGATAAGACCTGAAATATCTGGAGTTACATCCTCGCCCTCCATCTTAGTATCTGCTGTGAACAACTCATCGAGCTTAGCAATGGTCTGCTCAACGCCACCGAAGCACTCAACCAACTTCTCCAAGTCCTGAGGTACAAGCCATAGGTACTGCCAAGCGTTACCCTCGCAATACTCGTTAGCTATACGCGATGCGTTGTATGGATTGAAGTCCTCACGCCACTCGCCTGTAGATGACTTGCCGCGTGGGAAGCCTACAGTAGGATCAAAGTAGTTTAGCCATGAATGACTACGCTGCTCAAGGTACTGAGCCTCCTCCTTGCCAAGCATCTTAGCAACCTCGTATGCCGCAGCATCAGCAATAGCGAACTCCATATCGTGAGCAATAGACTCGCCCTGTAGGTCGTTTGGCATATAGCCATACTGCTTACGGTAGCGACCACCGCGAATATCATGCATAGCAGATTTGTAGATAGCCTCCCAAGCGCGCTCAGGGTCGATACCCTTGATACCCTTGGTCACTGCATCCGACACTGCGATGATACCTGGAGAGCCAACCATACAGCCATTATCCCAGCCCCACAAGTGCCAAATAGGGAGGAAGCCCTGCTCCTCGCAGATGTTAATCATCGTATTGATAACATCATCCATACGCTCAGGGTGTGTGATTGTCATCAAAGGCAACTTAGCACGATAGGTATCCCACAACGAGAAGGTTGTATAGGTGTCGTGACCAGGGTTCTGGTGAACAACATTATCGGCACCACGGTATGTACCATCAACATCCGAGAAGAGCGATGGTGCAACATACATGTGGTAGATACCAGTGTAGAATATCTCCATCTGCTCCTCCGAAGCGCCATAGATACGAATCTTACGAAGCTCATTCTGCCACTTAGCGCGTGTCTCTGCTCTTACAGTATCGAAATCCTTATCCTTAACCTCCTCGTTGAAGTTAAGCTCAGCACCCTCAGGGCTTGTTGACGACAAAGCCACCTTAATGCCTATCTGCTCAGCCTCCTCAGTCTTGAAGTTGATACGGTAGTAGAAGCCATACTCACCAATAGGCTCGAAGCTCTCAAATGGCTTAGAGAATTCAATAACGAAATATACCTTCTGGTTATTTGACCAGCCCCAGCTATGGCGGCGACCCACGATGCGGGTATCGCTCACAGCCTCTGCAAAGAGATCCTCAGGACGATCGAAGCATCCACCATGTACAAGGTCAAGGATGATAGCTGCCTCATCGCTCTTAGGGAAGGTGTAGCGGTGTAGGCCTCCGCGCTCCGTAGCTGTCATCTCGGCAACGATATTATAACGGGTCAAAGGCACTGAGTAGTAACCGGGCTCAACAACCTCCTGCGAACGGTCAGCCTCGCTCCAGAAGCCTGTTGAATAGTCACCCAGACGACCACGGCTATAGGTCACTTCACCCGTAACAGGCATAAGCGTAACATCAAACAAATCGCCACAACCTGTACCTGAGAGGTGGGTATGTGAGAAGCCAATAACCGAGTTCTCAGAATCGTGGTAGCCTGAGCACCAGTCCCACTCCTGAGTGATACTTGTAGGACCCACCTGAGTCATACCAAATGGTGCGTTAGCTCCCACAAATACATGACCATGACCGCCAGAACCAATCTTTGGATTTACCAACTCCGTGTAGTCGGTCTTAGGCGTTGCTGTACAGCTTGCCATAAGGGCAACGATAGCCAGCAATGAGAAAATTTTTGCTTTCATATTATCTAAGTTTTAGTTTCAATATCTTGCTCTTGATAAGTTCATCGTGCGATATACGATAGCGGTTAATTGTCTTACTACCAAGCTTAACCGCATCAATATAGTCACCCTCACCCTGACACTCTATGGTGATTGTACCGTGCTGAGTATCAATCTCCACCCTGTCGAAGCGTGGTGTTGTTAGGGTGTAGTATGGCTCACCTGGGCAGTCTGGGTAGAGTCCCATCATCGAGAATACAGCCCATGCAGACATCGTACCCGTATCATCGTTTCCAGGCAGACCATCAGGCGTTGTAGCATAGTTCTCGTTAAGTAGCTGCTTAACAAGCTGCTGGGTGCGCCACTCCTCTCCCTTGATACGGCTAAAGAGGTATGGATAAGCAATATCCGGCTCATTAGTTGGATCATAGAGACCATTCTCAAAGATACGCCACAGGCGCTCGGTAAATGGCTTCTCGCCACCCATAATCTTTATAAGACCCTCTATATCGTGTGGCACAAAGAAGGTGTAGTTCCATGCACTGCCCTCATGGAAACCTATGGTATTCGAGAAGTTCGCTCCCGCCTCAGGGTCGAAAGGTGTGATAAACGAGCCATCGGCATTTATAGGTCTAAGTGAGCCATACTCCTTAGAGTAGTAGTTCTTCCAACCTGCAGCACGGCGCTCCATCTTCATCGCAAACTCCTCCTCACCCATAGCACGGGCAAAATTTGCAAGAGCATTATCGGCAACATAGTACTCCAAGGCGTGCGATACGGAGTTATCACCCGACATATCCTGAGCAAACAACCCCACAGGGATATAGCCATGCGAAATATATGGGTCAATATCGGGGCGTATGGCATTACTCTTACCCTCGGTTGTTGCCGAGCGTTTCATCGCCTCGTATGCACCATATACATCGAAATCACGGAGCCCCTTTAGGTAGCTATCCACAATTACAGGTATTGCAGGGTCGCCCTCCATGGTGAATGTCTCCCTACCGTATAGCTCCCAGCGAGGCAACCAACCCCACTCCTTCGACATATCAACCATCGAACGAATCATATCGGTCTGCACATCAGGATAGACGAGCGTCAACAACTGATGTAGATTGCGATAGGTGTCCCACAACGAGAATACCGTATAGCGGTCGTAATCCTTCGCAACACCCGTAGTCCCCGACTCCATTTTAGGGTACTCGCCATTGACATCGCTAACAATATTTGGATGTAGTAGTGAGTGGTATAGAGCAGTATAGAATATTTTACGCTCCTCCTCCGTGCCTCCCTTGACGCGTATCTTACCAAGAGCCTCGTTCCACTTATTGTGTGCTAAGTCACGAACATTGCCAAAGCCTCGACTACCCACCTCCGTATTTAGGTTCTTGCGGGCATTTTCGATAGAAGTGTATGATATACCCACGCGCACCTCTACAATCGTTCCAGGCTCAACCTCGCCGAGCGAGAAGTAGAAGCCTATGTCGTTGCCCATCATCTCGCGCGAGTAGTTTTTATATAGCTTATACTGACCACTGTCGCCCGACCACTGAGCCTCGATGCCTGTCATCTCAGGCTGTAGCTTCCAGTAGCCCGTCTCCTTGGTCTGCTTATTTATGCGAACAACAAAATATACGGGGAAGACCGCTTGATTAGTGTAGCAGAATGTTCCCAAGAGGCGCATACCCTCAACCTCTGTATCGTTAACCCTGCGAAGCATCGCACCCGACTCATTCGATAGCGAAGTACCCAAGTCAACAAGGATATTGGCCTCGCCACCCTCCAAGAAGGTGTAACGCTCTACCGAGGCACGCTCCGAGGCTGTAGCCTCAGCACGCACACCGTACTTCTCATAGGTTGTAGCATAGTATCCCGCCTCAGCCACCTCATCGAAGTAAGTAGAACCATGCTCGTATCTATCAGGGGCTACAACACCCACTGTAGGCATGGTAAGGATAGCTCCTAGCTCAGGACAGCCAACACCACTCAACGCACCATGGGCAAAACCTACGCTATACTTGTTACGAATATCGTATGGCGCACTCCACCAACGGTTATCCTTATCATAGCGGTTGAGCGTAGAGCCTGTAACATTAAAAGGCACAGCAGCCATCATACCATGAGGTACGACAGCTCCAGGGTGTGTCACCGAGTAGTCGGCAGTGCCAATAAAGGGGTCAACATACTTTGTCGGCTCCTCCGCCCTAAGCCCAAAACTTATCAAAAGGGTAAAAAGGGTCAATACAACTCTTCTCATATATACTATCTCTTCATTTTTATTACAAATCCACCTCCCTCGGCCATCCATATTTTCAAGTCTCCCGTCACCGTGTCGGCACACGCGTACTCATACTTCGATGCCGCCTCACAACTATCCATGTATATCTCTACAGACCTATACTCCTCACCCTCAAACGACACAACCACCTCACGCTCCGTATTGCCGTTAAGACCCGCAATATATACCGCATCGTCACTCTCGCGTCTTACCACCACATACTCTCCAATACCACCCTCAACACACTCGCCACCGCTCCACACTGTAGGTATTGCAGCAAGGAACTTCGTGTACTCAGGCTCCTTTTCGTAGGCTATAGGCGAGTCGCACAACATAGCAAGCGGCTGATTATACACAACATACATAGCCAACTGATGACATCTTGTACCCTGACTCATAGGTCGAGAGTAGCGTGGTTCATAATCGGCACGATAGGCATTCTGCATAGCGCCAGGTGTATAGTCCATAGGACCTGCAACGCCACGAATAAAAGGTATTGTGACATCATAGGTTAGTTGGTCGTGCTCCCTACCGAGCCACTTCATCGTCTCCAGACCATGCACACCCTCAAAGTTTATCGCATTGGGATATGTACGCTCCAAGCCCGTAGGCTTATAAACGCCGTGATAATCAACAATTAGGTGATACTTTGCCGCCACATCCGCAAGATTATATACAAAGTGTACCATCTGCTGGTCATCGCGGTCGAGGAAATCAACTTTGAAGCCCTTAACACCCAAATCTGCGTAGTGCTTGCACAGCCCCTCAACATCTCTTTGAAGCGCCCAATAGCCCGCCCAGAGGATGATACCCACACCGCGCTCCTCGCCGTATGCCACAAGCTCCTCGATATCAATCTCAGGTACGACTTTCATAAGGTCCGCCTCGCCCTTTACCGACCAACCCTCATCAAGGATTACATACTCGATACCGTAGCGCGAGGCAAAGTCGATATAATATTTATATGTGGCGTTATTGATGCCCACCTCGAAGTTGACACCCTCCAAACCCCAGTCGTTCCACCACTCCCAGGCCACCTTACCTGGCTTTATCCATGAAGTATCATTTAGGCGACACTCATCAGCCAAGTTCCACACCAGGCGACTATCTACAAGGTCGCTATCCTCCTCAGCAATCACAACACCGCGCCATGGGAAGGTACGCTTACCTCTGCACTCAGCAATATATGGTTTACGCGACTTAACAACACCCTGCAACATATTGTAGTCGCCTTGCACCACCTCATCAGGCGCGGTGGCAAACTCCGTATCTATGACACCATCCTGATCACGGTTCGAGAGGAACATTCCAGGGTAGTCCTCCAAGTTGGACTCCACGATGCACAACTTAAGACCGTTATGCTCTACAACCGCAGGTGTGAACATCAGTCTGCGCCAATCTATATCCTTAAGAGCCACATGGTCATAGGTATTCTCAAACGAGGTGTAGAACTGCGTGGAGTAGTCCGTTGTAGCATCAGGCTTATAATTCACATAAGGCACCCACGCCATATCCTCTCCCGCAAAGGCAAACTCCGCCAACTCATCTATAACATTATACTCGCCCCTAACATCAGAGATAAAGCGATAGGCAACACCATCATTATAGGCGCGAAGCTCAATAGCAAAGTCACCAAACTTTGCCGTAGTACCATTATACTCCTTGGTGTGGGCATATCTAAATCGCACCGTGCCAAACTTCTTGCCCCACTTACCCTTATCAGTGGTCATATATAGACGCGATGGTGCAACAACCTCCACACCACAGTGCGATGCCGACCACATCAACTCCTCACCATTCATATCAAGCACTATCCTATTCTCTCCCGAAGGCGATGTTGCAGAACAACGGAGATTAACACTCACAGTTGTAGTGGAGGTGTTTGTGGTAGTCGTAGTAACCGTTTGTGCCTTAGCACCTAAGCACAACGACATAACCAAGCATACCGCGAATAACTTTCTCATAGGCTAAGACTTTTCAGCGGTTGATAGTAGTCCACACGCCGCCTCAATGTCCTCGCCACGCGAAGCTCGCAAGGTGGTCTGTATGCCACGCTTGGTGAGTGTATCACGAAACTCTATAATCTTCCCCAACTCAGGCGAGAAGAATGGCGAGTCAGGAATCTTATGGAAGCGTATAAGGTTAATTCTGCACTTAATGCCATCAAGCAACCTCGACAGCTCCTTGATATGTCGCATTGAGCAATTCATACCCTCCAACACTATATACTCGAACGACACACGGCGCTGGTGCGTAAAGTCGTAGCGGCGCAGGATGTCGCACACCTCTTTAATAGAGTATGAGTTCTCGATAGGCATAATCTCCTTGCGCTCCTCAGGGAACGGATTGTGCAGCGACACAGCGACATGCACCTTCGACTCATCTAACAAACGAGGAAGCGTTCGTGCAACACCCGATGTTGACACTGTTATACGCGTAGGCGACCATGCCAAGCCCCACTCCGAGGTTAACACATCGAGCGTCTGCATAAGGTTGTCGATATTATCCAACGGCTCACCCATACCCATAAATACAAGGTTGGTGAGTCTGTCGCGCTCAGGGATAGAGATTATCTGGTTGAGTATCTCTGCGGCTGAGAGCTGATGACGGAAACCCATCCGACCTGTGGCGCAGAATTTGCAACCCATTCTACAGCCCGCTTGTGACGACACACATAGCGTCATGCGCTCACCATCGGGGATAAGTGCCGACTCGATATACTCACCCTGAGAGGTACGGAAGAGGTACTTCTTCGTACCATCCTGCGACACTGAAACCTTCAATGGCGCACTAAGGCCCAACTCACACACCTCCTTAAGCCGTTCGCGCGCGAGCTTCGAGAGGTCGGTCATAGCATCTATATCAGTCACAAAGCGAGTATATAACCATTTGGCTATCTGCTTAGGCG
>JAEIGA010002661.1_pt1 | contig 28386 bp, 50 predicted proteins | sample 9270691 | NCBI WGS metagenome assembly JAEIGA01 (sample SAMN17057246, study PRJNA624740) | gut metagenome | biome: biome; isolation source: fecal sample | host: Bos grunniens | place: China: Xizang | collected 2019
GAGAACGGCACAGCGCGACAGATTCCACCAAAACAAAGAATTGATATGGTGCAATTTTTAGGCATATAAGGAGAAAACTATGGCTAATATTGGCGTTAAGATTGAGCTTGAAGGAGCTCCTCAATATAAGGAGAACATGGCAAATCTTACAGCTCAAACAAAGCTGTATCAAGCCCAGGTTAAAAGCCTGGCTTCACAGATGGGCTCAAGCATGAGCGCATTTCAGAAGTCTATTACCACAAGCAAGGCCTTAGAGCAGCAGCTGGAAGCCTTAAAAAATAAATCGGCTCTTTTAGAGCAGCAGATTGAAAAGAATACTGAAAAGTATGGTGCTGATTCAACAAATGTGATTCGCCTCAAAACACAATATCAGAATCTGCAGGGTGAAATTGCCAATACTGAAGCGGAGCTTAAAAAATTAGGTGGAACCTGGGGAGCTGTTGGAGCTGAATTTGAGGCCATAGGCTCGAAGATGCAATCTGTAGGCGATTCTCTTAAATCTGTAGGCGATACGCTAACACAGAAAGTCACAATGCCTATAGCAGCCATTGCAGGAGCTTCTGTCAAAGTGGCAGCTGATTTTGAAAGTTCTATGTCACAGGTTGCGGCCACAATGGGCTTCACTGTTGATGAGCTGAATGATAAATCAAGCGAAGCATCTAAGACTATGGAGCAGTTATCTGAGTTTGCTCAGGAAATGGGAAAAACAACAGCTTTTTCTGCTTCTGAGGCAGCTGATGCGCTCAATTATATGGCCCTTGCTGGCTATGATGCTGAGACATCAATGGAGATGCTTCCAACAGTTTTAAATCTGGCGGCAGCTGGTGGAATAGATCTGGCTGCGGCTTCTGATATGGTAACGGATGCGCAGTCTGCGCTTGGGTTGACTCTTGATGAAACCAGCACGATGGTTGACCAGATGGCGGCAGCGGCTTCAAATGGAAATACTTCTGTTGCTCAATTAGGTGAGGCCATGCTTCAAATTGGTGCCACAGCAGCCAATATGACAGGTGGAACGCAAGAGCTCTCAACAGCTCTGACAGTTTTGGCTGATAATGGCATTAAAGGAGCTGAAGGCGGAACAAAGCTTCGAAACATTATCCTTTCGCTTCAGGATGCTGCGAAAGATGGCGCTGTTGATTTTGGCAATTTTAGCGTTTCTGTATATGATTCTGAGGGCAATCTGAGAGGCGTGACAGATATCATGCAAGACTTACAGAGCAATCTTGAGGGAATGAATCAAGAGTCTAAGGATGCCATAATAAGCGGTGTATTTAACAAGCAGGATTTAGCTGCAGCGAATGCTATGCTGCAGACTTCTTCTGATAGATATGAGGAACTGGCCAAATCAATAGGTGATTCAGCTGGAGCTGCGCAGCAGATGGCTGATGTGCAGCTGGATAACTTCCAGGGACAGTTGACACTGTTAAAGTCAGCTCTAGAGGGTGTTGGAATCGACATCGGCACGATTATCATGCCATATCTACAGAAATTCGTTGAAAAGATTCAAAGCGTCGTAGATTGGTTTTCTAGCCTGGACGCAAAATCTCAGGATCTAATTGTAAAAGCTGGCTTGATTGTGGCTGCTATTGGGCCAATTTTAAGCGTGGCCGGTTCGATTGTTGGAACAATTGGCAAAATATCATCTAGCATCGGAACAATAGTCAAGATTGTGCCTACCGTAATCAGTGTGCTGTCTACAGTTGGAACTGTAATCACAGGAACATTGATTCCGGCTATTGCTGGCGTTGTTACGGCAATAATTCCATTTTTGCCTATTATTGCAGCCGTAGGAGCTGCTATTGCTGCGGTGGTTCTTGTTATCACACACTGGGCTGAAATCACTGATTTTATTAAAGAAAAATGGGAAATTCTGACTGAATTTTTAGCTTCAGCAACAGAGCAGATTCAGACGTTTTTTGTGGAGCATTTTGGTATTATTAGCCAATTGTTTGCCACCAAAATTGAAATTATTAAGACAGTAATCACAACCGCGGTCAATGTGATTAAGATTCTCCTGCAGACTACAGGGCAGATTATCAAGGCCCTAATTGATGGAGACTGGTCAAAGATTGGCCAAATTATTAAAACAGCCTGGGATAATATCAAAAAGGCCATTAACGAAGGCATTAAAAATATAATTCTGGCCATTGCCAACATGGGAAAGAGCGCAAAAGAGAAATTTGACCAACTGATTACAGATGCAAAAGAATGGGGCTCACATTTCGTTCAAAATTTCTGCGATGGAATTACGGACAAAATGCAAGCCTTGATTGATAAAGTAAGATCAATGGCTGAAACAGTCAGAAGCTATCTGCATTTTTCGACTGGCCCAGATGTAGGCCCATTGAAAGACTTTAATCAGTGGCCAAAGCATATGATGGACAATTATGCGCGTGGCATTGAATCGGCCAGATATATAGTCAAGGATGCTGTGGCTGATGTGGCTGCAGATGTTTCTGTGCTATCTAGCCCATTCGATACAGCTGCGATGTATGACGCTGTTAGATCTGGCGCATCTGATGCATCAATAAGCCTTTCAATCGGTGACAGGGAATTCACAAGAGCATTGCGTGATATGGGGGTGATTTTTAATGGTTGATTTGAAGTACATATCAAGCAATGGAATAGAATTCGACTTGCATGATTTTGATTCGGCAAAACTTTTTAAAGCTGACTTTCACAATGTCGCCTGGAAGCCTGAAGTGGTCAAAAAGCAGTATGGAACGACTATAACGAGATTCACAAAGGATCCTCAGAAATATCCTTGCACTTTTAGATTTAAAGGCGACCCTGCGAAAAGAAAAACACAGATTGATACATTTATTTTTGAATGCGAAAACGATGTGGCCAAACAGCAGCCAGGGCGCATTGTGTGGAATCAGCAATATATTCAGGGATATTTCAATCAACATGATTGCTATCCAATTGAATCAGGAATGACCTGGACAGAGCTGGAAGCTGAGTTCTATGCTCCTTTTCCTTTTTGGGTAGAAGAACAATTCTATTCGTTAAAAAAAGGTGAATATCCTTCATGGCTTCCTGCAGATGTAAAGGGATATCCTTCTGATAGAAATATAAGATATGCGTACACTTATTCATATCCATATGGACAGGGTGTCATGGAATACTATATCGATTCACCTTTCGGAGCTGATTTTAGAAGTATTATCTACGGCCCAGCTCCTACTGGAGTGCAGTTCATAATAAATGATAATTTATTACGTGTGAATTATCCGCTACGAACTGGCCAGAAGCTCATAATTGATACACGCGACACGACTCCAATCGATCAAAAATGCATCATTGTCAATCCGGACGATACAATCATCAATGTATTCGACTATAGAGATCCTGATAGTATATTGTTCGAAAGAATGCCAGGCGGTGGCGGATGGTTCTATGGCTATGGTGAATATGATGTTGATTTGATGGTGTACGTTGAAAGGAGTGCTCCGATATGATTTATTTAGATGAAAATCTTCATGAGCTGGGTGCTTCTGATACAGATATCGATGTCGAAATCGGCACTTCTGAAGATGCGACAAATGATTTTGAATTTGAGTGCGATGGCGAGTGTCCTACTGGGATGGCCGGCTTTTACATTCCAAACACTGAAATCGGTGGAATGATTGAATATTCAAAATCTAAAACGGATCAGGATTATTCGACACTAAAAGGATATACCTGGCGCGGATTGCTTGCGATGTCAGTGATTCTTCCACCTGCAGGAAGCAATTACAAGACTGTGAGCGGTGAGGCTAATCAAATAATCGCCTCAATGCTTTCCGGAGTCCTGGGAGATTTTTTCACTGTTTCAACAGAGGATTCAGGGCTCACAATCACAGGATATCAATTTCCACTATATATCAATTTGCTTGACGGCCTTGAAGGAATGCTTGAAAAATACAGCTATCGGCTTAAAATTACAGCCTCAAAAGTGGCAAGCAATCAGCCTATAGAGATTTTGATTGAAGCTATTGAGGCGAAGCTGATTGAAGGAACATTCAACGAAGATAATGGCATCCCGATGACCTTCGAAGAGAATTATATGGGAATCAATCATCTTATCTGTGGCGGCTCTGGTGAGCTGCAGCAGCGCATGATCAGGCATCTATATATCGATAACAACGGAACTGTATCACAGACGCAGTATTACTTTGGATTTGATGAGCGTACACAGTTCTATGATTATAGCAGCGCAGAATCTGAGGCGGATCTGATTGATTACGGAACTAAGAGGCTTTTAGAGCTGGCATCACACAAGACTCTAAAGATGCAAGCTCCAGATGATTATGAGCTTGAAGTTGGCGATTTAATCCAGGGAGTTTTTCCGGATGGTACAATCATCCGAAAGCCTATTGTTTCAAAGGTTTACAAAATTCAAGATGGTCTATTGAGCAACGATTACAAGATTAAGGGAGAGGAGTAAGCTATGGCTAAACTAATAAATGGAAACGGAAATCCGGCAATATATGCAGCAGAAGATGCTGATTTGATTGCATCATTGGCCGGAAATGTCACTTGTATAGCGAATGTTGGCAGCAAATACGCTGCTACAGAAGAGGACGCCACCACAATCAGGCTTGATGATGGTGTTATCATCACAAAAGAGGGCCGAAGAATTCAGCTTGAAGCTGGGGAAAGTGATATTTTTTACATCCCAACAGGAACAAGCGACCAAACTAATTATTACATAATTGGCTATAAGCTTGTCCAGAATGCTGATTCTACTCAGGTGGCTGAGCAGTTTGTTCAGAAGATGAATTCATCTTCAGAGACAATTACTGAAGATACTTTTAGAGGCGGAGCTATTGAGGTTTATGTTTCTCTGTATAGGGTGACACAGGAGAGCTTCACTATTTCATCTATTACAGGGCTATTGCCTGAGCTGCTAGATAGTAATTCGGCAAAGGATGATATTGCGCAGATAAAAAGTGATTTAAACAAGTTTGCATTAGATTATGCTGCCAGACAAAGTATAAGCGTTGGTAACTTACATGGCTTTATCGCACCAGCTGATGGTGTAATCTTCGCTAACATGCTAGTATCTGGTACGGTTGATGCATTGATGTATGTAGTTGATATGTCTGCTACACCACACAATAATTATGTTGTATATAGATTTCGTTACCAAGGCGCGGCAGTGCCAAGCAACAGTGTACCTGTAATGGTACCTATCCAAAAAGGTTGGGCTCTTACATATGAACAGTTTGCAAATATTGCTGATGATGCTTCATCTTTTGTTCCATTTGTTAATTAAGTATTTATCTACAAATTTTAGTTTAGTTTTTCTTTTTTCATCAATATATTTCCTTTTAGAGCTGTGCGAATTAATTTCTGCGCAGCTCTTACACTTTTCAAAGAAAGGAGACTGCTATGAATCGTTTAAGACAAAGAGATTTCTGGGATGCAACTATTGCCAGAGCTGTCTGGACATTATGTGAGACTTTCCTGGCTGTTGTGGGAACAGCAAAAGTGATTGATGATGTCAACTGGGATTATGTTATTGCGGCAACAGTTTTTTCTGCATTGCTTTCAATCGCTAAGAGCGTAGTTGCTGGCGTTCCTGAGGTGAGCGAATGATTCAGATTATCACGATATCAGCTTTGATTGTTGGACTTTTAGTCTCAATTGGGAATCTGGTAGTTATGATTTATGCATTGACTAGATTTTTGTCAAAACCACGAAATGAGCTCGAAGCTAGAGTGTTAGAGCTTGAAACGCTCCTAAAAGAAGTCAAAGAATCGCTCTTGAAAGGCAATGATAAGTTTAGAGCTTATGATGCCAAATTTGAGACTCAAGAACAGGCCAATGAAGTCATTCTGCATTCATTAATGGCTTTGATTGCTTTTGAAATTGAATATTGTCTGACCGAGCACAAGATGCCGTCTGACGATCTAAAACAGGCGAAGGATAATCTGAATCTTTTTTTGGCCAGAAAGAGAGGTTAATATGTCAAATGTAATTATAGGATCAGCGCGACATGATGAATTCGGAAAAATAGCAGGAAAAAAAGGCGATCAGCTTCAAACTGGAAGTGGAAATGACTTCAAGGGCGAAGTGTCAATGCAGGAATACTATGCTCACAAATATGGCTGGAATACTTTAAGATTCAAAAACGTTTCTCACAGGCATTTGATGGCCGAAAGAATGGTGAAGGCCTGCAATAATGCTAACATTGGCTATTCACAGCCTGCTAGACTTGGAATCATAGAAAATGGCGTTGAATCGAAAGAACCTACAAATGCGGATTGTGGAACTACTGTCAGAGAATGCTTTATCGAGGCGACTGGTATTGATCCAGGGAATTTCACAACTGAAAATGAAGTGACTGCTTTACTGAAAACAGGATTTGTTGAGCTTGTTGAAGTTAAAGAAAAGGATCTGATGATAGGCGATATTCTTGTGTCAAAGAAAAAAGGCCACACAGCTGTTGTTGTCATCGGGAAGAGTCCTGAAGAGCCAAAAGTGAGCTATTATCCTAAATATACAGGAAAGAGCACATCGATAGTCACAGCTCTGGCCAGTGTTGGAGAAAAGGACACATCAAAGGCACACAGAAAAAAGATTGCTGAAGCCAATGCAATCAAGAACTATACAGGCCTTGCAAGCCAAAACTTGCAGATGGTTAATCTATTGAAAAATGGAAAATTAATCAAAGCATAAGCGGAAAGGATTTGCGATGAGTATTGAATTGACTTCTCGTGATGAAGAGCTCCTGAAGGCTATCCTGGGCGAAGGGTTAGCCAATTTTGAGCCACAATCACGCATTGAAGCTTTATTGAAGAGAATACTTGATGAAGGCGGCATGGGTGGCGGTGGCACTAGAATTCTGGGCTATTATGACACGCTTGAAGAGCTTGAAGCTGCACATCCAACCGGTCACATAAATGATGCTTATCTTGTTGGCAGTCCGTCACATATATATGTCTGGCTTACAGACGTTAATGAGTGGCACGACAGCGGTCAATTTGAGGCCATTCCAGGCGAGCCTGGTGTTGGTATAGCCTCAATCGTCAAGACGGCCACAGTGGGCCTCGTGGACACTTATACAATCACATATGACGATTTGAGGACTACGACATTTGAGGTCACTAATGGTCAAAATGGTATAGACGGCCGTGATGGAACGGACGGCAATGGCATTGTGTCCATTGTTAAAACTTCCACGGCTGGGCTTGTTGATACATATACAATCACCTTTGATGATGGAAATTATACGACTTTTGATGTGACAAATGGAGCTGATGGAGCTCCAGGAAGGGATGGAACAGACGGAACTGATGGAACGGACGGCAATGGTATTGCTTCAATCGTCAAAACGGCCACAGTGGGCCTTTTAGACACTTACACAATCACCTTCACTAATGGCCAGACGACCACTTTTAATGTGACTAATGGCCAAAATGGAACTAATGGAACAGATGGCCGTGATGGTACTGACGGAACTGATGGCGTTTCTGTCACTAATGTTGCCCTCAATAGTTCTGGCCATTTAATAGTTACATTATCGAACGGAAATACTGTTGATGCTGGCAAGGTTCCAGCTTCAAATGGCTATCCAACTCCATAATATATATATTGGGCCGATGCGTCATTGCCAGCGCATCGGCTCTATTTTTTTGAAAATTTTTCTTGACTTTTGTGTATTGCGTGTATATATTATACACACACTGTACACACGCACTACACAAGAAAGGAGTATATAATTATGGATCAGGCAAGCCTTTTGATTAAAATTCCGGTGGATCTAAAGGAATCAATCAGAGCTGAAGCTGCAGCAATGGATATGAGCATGACAGGATATCTGATGATGCTGCATAAGCGTTCCAGGATTGAAATGGGCCACGTAAAGATTAAAACGAAAGTGACTCTTCAGGAGCTGGAAGATGACGACAATAAGGCCGTAAAGAAGTTTGTTTTTTGGATTAAATATAGAAAGAGGTTTAAGAAATTGGCAAAGAATTTTTCAAAGAAGAAGATTTTAGATTCATATAAGATGATGAACGGCAAGGCTATTGTGAGAGCTTTCATCTATACATTAGGGGAGCTCGATAATTATGGCGAAGAAGATATGTGGAGATATACGGCCCTGAAGGAAGAGCTGTTAAATAGAGTTGGAGATTAAAGAGCCCAGTGGGGAATATTTTTTTATGTGGCCAAAAATATATAATACAAAAAGGAGCCTGGACTGGGGCTCCTTTTTGTCTGTGCAAAAATGATAATTGATGGGTTTGAAAATATGAATTTTCCGAAGCAGAAACCATAATAGTGTATAGGGGGGCTATACAGAGTGAAAGTCTAAAAAATGATATTTCACTATTTCTGAAAGTATAAATATTGAACCTTGCTTAAAAGATGGGGCTGCTGGGTACTGGGAATGCCTGCAGCCCTTTAATTATTATACCAAATTGAGAATAAAATTATAGAGCTCCTAAGAGCTCTATAAGTAAATAAGTTTATTTATTTTTTATTTCATCAAGTAGCCTGATGATCATCCAGTTTTGCTCCATAATCGTTCTAAGATATTGAACTTGAAGCTGGTCTTCAGCTTTGGCATTCATTGAGAGCTTCATTCCGGTTTCCATCAATCCGGTGCCAATGAGCTCCGAATTAATATCTTTAACTTTAGATCTATATTCTGGTGATAGATTCTCCAGGCCGTACTTGGCCATCATAGCATCAAGTTTCGCTTCCTTTTTTGCTTCCTTATCTTCAGCATTTCCAAATAATCCCATAAATAGCTCCTTTCTATTGTGTGTATTAGTTGCGTATATTATACACACGGCTTGCGTAGAAAAAACACAAAAATATATTGTTTTTTCAGCCTTACAATTGTATGATGTTACTACACACGTTTTACTCACGTTTTGCGTAATGTGTACGCAAATAGTATATATAACGTAAGTAATGCGTGTGTACGCAATACACAAAAGGAGAATAGTGATGAAAACAATTTTAGTTTGTAACCAGAAGGGCGGAGTGGGAAAATCCATGCTCTGTGATGAAATTTGTTACGGCCTGGAAAGGGATCAAGTAAAGTTTAGTTTATTTGACCTTGATCAGCAGGGAAGCCTCACTCATGAAGCTAAAGAAATTGAGGATGCAGCAGTGGCTGTCGTCGATACGCCTGGAGCTCTTCAAGATAATCTGACAAAATGGATTGAAGCGGCTGATATGGTAATTGTACCTACATTGATGACTAGGAAAGACTTAGCTCCACTAGAGCGCATGATCAAGATACTGGAGCCCTTCAAAGGAAAGAAGCCGATATTATATGTTTTGAATATGTATGACAGAACTAACATGACTAAAGATTTTAATAACTGGTTTGATGAAAATTATCCAGAATGCAATACAGCTGTCCTGGCAAGAACAACAGCATTGCCTCAGGCTGATGCGTGTGGCCAGTCTATTGTTGAATTCGCTCCACGCAGCACTGGAGCTGAACAAATAAAAAATATATATGCTTATGTAAAAACTATACTGAATATTAGAGAAGGATGGAGATAGAAATGGGAGAAAGCATTTTTTCAAAAAGCTCTACAGCCAGAGCTAAAGATCAGGAAAAGAAAATGGCTGCTAATGATCTGATTGAAAAAAATACAACAAAAGTGAGAGTCAATTTTTCACTTTCGCCTGAAGCAAATGAAAAAATGAAGAAAAAGGCTGATGAAATGGGATTATCTAAGAGCGCATTACTGCAGTACTGGATTTATGAGAATTGTGAATAGAAAAATATATATTAAAGGGTTCGCTATTTGGGCGAGCCTTTTTTGTATATATTGCGAAAATTCGTGTGTAGAAAAATGGTCAAGATTCATAGAGATATTATTAACAGATGACAAGACAAAAAAAGATGTTTAAAATTAAATAAAAATGTTATATATTGTAATGGCGGTTTTAGGAGAGTGCTTTATGAAACGTTAAAAAGTATATATTTTTTTGTAGAAAATTATCTATCGGATAAATATCTGCTTTACTAATATATATTTTGAGTTTTTAGCATTCTTCTAAGTCGGGAGAGTGCTTTTTTTGTGCTTAAAAAAGAGTGTAAAAAAAGCTCCTCGAAAGGAGCTTTTTTCGTGCGATTTTTTTGAGCGATATATGAAACATATATATCTGCTTTTCGTGAATTACTATATCACGTTCACAAAAAAAACACAACATATATTTTTTAAAAGGGAGATATATTATGAGCGAAATCATAAAACAAGATAATCGCTATACAATTTCAGGGCTCATGACTCATCCTGATCTTAAGCTCAAGGGAGTCGAGCTGAAAGTCTATGCGATTATTAGCGGCATGTCGCAAGGCCCTGGCCAATACTTCACAGGATCACTTGAATATTTGATGGCGTTATCAGGAGCCTCAAAAAATTCAGTGCTGAATGCGTTGGTAAGCCTTGAAGCTAAACAATTAATCACAAAGAGTCTGATGGCAGATTATAGGATCGGATTTAAAACGAAACATATTGAGCTTAAAGAGAGCTCAGAGAGAAAAGTGAAAAATCATCATTACTTCACAGTATGGGGATGGATGGTGAGTCATGAGGGACTAGGACTGAAAGGCCTTGAGCTGAATGTCTATGCTTTGGTCTATATGCTATCACAGGGAGAAGGACAATTCTGCACAGCTTCGACTAGATATCTGGGAGACTTTGCAGGGGCCACTGACAGAGCTGTAAGAAAAGTTCTAGTAAGCTTATGGCAAAAGGGACTTGTTAAGCGTGTGACTATAGGAGTTAATCGCTATATATACAAGGCACTAATTCCAGAAAGAGCCAGGAAAGCAGAGAAGGAATCAAAAAGTTCCGCACGGAATCCAAAAAATTCCGCACACAATCCAAAAAGTTCCGACATATATAAAGATAATAATAAAGCTATAAATAAGTGTGATAAAGGACGACCAAAATTTAACGATTTCAGTCAACGCTCTTATGACTTCGGAGAATTAGAAGCAGCTTTGATCAATCGTCAACTCTGTTGATTAAAATCTTCGTAGAAACATCCATCAGCTGGTCACGTCCAGGGGATGGAATTGTTGGCTGTATAATTGTTAAAGATGACGTTGAGCCTATATCACTATACGGAACAGTAAAGAGCTGCACTGAGAATCAATCTGTAATTATTGGATTTACCAGGGCGATAGAAAGATTGAAGCCCACTGATGATGTAATTGTTTTAAATACAAGCTGTGCATTCGTTGTGAATGCTTTGAATAGCAGATGGCCGATGCTCTGGGAACGCAATCGCTATATAGGAGCAAAAGGCAAACTCGTGAGAAATGCCAGGGAATGGCATCAGCTCATGAGAGCTCTATCGGGGAGAAATGTTGAAATACGCTTGAAAAATTCTAAATTTTTAAGGGACGAATGTCTCTTGAGGGCGAAGAAGCATGAATTTCTTTCAAGTGTACAAAGAGGCGTTAAAAAAATATAGCTTGAGTAGAACTGTAAGACTCAGCATCTATGACGGATGCGAAATGAGAATTTACAGGGATGACCAATTGATTATCGTCGTTAGGACTGAGGATCAGAACGAGCTCTATCAGAACGCTGCTTTGGCACTTGAGAGATATATTAAACTTCACAGCTATATCGACAGAAAGGGGCGATGAGTTATGAGAAGAATTTACATCTCAGGGCCGATTGAGGGCCAACCGAATTATGTTGAGCGATTTGCTAATGCTGAGGAATTGCTTTGCAGTAGTGGATTTGAGATTTGCAATCCTTTGGACGCAAGAGAGCCAGGCGAAGGGAAAAACGTGATTGAAGCCTGCAGGAAGCTTCTGGCTGATTGCGATGAAATCTATATGCTAGATGGCTGGGGAGCATCTTCAATCGCAAGGCTTGAATTCGTTTACGCTGTAGATCATAAGATGACTATACGCTTTGAGGGCAAATTATGAGGTCGATAATGCAGCAGAAGGATGGCTGTTGTTATTTGTGCATGAAGCTTAACCAGGACTATTCAAGAAAGTACGTGGAAGAGCATCACTGTCTGAATGGAACGGCCAACAGAAGACTGAGCACACGTTACGGACTCATGATCTATGTCTGTCCAGAGCATCACAGGCAGGGAAAGAATGCAATTCACAACGATGCTGCTACGATGCTGATGGTCAAGCAGGATGCACAAAGAGCTTTTGAGGACAGCTTTCCAGATCTAGATTTTAGGGTGATTTTTGGGAAAAACTATCTGTAAAGGGAGTGAAGTTATGGAAATGACAGAAGATGAAATCGTCAAAAAGTATTTAAACGAGCCAACGAATCAAAATATAACACTTATTGCTGACCTAAATGGGACTCAACCATATATCATCGAGACAATTCTGGAGAAAAGAGGCGCGCTCAAAAAGGTTGAAAAGACTACGAGCGGAGCCACAAAAAGCAACAAAGTTAAAAAAACGGATAACAAAAAGGATTCTGTCCCAGTAGAGACTAGGGAAGAAGAGCCAAAAACTTATCCAGTGGAGTTGATACCACAGGCAGTCAAAAGTCTTACTGAAGCCAAAATCAGAGAAAACCGAGCAAAAATTGAATATCACTGTTTGGAAATCGATAAATTGAACGATGAGAACAATGAGCTTTCGGCTTTCTTGAAAGGGGAGTTTTATGGCGACAAAGACGGAATACACTGGGAAGTGGAAAATCAGCAAGTTTGATTATGGCTTCGCTAAATGGTACAGCTGGAAGTATATGGAGTGGCTCGACGAATACAATTCGTTGAAGGATTCTGTTAGATCTGCAAGCTTTGGAGAGATTCACGGCTCAAAAGTAGGGAAGCCTACGGAAGAGCTGGCAACCAGAAGAGCGGAGCTGAGAAACAAGATGCTGAAAGTCGAGAGAGCTGCTTATGATGCTGGCGGAGAGATAGCAGATTATCTGCTGAAATATGTCATTGATGAGTCGATGACTTATGAGAGGCTTGAAAAAATGGGCCTTCCATGCGGAAGGACGTACTTTTATGACAAGAGAAGAAAATATTATTATTTATTGGCGCAGGAAATATGAATAAAAATGTTATGAAAATGCTGTCCCAGGGAATAGGACACTGTGTGCTATGTGGAGACACGCAGGGCCCTTGGGGATGGTATGACGGAATCGGATGGATCTGTGATGATTGCGTTGAAAGGGGAGACGCTTATGAAGTACAAGAGAAAAAGCGAAAAGCTCGACAGATTCTTGAAAAAGAGAGTGAAAATCACGTTTAGGGATGGCGTTGAAAAAAGAGGTATTTTGATGTGGTCAACAACCAGCCTGAATGACATTCAAGGCATCACAATCAGAGCTGGCCGCTATTATCTTTTGACAAAGAAAGGCCCATATGAAATCTATAAATGCCAGGTGAGACGAATTGAAAAAGATTTTGAAAGAGCTTAAAAGGATCTTAGGCTTTTGTGAATTTAAAGGATGTCATCATTTAGCAGTCAGGACTTTTTATTTTAGACAGGGCCGGATAGTCTTGAGCAAGAATCTTTGTGATGATTGCGCCTGGAAAGCTTACGAGGATCCTGAGGAGTTATGGGAAGATGAAGAAGAAACTAAGAGCTATAGCCATTATATTGATGATTACTTTGCTAGGCGTAAACGCAAAAGCAAGAGAAAATTATGAGTATGTCGAGCCGGCCTGCTACTACGTTCCGCAGAAGATCAGATGCACTTGCTACTGTGAGCATCAAGGAACTGCGACGCTAAAAATGCCATATGTAGGCATTGCAGCAGGGAAGAAAGACTGGATGTGGGATGTAGCGGAGCTGAATGCAATCAATGAGGATGGCTCAATCGGTGAATTCATTGGATATTTTGAAATCAGAGACACGGGCGCAGGAATGGACACAGATGGAGACGGAAAAGGAGACTCAATCAAAAAGGGCATGTCTATCGATGTCTGGGTTGATTCCCTGGCTGATGCATATGAGTGGCGCGATAAGTATGGCGATTATGTGTATATTAAATTAATAAAAGGGGACGGATAGTGTTTTGGCAATATCAAAGAAATTAACAAAGCAGCTCAACGATGTGGAGAAACTCATCGTAAAAGAGGGCGAAAAATGGCTTGATATCGTGATGTGTTCAACAATTATCGTGATGTGGAGATATTACGGATGGAGAACGGACAGGATATCAAAGCTAATTAAGTATCATGAAGCAGTCTGGAACGAGGTAGGAGCTGACAATTCAAAGAGTGTCCTGAAGCTTCTGGATGAAGAATGCGATATAGAATTGACTAATCATGAGGGCGTGAGCTACAGAAATGTAATATTTCTAAACAGCGACATAGATGACTGCCGAATGCTTACGCCTTATCAATGGCTCTATATGAGGACTAATCAGATTAAATGGCTAGAGACTCAAATCACCGGCAGCATAGCCCTGGCAATTCACAGAAAAGAAGGCTGGGGATTCAAGAGAATCAAAGAGCTCTTGAATCATCTGCAGGATGTAAAAGAAGAATATAATTACGACAGAAGGAGAATTTTAGATGCTTGCTATGAAGAAACAGGATACGACTGGGAAGGAAGGACTCTGGAAGAGGATCAGGAAACCACTTGAGACAGTAATTCTGATAAGTGAACTGATATGTATGATTTTAGGTTTTATCTTTGGCGAAACATTCATGGAGATTACGAGGCTATTATGCATGATATTTATGCTGTTACTTTCTTTGCGAATGATAGATGAACGACATGAGAAATCCATGGAAGCTTTCGAAGCAGAAAAAAAGCTGATCAGGGCTAAATGGATGATTAACGAAATTAAAGATATGGTCGAGGATAAAAGCTCAAGACAGGACGTAATTGATTTTATAGAGCAATTCAGTGAAGATTTTGAAATCTAAAGGGGGATTTAACATGAATAATCCAATTAAACCTAACAGAGCAATTTTTTTGTGTGACCAGAAGAAAAAAGAATGCACTGGCAGCCGAATCTGCGGAACGCTGTGCAAATATACAGCTGATGTTATTCATGCCAAAAATGGCCCAGTGGTCAATGTAAGAGAATGGGAACAGCGTTTTAACATTGAAAATCAAAATGGCCTTTTGGTATATGTGGAGAAAACAGATGAATGCAAAGATATGTGATAGATGTGGGAAAGTTTTACAGAAAAGAAAATGATGAAGAAGACTGTTATATTATATCCAGGCTTGCAGTCAAAAAAACTTATAAAAAGCTTACAAGATTGGATATATGTCCAAATTGTAAAAAGGACTTAGAAAGGTGGCTTGAAAATGGAAGCAAAGCAAGTACTTTTAAACCTGACAAAAACAATGAAAGAGTTTAACGCTGGTTCTTTGTCTACAGATTATTTAGTCGAGATTGACGGCAAGACGTACAGTGTATATATAAAAATTGAGAGGGTGGAAGATGGCGACGAATTTTGACCGATACGAATGCGAGGGCCAGATGGAGCTGACAGAATACCTGAATGCTCTGGCTGAAGAAACTAAAAAATGCCAGGACTGCATCTATTTCAACAAAGACTTTAAATGCGTCAGAGAGCTTTGCTGCAGAATAGATCAGACAGAAGGATGGCACCCAATGTGGTACGACCACAGGGGAAGAGTCTATGGAGACTTTCCAAAGAATCGAGTATGGCTTCCAGTTTCGACAATATGTGAAAAGCCAAATGGAGAGATTTATTGCGTAGAAGCTGAAGCCAAAGATAGAACTTTCCAATGGAGCATAGAAAACAGCAAAAGAAAGGGCTTCGATGACAGAGTAATAGCCTGGAGAGATGAGTATATAAAGTTGGAGAATGTAAGGGAATGACAGCAAAAGAGGCGATAAAGATACTAAATAAAGTAATCTTTGCAAAGCAGAAGAATCATATAAGCTAGTGGAAATTATTGAATGGAGTGAAAACAATGGGACGAAGGTTTAAAGATGTGACTGTTGGCCAGCTCGAAGAGCTGATGAACAAATTGAGTATGAAAATGAAAAAAGGGCCCAACAGCATAGAAGATGGATTGCTATTATGCCAGGCCTATGCAGCAGCTGAGGAGCTAAAGGATATCAAAGAAAAAGGGCCATTATTTAATTGGAATGATATAAAGGCATCAACTCCAGCAGATGACAAAGAAATACTATGTGTCGATATAGATGGCGATATATGGATGGCTCACTATTCAAAAATTGCGAAAGCATGGTATGCATGTGGATATGGGGAACGAATAAAAGATATAGTTGCCTGGATGGAAATACCTGATTATTCTGAAGAAAGGCATTGTCATGACTAAACAAGAATGCGCTATAGTAATGGCCTACACTGGCACAGTAATGCTGACAGGTGATAATTTGATGATATATTATAAATATCTCAATGACATAATGGGACGGCCAGTATATACGCATGAGCTGGCAGTTAAAGAAATTCAAGAGGAAATCAAAGAGAAATCTATGGATGACTTTTTGAAATTATGTAGAGAGGCAACCGATGAGAACTAAGCAAGAAATAATGAGCAATAAGAGAATAATCTGGGAAGACTGCTCTGATGATGGCATGAAAGGGATTATCATCCTAAGAGGATGGAAAGGCTCAATCATAGCATCTACAGGCGCAGGCTGGGAACACGTTTCTGTGAGTCCATTGAAAAAGTCAAATATTCCCTCATGGGACGATATGAGCCTGATTAAAGATATCTTCTGGAAAGAGGACGAAGCTGTAATTCAGATTCATCCACCTAAAGAAGAATATGTGAATAATCTTCCTAATTGCTTACATCTCTGGCGATGTACATATAAAGACATGGTGCTTCCGCCTAGTATTTTGGTGGGAATCAAAAAAGGCATGAAGCCCAGTGATATAGACAAAGCAATAAAAGAGGCTTATGAAATAGCAGGTGAAAAATATGAATGAGATAATTAAGAGAATAATAAACGAGATGCTTGAAGAGGTAAATACGTTAGATAGTCCAGTAGCGTCCTTTGGAGCTGGCGCAGCGGTAGGAGTATTAATCAAAAATCTTGACGAATACGAAAATAATATATTTGACCAGGGCTTTGAAGAAGGTCTTGAGTGCGCTGAGAATGTCATCATGTATGGAAATTATGATTTTGTAAGAAAAATGTTTTCAGAAGAGAAAAAAGATTATGATGTGCTTGATTTAATTAATAAATTTGGACTCAGGGAAGTAAATAAAAAGTATATGGAGTATATAAATGAATCTGGAAGAGAGCATCAGATGGCTGAAAGACAGAACTAAGGCACTAGAAAAAGAAGAGCGTCCACTGGGAGAGCAAATTGTGAATGCGAAATTTGCTTGCTGGCTTGATGAATTACAAAGATATAGATTATTTTTGAGCGAATATCAAAGAGAGCTTGAATTAACGCCTGAAAAAAATAAGTCGGAACAAATTAAGCTGCTAGAGGAAGAAATCAATGACTGGCGATTAATGGAGAGAGTGGAATAAATGAAAACTGAAGAAGAACTTTTTGCTGATTTTATTAACGAATATCATTCAGATGAGGCTATGGAAATTGCTACTGATTCTCGACTTTATATTTTTTATAGAGATTCAGTTGAATTTGACTCTTATAGACTCAGGTATTATGGACATGAATTGTTTATGGACGTAGTCAAAATGCTTAGAATTGATAAACTTTGTAGATTGTTGAGTAAGGAGAAAAAAGAATGAAAAATTATAAAACTTTAATAATCAGCATCGCTGCAGCAGTATTATTCATCCTGATGATTGTATTTGCTGTTAAAGGAACTGAAAACAGGGCCATAGGACTAGAAGAAAATGTCCAGACGACACAATCTGACATTGATGTGCAGATTGATAGACGTTTCAATGTGCTCACAGAACTGGCTGAATGCGTGAAACAGTATGATAAGCATGAATATGAGACTCTAAAAGATGTCATCGAATCCAGAGGAAAGAATATGAACGCGACTCAGGCTGATGAGGTCATGGCCGAAATCAATGCTGTAGCTGAAGCTTATCCTGAATTAAAGAGTAATGAGAATTATAAGCAGCTCATGACAGAAATCTCCACCACGGAGAATCTACTGGCCAGATATAAGCAAGCATTCAATGAGTCAGTAAAGACATATAATCGATTTATCAGACGTTTTCCAAATAAGCAATTTTTAAGCTTATCTGGCTATGAGGTGCAGCAGTATGAATATTATTCAACTGAAAGAACGGATAAAGAGCCGGTTAAACTCTTTGAGTGATAGCGATACAGTAATATTTGAGTGTTATGGATTTGACATCACAAAAAGGGAAATAATAACAAGTATTGCAATCGTGGCCATAATGTTCATGCTTGGAACGATTATCTCAGGAGCTATTGCAGACTATACCGAAGAAAAAAAGAAAGAATATAATCAGGCAATGCAGATTGATTCAAAAGAACTCTTTGAGTATGGCATGAATACAAGCGTCGGCAATGCTTTTGTATATGGCCAGCTGAAGGCCGTTGATACAGTCACATTTGACGAAGTTGGTGGCCAGTGGCTAAGAATATCTAAAGAGCGTGAAGATTATACCAGACATGAAAGAGAAGTTAAGCATACAGATTCAGAGGGACATACTTACTATGAAACAGAAGTATATTACACATGGGATCATGTATCGACTAAAGTAAAGCATTCCGAAAAAATAACATTTATGGATATTGAATTCGATTATGATCTGATTGATGTGAGCGATACAGAATACATTGATACGATATACAAGGGATTTGATACCAGATATATCTATCGAGGCAGCTCCATAGAGCATACTGGAACGATATACACTAATCTGCAGGATGGAGAGATGAAAAAATGCAGCCTATATGAGGACAGGACAATCCAGGAAGTGCTTGAATCGAAGAATAACGATTTTAGTCAGATTATATTCTGGATATTATGGATCTTGTTTATTGGATTCGTGACATACGGATTTTATTATCTGGATAACAGCTGGTTGAGGTGATTATGGCCAAATTAGGATATATCACAGTCAATTTTGAAAATACAATCATGGACATCTGCGACTCTCATCCAACATGTGAAGGTTGCGTCTTCCAGGAGCAATATAAAGGCTGTTACTTTAGGGGAAAGAGCCCTAAAGAATGGCATGAGCTGAGAGATGCAGCAGGAGCTGTTGTTGATGGGTTAGGTCGAGGAATTGAATTAAATATTCAAGAACATGATAAGAAATCACGAGAACATACGATTTAATCACGAAAAGGAGATGCAAATGCAGCAGAATAGAGATTTTTATTTAGGCGTAGAAGAGTCTGATGGAACTATAAAAAGAATATGCAATATCAATGAAATCAAAGATATGGAGCTGACAGTTGAGGCAACTGAAGTTGAACGCTTATTTAGCAATGCAGAATTCACATTTGAAATTCATGATAATTTCAATATAATTGGCCGAATCTTTTGTGTGTTGAATAATGTCAGAAAATTCAAAGGGATGCCGATGCATAGAAAGAGAGCTTTCAAGAAGGCTCATAAAATTGCGAAGCGGATGCAGCAGGATAAATTGATAGCAGTAGATTTGGCGAATGAGCCATAAAAAAGATAATAACGAAATAATTCAAGAATGAAACGTGAAATGTGGCTCAAATCAAGCATATGAAGCCCACAAGTACATATAAAATATAATACTCATATCAAGTGCGATACACAAAGGGAGTATTTCGGTGTTATTATGCTACTAGGAACAGTTGGAACTGAATTGTTCAAGCGTTTCAAAACACTATTATTCTCCTAAGAAAAATGAGTCCAGAAAGCAGCTAATTGTTAGCTGCTTTTTTGGTGCTCAAATTTAAGCTATGAGTTTCTATAAACAAAATCGTAAAGAACAAAATAGATTCTATGATTCAAAGAAATGGAGACGCTGCAGGGAAGTCTATCTCTCAGAGCATCCATTATGTGAGCGATGCCTGAAAGCTGGAAGAGCTTCGACAGCTGATCATGTTCATCACAAGATTGAATTAACAGAAGAAAATTATAAGGATCCAATGATAGCCTTAAACCCCTGAGCATCTTGAAGCACTGTGCTTTGATTGCCACCAGAAAGAGCATCATGAAGGCGATGAGGTCGGAAAAGACTACTACTTCGACGCGAATGGGAACCTTTGTTCGGTTTTGGGCTCAGGGATAGGGGGGCAGAAGCCTTGAAAATAGGGCGCCGCACGGGCGGCTAATGGGTCAGCCACGTACCTCAACCAAAAAACGCATGGTTTTTTGGAAAATTCGAGGTTTTTGCTTCTATTTAAAAAAGTATGTTCATTTTTAAAACAAAATTTAAAAAGTTTACCCTTTTTTGATTGGGGTTTTGCAGGCATTTTGTGAGTAACCGAAAAGGAGAGTACAAAATGGCAACTAAAAAGAAAGAAAACATCACAAAGAAGTCACTTGAAGAGCAAGCCGACCTCATTCTGGCCAAAGCTGAAGGGATGGGGGTCGAAGCTGCTTATTTTTTTTCCACAACATTCAAAAAATATCAATTCCAGGTAAAAATCATGGATGATCTGGAGAAAGAGATACTTGAGAATGGCGTGACAGTAGAAAAAGAATATGTCAAAGGAAGAAGTAACCTATATACGAATCCGGCAATTGCTGAATACAACAAAACGGCTACAGCTGCTAATGGAACGCTCAGCACATTACTCAAAATCTTAACGACATTAGAAGAAACAGAAGGAATCGAGTCTGGCGATTTGATGAGTGAATTTCTGGCTCTGTAATGCAGATAAAAAAATATAATTACATTCTGCAATATTGGAAAAAAATTCAATCTGGCGAGATAAAGGTGAGCCATAAGGTTTACCAGACAATGGAAGAGCTCATCGATATTCAAAATGGAAAAAATAAAAAATACCATTTTGATCCTGTCTTGGCCAATCGTCCAATATTGTTCATTGAAACATTCTGCAGACAATCGAAAGGTAAACACGCAGGGAAGCCTTTAAAGCTTGAATTATATGAAAAAGTAATGATTCAAGCAATTTATGGGATTGTAGATAAGAATGGCATAAGAAAATATCAAGAAGTTTTGATTATTATGGCCAGAAAAAACGGAAAGTCAACTCTACTTTCCGGCTTAGGCAATTATGGATTACTGGGCGATAAAGAAGGCGGCCCAGAAATTGATTGCGTTTCTACGAAAAAAGATGCTGCGAAAATCGTTTTCAATGAAGCAAAGAAGATGGTTAGACAATCGCCATATCTGCGTAAGTATATTACTTCGAGAAAATCTGATTTGTATTGCGAAAAGAATTTCGGAACATATCAGCCGCTATCAAGCGATTCAGATACATTGGACGGATTGAATCCTTCGATGGTAATTCTGGATGAATGCCACGCAATAAAGGACAGAAATCTTTACGACGTAATGAAGCAAGCGCTTTCTGCAGAGTCACGAGAGCAACCACTATTTATCACGATTACAACCAGCGGATTCATCCGCGAAGGAATATATGACGAGCTCTATGATTATGCTGAGCAAGTTCTAAATGGTGAAATAGAAGATGAACATTTTTTGTCATTCATCTGCGAGCTGGATGAATTATCTGAATGGCTGAAGGAAGATTGCTGGATCAAAGCCAATCCAGGAATTGGAACAGTTAAATCAAAGGCAAAGCTTAGAGCTGCTGTTAATAGAGCTTTAGTTCAGCCAAATTATAGAAAAACAGTTCTCACAAAGGATTTCAACCTGAAGAACATATCAGCTTCGAGCTGGCTGAAATGGGAAGAGATTGATAATCCTGCGACCTTCGACATGGAGCTTATAAGAAACACGTATGCGATAGCAGGATGCGATTTGTCATCAGTTAAGGATTTGACGTGTGCAACGCTTCTGATCAGGCGAAGAGATGATGAAACAATCTACGTGCTGCAGCATTACTTTCTTCCAGCATCAAGAATCGATGAGCTGGACGCAAAGAGCTCGAAGGAAGCTCCATACAAGACATGGGAAGAACGTGGATTAATGACTTTCTGCGAAGGAGAGATGGTCCAATATTCAGATGTCACAGCCTGGTATAAACAGATGCGCGAAGAATATCAGATTGATATATGGCGATGTGGCTACGATAGAGCTATGGCCAATTACTGGGTACAAGAAATGGAATGGGAATTCGGCGATGTCATGGAAGCAGTAGCCCAGGGTGCAAAAACGTGGACTGTACCAATGAAAGAGCTAGGCGCAATGTTGGCCGAACATAGAATTAATTATAACAACAATCCGATTTTGAAGTGGTGTCTGACCAATACGGCCGTCAAGGAAATCGGCTCACTTGAATCGATTGAGCCTATCAAAATGCAGAAAAGGCGACGAATCGATGGAATGGTCAGCTTACTTAATGCGTATGTAATATACGTTAAATGCAGACAAGATTATTTGAATCGAGTAGAAGGATAAGGAGCGAAAAATGGGATTTTTTGATTTTTTCAGAAGAAACGGAAGGGCTGAAAGCAGAAAAAAAGAAATAGGCCAGGCAGTTCCATTTTATATTCATGCTTGGAATTATAGACATTTCCATGGTGAGCTCCTTGATATGGATGTGATTGTGGCTTGTATTGATGCACTTGCTCGTAACCTGGGAAAGATGGAGCTGCAAGCTGTCCGAAAAGTTAAAGAACAGATGAGCGTCACTGAAAGGACTAAAGAAGTCGATAAAGTTCTGAAAAAGCCTAATAAGTATATGACCAGTTACGATTTTATATACAAGGTGGCTGCGCTATATTATGCGACTAACAATGTGTTCATCTGGCCTGAATACGACTCTGAAGGAAAGCTTCAGGCATTATGGCCGATTAACTACAAGAGTTTTAAGATTTACGAAGTTGATGGAAAAGTAATCGCGAGATTTGAGCTGCAGCACAATCATTTTTACTCGATTCCATATAGCCAGATTATTCACCTGAGGAATCACTTTTTTAATGATCCGCTTTATGGCGATGAAAATTCTCCATTCATGCCTATCTGTGAGCTGATGCATGCACAAAATCAAGGCATCATTGAAGGCATCAAGTCGAGTGCAATCATCAGAGGCCTTCTGAAGGCGGCCCAGGTAATGAAGGAAGAGGATATCGAAAAAGCCAGGGTTCAGTTCAAGAAAGACAATTATGAGATGGAAAACAATGGCGGCGTAATCGTTATTGATTCAAAGTTCGATTACACTCAGATTGATTCAAAGCCTTATGTGGTGGACGCAGATACAAGAGAGCAGACAAAGAAAGCTGCTTTTGAATATTATGGCGTTAATGAAGATTTTTTGACGAACAATTTCACTTCGGAAAAATACGAAGCGGTATATGAAGGAAGGCTGGAGCCATTTGCAGTAATGTTCACTGGAGCGCTTACAGCTTTTTTATTTACAGAACGAGAGCAAGGATTTGGCGATTTTGTCCAGGCTAATATGGCAAAGCTTAAATATCAGCCATTAAAGACAATCACAGAAGTCATTTCTACGACTAGAGAGCTGGGATTATTCACTAGAGATGAATATCGAATGATGTTAGGCTATGAGCCTTTAGGCCCAGAGCGTGGCGGTGATGACATCATGATTGCAACGAATAACTATACAGCGTCAGCTGATGTTGACCAAACACAAGTTGATCAGGAAGGAGATAGCAATGAGTGAGAAGGAAAGAGAGATTCGTTCTTTTTTGGGAGCTGTAGAGAGTAGAGCTGCTGATAATGATGATCAGATTCATTTGGCAGGAACGCCTATCGTGTTCAATCAGTCCACTGATATCGGTGGATGGTGGGAAGAAGTAATTGAGCCTGGAGCAATTGACGAAGAGACTCTGAGAGATGTGAGGCTGCTTGTTAATCATGACTTTAGTGGTATTCCACTGGCTAGAAGCCGTAGAAATACACCTAATGCGACCATGAGACTTTTCATTCGACCTGAAAAAGTGGACATGGAAGCAGATTTGGATGCAAAAAATCCGAAGGCAATTGAATTAGATTCAGCAGTTAAGCGAGGAGACATTTCTGGAATGTCCTTCGCTTTTTTAGTTGACGGCGATAGATGGGACCGACTGGATAGCGATTATCCAAAACGAACCATTACGCATATATCTGAGATTTTTGAAGTCTCAGCTGTGACAATGCCAGCATATGAGCAGACATCAATCTCTTCAAGGTCGCTGGAGAGTGGCAAGAAGAGTCTTGAAGAAGCTAGAGCTGCGCTGGATAGCGCAAAGAAGCGTTCTGCGAAGATTGCTGAGTTAAATCAGACATTAGAGGAGATGAAAAAATGACACCTGAAATGAGAGAAATTGATGAGCAACTCAAAGCTCTCGAAGAAAGAGTCAATGGACTTAGTCCTTTAGCGGAGACAGCTGAAGAGACAGAAATCGAGGCACGAAACAAGGAGCTCAAAGATATAGCTGAGGAGCGCAAGGCTTTAGAGGCTAGAAAGCTTGAGCTTGAAGCTGAAGAGAGAGCTGCAGCAAAGCTTAACGAAAATCCTGCAGCTGGGAAAGAAATTGTTCCAGAAAATCGAAAGGAGACAAAAATGGAAGCTAAAGAATTAAGAAATTCTCCTGAGTATATTGATGCATTTGCTCAGGCTATTAAGGGCGATGACAGCGCTCTTCGTTCAATTCTCACAGAAAATGCAGTTGGTGGAGAGATTCCTATTCCTGAATTCGCTGAAGAGCGTATCAGAACAGCTTGGGAAACAGATGAAATCCTTAACAGAGTCGGAAAGACATACGTTAAGGGAAATCTTAAAATCGGCTTCGAAATCAGCGGATCTGATGCTGTTATTCATCTTGAGGGTGCTGACGCTCCAGATGAGGAAGAGTTACATTTGGGCATTGTTACTCTTATCCCACAGAGCATCAAGAAATGGATCACTGTTTCTGACGAAGCTCTCGATATGAAGAGCCAGGAATTCATCGAATACATTTATGATGAGTTAGGCCACAGAATTGCAAAGGCTGCGGCTGATATCGTTGTTGCAAAGATTGCAGCTCTTCCACAGACTTCAACAGCAACTACTCCATACGCTGCTCTTGTAAAGCTTGCTCCTTCAGCTACTACAATGGTCAACGCTGTTGCTAATCTTTCAGACGAAGCAACTAACAACGTAGCAATCATGAATAAGCTCACCTGGGCAGATTTCAAGAGCATCACCACAGGCGACGGATATCCTCTTCAGGATCCATTTGCTGGCCTCGTGGTTCTGTTTAACAACAGCCTTCCAGCCTACTCTAAAGCATCTGAGGATGATGTATATGCAATCGTTGGAGACCTTGCATCAGGATTTAGAGCTAACTTCCCTAATGGTGAAGAGATCAGAATTAAGATGGATGATCTATCACTCGCTGAAGCTGATCTTGTTAAGTTCGTTGGCCGTAAGTACGTTGCTCTTGAGGCTGTTGCTCCAGGAAGATTCACGCTTATTACTAAGCCAGCCGCATAAGAGGTAGCTCTTTGAAGATTAAATTGACAGCCGACACAAGGGTGCTGTTACCAGCTGGCACTCTTGTGGATGTCTCAAAAGACACAGCTGACGTAATTTTAAAATTAGGACGCTGTGTAGTAGTACCAGAAGAGAAGGCTGTTGCTAAGGCTGAAGATGTTGGAAAGCCTGAAGCCGTTGAGAAAGCTGAAAAGCCCTCAAAAAAGAAAGGAACTAAAAAAGACTAGAAAGGATTATCGCTATGACCGATACAGAGCTTTTGACCTTCGTGAAAAATTCGTTAAGGGTAGTCACATCGACATTCGATGCTGAAATCGATGCATTGATTGACGCTGCTAAGACGGATATTACACAGGCCACAAATGATGAATTTGATATCACAGACCCAGTGCAATGCAATGCGGTAGCTGTATATTGCCAGGCTTATTTCGGTTATGGTGACGAGAAGGCAGTCAACAGATATCAGCAGATGCTGCAGATGATTGGACTGAGACATATAAAGGAGCCAGGCACATGAGAGATGAAGGGATTTTGAAGTTCTATAAGCTGACGAATACAGCTGCTAATGGACAGATTCCGATTGAGCAGTTAGTTTCTCTCAATCTGGCTGCTTATTATGCAAATAGGACAATCGGAATGCAACGACTGTACGCAGCTAAAGGCAATAATTATCGACTCGATAAGCTTGTCCGTTGCTATAATACAATCCTTCCTGAAGAAGCTCAATATGTCATTCTTGAGGACGGAAGGCAGTACAGGATCGAAGATATCAATGTGATTGCTGATGAAGATGCCGTTGATTTATCACTTGAAAGGATAATGAATTACTATGATGTTATTGACCCAGCTCCTTGAGATTCCATTTACTACATTTGGAGCGATTGAGGATGTAAATATATACCACTATAGAAAGCCTTCTACCGTTAAAGCTCCTTATGCAGTGTGGCAAGAGGAGAATGATGATTCATTTTATTCTAACAATGGTAAATCAGAGCGAAGCCTGAACGGAATCCTTGACTATTATACGACAGTCAATAATGACATCGACCCAAATCTTGATACGCTTGAACAGGCGTTGATTGACATGGGAGCGAGCTGGGCGTTGACTGCTACGCAATATGAAGCTGATACGAATTTGATTCATTATTCATGGGATTGGAGTGTGGGCCATGCCAAAAGTAACAGTTAAAGGGCTGACTGAGACAGTCAAAATGCTAGAAAACATTGAAAAAGATACTGATAGCATTCTTGAAGCTGCTTTAAAAAAAGGCGGTGGAATCGTCACGGACACAATGAGGTCTGAACTGAATCAGTTAAAGACTTCTGACGAATACCAGGGCGGAGATGGAAAGAGATACTGCAAGCCTGAGGAAAAGAAGGGCCTTCTTGAAGCTTTGGGCTATACGCCAGTCAAAATGAATGGATCTAAATTTGATATCAACACTGGATTCGATGGATATAATTCAAATGTCACAAAAAAATATCCAAAGGGCCACGCAAATCAGATGATTGCGAATTCAATCAACAAAGGCACATCCTTTATGATTGCGCAGCCATTTATTAATCGTACCAGGAACAAAGCAAAAACTGATGCGGTGGATGGTATGCAAGAAGAATTAGATAAAGAGATTAAAAGACTTACAAAGTAGGTCTTTTTTTTATTGTTTAGAAAGGAGATTGAAAAATGGCAGCAGCTGGAAAAGTAATCACAGGCTATTCTCTTCCTTATGTCGCGCTTTACGCAGCTAGTGAAGGAGTAGTTACTTATTCATCTGGCCAGAAGCTTGCTCGTGGCGTTTCTGTTGAAGCATCACCTGAAAGCTCTGACTCTAATAATTTCTATGCTGATAATATCATTGCCGAATCTCTCGCAGGAGCTTTCACGGGTGGACAGGTAACACTCACCGTCGACGGATTGCTTCAGGCATCAGAGAGATTGATTCAGGGCCTTCCTGCATTAGATGATGATGGTCTTGCTCACTACAATGATGATCAGCAGAAGCCATATTGTGGTATCGGCTTCATCGTGCGCTATATGTCAGAGGGAGTGACATACTATGCGCCTATCATCTTCCCTAAGGGAACATTTAATCAGCTTGAGATGTCAGCCGAGACACAGGGCGAGGAAGTTGATTTCCAGACTCAGAAACTTGTGTTTAATATCATGAAAGATGATACAGCTAAGCATGACTGGAAGCTCGTAGGTGGAGAGCTTGCAACAGAGTCAGCAGCTGAAGCTATTATCAAGGATTATTTTGGAATTGCGTAATTCTTGCGTAATAAATGTGTAAATTATGTGTAGAAAGTGTGGAAGGGTTCAATTGTTGAGCCCTTCCATTTTTAAAACTCAGCTTGAAGGGGGTTTTACGTGAACGAAACAAAAGAAAAGTTATTAAATATTCAATTCGCACGCAATGTCTGGGCTGAAAGAAGGCTTTGTCGTTTGGCTCCAGGCAATAATATAGCCCGTTTCAAGGAATGCCTTGAAATCGAGGATTCTGATAAGCAATTTGGCGTTATGCAAGACATAATAATGATCATGCATGAGGCTTATGAAGTCCAAATGAAATACTCAAATAGTGAGTACGAGCCTTTTGAAGTGACTCATGAAATGATGGATATTCTTTTGAACGAAGATGAATTCATGGGACTCGTTCAAAGAGCTCTTGCTGTATTTGATAAAGATGGAGAAGTGACTGTTGAGGCTGAGCCAAAAGGCAAAAAAAAAGAACAGATAAAATCTACTTGAACGAAGCCTGGTATATATATCTAGGGCGTAAGCTTGGGATGAGCAAAGAAGAAACTCTGGCCACTAAATGGGGGGAGTTCGTTGATATGCTCAACTGCAGGGCAATTGAGAACGGCACAGCGCGACAGATTCCACCAAAACAAAGAATTGATATGGTGCAATTTTTAGGCATATAAGGAGAAAACTATGGCTAATATTGGCGTTAAGATTGAGCTTGAAGGAGCTCCTCAATATAAGGA
>JAEIGA010002662.1_pt1 | contig 28380 bp, 22 predicted proteins | sample 9270691 | NCBI WGS metagenome assembly JAEIGA01 (sample SAMN17057246, study PRJNA624740) | gut metagenome | biome: biome; isolation source: fecal sample | host: Bos grunniens | place: China: Xizang | collected 2019
GTATAGGTTCAAATCCTATTGGACGTAATACTGTGTCGAAAACAAGTACGCCCTTGTCCAAAGAGAGTGGTTGGGTAGTGTGTCAATTATATTCTATACTGTGCAATATGCGGATTAATCAATTATCTCTCTTGTAGTAAAAAAAGTTCCGTTGACTCTTTAATGGCTTCTTTCAAAATTGCTTCCGCTTGTTCCGTAGACACCTTTGTGGAACGAATAATTTCACCAAAACTAGGTTTGTTTGTTGTTATATACTCGCGCAGCTGAACCAAGAATCGTTTCACCTGTTCAACATTTAACACATCTAAATATCCATTAACTCCGGTGTAAATGGTAGCTACTTGTTCCTCTACGGATAATGGGGCTGACTGAGATTGTTTGAGAAGCTCGCGCAATCGTTGTCCTCTAGCTAACTGATTTTGAGTAGTTTTATCTAGGTCAGAAGCAAATTGGGCGAAAGCCTCTAATTCTGCAGATTGCGCTAATTCTAATTTCAATTTCCCGGCTACTTGTTTCATAGCTTTGATTTGAGCCGCCGAGCCTACCCTAGATACAGAAATACCTACATTAATTGCCGGTCGAATCCCAGCGTTAAATAGATCTGCTGATAGAAATGTTTATCCATCGGTAATAGAAATAACATTGGTAGGGATATAAGCCGAGACATCTCCCGCCTGTGTCTCTACGATGGGTAAAGCTGTCATACTGCCTTCCCCTAATTGTGAACTCAACTTAGCTGCCCTCTCCAAGAGACGAGAATGTAAGTGAAAAACATCTCCCGGATATGCTTCTCGCCCAGGTGGTCTTCTCAATAACAGAGACATCTGTCGGTAAGCCTGGGCTTGTTTGGAAAGGTCATCATATATAATCGAGGTATGCTGTTTACGATACATGAAGTATTCAGCTAGAGCTGCTCCTGTGTATGGGGCGAGGTATTGCAGAGTGGCTGGAGAATTTGCAGTTTCCGAAACTACGATGGTGTATTCCATGGCGCCGCGCTCCTGGAAGGTATCGACTACCTGAGCTACAGAAGAAGCCTTTTGACCGATAGCTACGTAGACACATATAACATTTTGACCCTTCTGGTTCAAAATTGTATCTGTAGCTACTGCCGTTTTGCCTGTTTGTCTATCTCCAATAATTAATTCCCGTTGACCACGCCCAATAGGAATCATCGAATCGATAGCAATCAAACCTGTTTGTAGGGGTTCGTACACGGAGCGTCTTGAAATAATACCCGGAGCGGGAGATTCTATCGATCTGAACTCAGAAGCTTGGATTTGTCCCTTACCGTCGATAGGTTGGGCCAACGCATTTACGACACGGCCTAAAGACGAGTCACTAACTGGTATTTGAGCGATCTTCCCCGTTGCTCGTACGGAACCTCCTTCTTGTATAGTTAAACCATCGCCCGTCGGTACAGCCCCAACATTATCAGATTCCAGATTCGAAGCAATGCCAACTGTACCGTCTTCGGATTCCACCAATTCGCCAGCCATTACTTGGTTAAGTCCATGAATACGGGCGATTCCGTCTCCCACTTAAAGTACAGTGCCGATGTTAACAACTTTCATTTCTGGGACATATCCTTCGATTTGCTTGCGAATGATGCTGCTAATTTCGTCAGGTTGGATATTTATTACCATTTTTGCCGAAAAGTATTACTGCGAAAGGGAAAAGTAAAAATGAAACCTTTTTCATGATAAAATTGGGATCTGATAGTTGTAATTAAGCAGATTTGTTAACAATAGCTCTGAACAAGCCAATATGATAATCAATCATTTGCAGATGCAACTCATGAGTTAACCGACTATTCAAACTTTCCAAAGCCCTTTCCGATGCTAGTCGAGAAACTTGCTGCCGAACTTGCTCAATTGCTCGTTGTTTCTCAAAACGAATCGCATAATTTTTACTATCTTCAAGTCCTCTTAAATCATTGTCCGCTGCATCGACGAGATCTCGCCGCTCCTTATCCATCTGTGTAAGTCCACTGATACGAATTTCATCCGCCTTTATTTCTGCTTGTTGCAATCGAATACGAGCCCTCCGAAGTTTTTCAGTCGCTTCAGTATGACGTTCCTCCGCATCTCGAATTGTGTTTGAAATTGTCCTTTCACGATTTTCTAAAAAATTGATCAATGAAAGTGGATTACAAATCTTCAATTTTCAAAGACTAATGATCTCTTCCCAAACCGGACATGGATCTTTCAATCCATCCGGCTTTCCTGCCCGTCTCTCACGATGAGTTGAGTTAGGAAATCTAATAGACAATCCTACGCGGGCCTGCTTCCCCCCTTCTGTCTCGACTGGTAAGATTTACCCGGAATCAGTTCGTAAAAAATAACTAATCCTTGAAAAAGTAAAGAATTGGTAGCTCTTCCAAAAAATTATTTAAATTAGTCGGAAGCCGCTTACTCTAAGTGGTATTCGTCTTGGATGGGTTGTCCATTCAGCAAATTGAGCGAGATCAGGATAAATCAACTCCGATATATTTTAATATATACCTATCCAGAAAATTATTTTGAAATGTGGAAAAAGTTAAAGCATTCCCGATACGAGCGTCATATAGCGAGTTATGCATTCTTGACTGCGACTTTATTTATGCGACAGGGGAAAGAAAACCCCAAATTTGCTAAGACTTCAAGCTATTTGGCTTTAACCATATTGACAAAGTCCCGAGAATTGGTCGGTGAGAATCGGGGTTTCACCAATGGAACGGAATGCTCTGGTTCTTGCATAACATTTATTTGCAGGTAATTCGTCGGGTTTTGCACCTTTTCCCGCCCAATTCTTCTTTTTTAGGTGCAACTGAATAAATCAATTATCCCACTTAGATGTACGACTCGCACACACCCCCTTTCCGTAATAAAACAATATACCTAGTACCAAGACTAAGTTGATCAGGTTTATCTCAAATATATTAGTATTTAGGCCAATACTTCCAGCGGGGGCCCAATAACTCGAGGGAGTGACGATCTCACTTATACTTCTCGTATTCCTTTCCCTCCTTGAAGGTTTTACGAATTTGGGCAACTTCTGGTCTAGCCTAGTAAAATTTGACAAATTACGGAACGGGAAGTAGGAAAAAAAATCACATAAGAGATGTGATTCTTTTTCTGAGTCATTCACTTCGGCAACGAAGTGTAGTTTCTCTAAGTTTATTGAAAAAGTTCTACTCTGTAGAAAGCGGAAAATAAAAAAGCTAAGCAAAGGCTTGGCCACATAAAGAAGGAGGTGATTTTTCCCCCTTCCAAGCCCCCTAAAACTAAAAGAAGAAAAAGAAATTTAGTAGTTTATTGTTGACTTGGAAATGATTTGATTTGGAAACGGAACGGAGGGGTAGTAAACGGTCGATATATCCAATTAAATTTCTATTTCTAATAGAAGAAACGTTTTATACAAGCGGATTTGCAAATGACGGGGCTGGAGCTACAACTGATCCATAAATTGTCAAAGCTTCCATGAAAGCCAAACTCAACAATAAAGTGCCTCGTATCTTACCTTCTGCTTCTGGTTGTCTTGCTATACCCTCGACCGCCTGACCCGCAGCAGTGCCTTGGCCGACACCGGGTCCGATTGAAGCAAGACCTACAGCTAATCCAGCGGCGATAACGGAAGCGGCAGAAATCAATGGGTTCGTATTAGTCTCCTCCTATTTCATTTATGAAAGTCAGTTTTGCGTATTTCGTCGAGTATCAATAAAATCTGATTTGACGAAGATATTTGAATCAAGAAAAATTAGAAAATTCATTTTTATCTATGGAACTCATTAAGACTGGTAATGTGGTACAATACTCGCGTACTTGCTTGATGTTCAAGTGAAAACAACCTTTGAACAGGAAAGCATCTACTTCAATTTCAGCTAGATGTCGGTCAGTAAAATTTTTTGACTGGCGCGAATATTCTAATCGGATCAAAGGATTTTTGGTATTCGATATTAATACCAATCATTTATCAAACCACGTCTATCCCAATCCTAGCGGGGATAAAATCCAAGAACTTCTAACTTCATCTATCGCACATTGAGATCTAGCATCACCGGCTCAAATGAGAAACATAACAAAAATATCGATCTACCGTGTCCCCCCCGTAAAGCATTTTGGTGAAACATTTGAGCTCGATCACTAATTTTTTTTTATTCTACCTAATTTTACTTTCTTTCCATTTAATACCTTAAACGGTTCAATTCAATTTGTGCGTATGTATCTGCAGGGGGTGGGGGGGGGGCCGGCTCCTTTCGAAACTACTCAAATTTGCGAAAGGGAAAGAAGGGAGGCGCGGTTTTCGTACTGTAAGGTCATGATACCACATAAATGGTCTTCTTTCACTACAGCAACCCGCTAAATTATACTCAAAAATTATTTTGTGTAACTAAATTACAGTTATATTTCAACCAATTAATGATGACCTTCCGTAGATTCCCCGATATAAGCTGCAGCTAAGGTAGCAGAGATTAAAGCTTGTATGGCACTCGTGAATAAGCCCAAAGGCGTCGTAGGTACGGGAACAATTAAAGGTACTAGGGAGACGAGAACAGCTACTACTAACTCGTCAGCCAAAATGTTTCCGAACAATCGGAAACTAAGTGATAGGGGTTTGGTAGAGTCTTCCAAAATATTGATAGGTAATAATACCGGAGTCGGCTGTATGTACTTGCCGGAGTAGCTAAAACCCCTCTTGTGCAAACCCGCATAGAAATGTGCTACTGATGTAAGCAAGGCTAGCGCAACGGTGGTATTAATATCGTTCGTAGGTGCAGCCAGCTCTCCATGAGGTAACTGAATGACTCGCCAAGGAAACAAAGCACCTGACCAGTTGGAAACGAAAATGAATAGAAACATCGTCCCAATAAATGGGACCCAGGGGCGATATTCCTCCTCCCCCATCTGAGTCCTGGTTGAATCTCGAATAGATTCAAGAACATACTCAATAAAATTTTGTGTACCCGTTGGTATCGACTGCAAATTCCTGGTAGTTACGGCGGGTAGAGCTAGCAATATAGCGATAACGACCCGAGAAGTTATAAGAACCTGCGCGTGAACCTGAAAATTTCCTATTTGCCAATAGAAATGTTAACCTACTTCTACACTCGATACTTGATGCAGATTACCAATTTCATCAAATTGCAATTGCTCAATTTGCGTAATACCCCCCCTCCCAATGAAGAGCTAAATTATCTGAAATATTTATCATTACATAAAATTTTTGAAAAGGAAAAGGCAAATTCCCTTTCCATCAAAATTTACGATTTCCCAAATCGACTCATTTTCCGAACTACTTTGTTGCAAGTCGTCGAGGTAGTTTTGGTATGCAACTAATAGCCTTTCTGTCCATCAAGTTACCTCCGGAACCTTCATGTCCGAACGACCCTCATGAATAGCTAATGCTGATTTATCTAATATCCATCGGATCGAAGATCTAGCATCATCGTTACCAGGAATTGGAACGTCTACAAGATCCGGATCGCAATCTGTGTCGACGATACAAATTGTGGGAATACCCAGAATACTGCATTCCCTGATAGCAGTAGATTATTCGTGTTGATCGGTAGTTGTCGCAATATCGGGTGAATCTGACATATATTGAATCCCACCTAAACATTTTTTTAGTCTGAACAATTATCCCCTCAAAATCGCGGCCTCCTGTTTTGGAAGTCGATCGAATCCCCCTCTATCTTCTTCAGTTTGCAAGTATTGAAACCTGCGTAGACGTGTTTCTGTAGTGACCCAATTTGTTAACATACCACCTAACCATTTCTCATTTACATAATGGCATTGAGACCTTAGTGCAGCTGATACTATCAAATCAGTTACTTGATGCTTTGTACCCACCATCAGGAATTCCTTCCCTTCTGCTGCTGCATCGAATACCGAGTCACAGGCTTCAGATGAAAGACGGGCAGTCTGAGTTAGGTCCAGAATATGAACACCCCTACGTTCCGTAAATATATAAGAAGACATTTTTGGATTCCATCTCTGAGTTTGATGTCCGAAGTGAATTCCTGCCGCCATCATTCCTTCTGAGTCAATATTCCGATTTTTCTGTTGCATCTTCCCCTCATTTATGAAAAGAAATTTTAATTCGTCTCATTTTAACTACATTTAGTAAATTATTACAATCCAGTGATCTATTTTGCGACTCGAAATGGACGATAAATTTTTTTACTACCAAAGATTTTTCTATCACATTTCAAGGTGGAGACAAGGAAAAGATCGACTCAATTCTTTTCGAATAACGAAACTGGGATGGAAATCCTTCTTTTTGTGGTGACCGCATAGACTACTTCCTGTCTCCCATTTTGAATTTTTACTATTTTTATTTGCCAAATGAAACTCCTTTTGTTTATTCACTTTTAATTGACAAGCAATTTCCGGACTACCCGTTCCGACAGGAACGGCGTCACCGAGAACAACATTTTCTTTCAACCCCTTTAGCCAATCGATTCGGCCGCGAAGAGCGGCTTTAGCCAATACCCGAGTAGTTTCTTGAAAACTCGCTTCCGCCAGAAAACTAGTAGTGTTAAGAGAAGCCTTCGTCATTCCTAATACAATAGGCTCGTAAAAAATAGATCTCTTTAGCACGCGATTCATACGTTCCGCCTGTGACAACTCAACAAGCTCTCCGGGAAGAAATACGTTAGTTACCCCATCTTCGGATGTTACGACCCTAGACGTCAATTGGCAGACAATAATTTCTAGATGCTTGTCACATATTTGTACTCCTTGAGACTCATAAACTTCTCGAATTTGATCGATTAGAACTAGTTGGCAATGCTCCAAACTTCTCCCAGCACTTAGTAAGTGACTCCAGGCATTCCCAATTAATTTGGTAATACTTCGGCACCACCTTTCAAAAAGATCTTCGATTCCTGCTGGAATCGAAGCAATGGAACGGGACTCCAAGAGCTGTTCAACCTTTGGCAGACCTTGAGTAATGTCTCCAGATTTCAACCTATCATAGGGCAATGTTATTAATGTATCTCCCTCTTCGATAATATCCCCAGAAATCTTGTGGGGATTTGCTCCCCGGGTCACCAGAAGGGGTTTACCTGTTCTGACTAATGAATAATTCTGGTGAAGAGCTATGACCTGACCGGACTTCATACATGCACAATCTTTATATAGATATCGACCTTCACTGATCAGTAGTCCCAAACTGACTAACATAATTTCTCGACTAAACACTTTTGGCGGTAAATAAAGAGGTTTGTCCAATAATTTTTTTTTGGACAATGGATTTCCGGGGCATTTTAATAGTAGTTCTTTTTCATCAAAAAGATAAACTTTTCGATGTGCTAGATTATCTGTTGAATAATTAGCAAAACATTTTTTGCTAGAAAAAGCTTTGAGTGAAAAATGGGGAGTAATCGATAAGCAAAAAATCGATCGCGAAGTCCCCACTAGACCTACCTGCTCGGCTTTTCTTTGGCCGAAGTTGTAACTCGTTTTTCTAGTATTAACCCATTCCCCTTCAATATTTGGGTTTGCAAAAATTTTGGAAATAGATTTATATTCAGAATTCAATGAGATAGTTTTTTCATTTCCGCGGATACGGACGAAACCACTTCCCCCCAGTTTTGCTCTGTGAAAGTATTCCGCAATTTCTTTCTCGTAACCGCTCTCGCTTGAACCAGCAAACGAATAATTACGAGAGAAATTGAGCGGCGATAGAATCAGGAATGACGCAGCCGATTCCGGAGCCAGATGAATAGTACTTTTATAGTTGACGACTGAGTCAGGGCAACTGTTAGACGTATCAATTTGAGCGGTAGATGATTTGCTGGGAGGCGTTGATTCTTGAAAAAGCTGATTGACCCCGACTTTTCTTCGTGTGGGGGTAGATATCATTGGATTTACCTGAAGAAATGTATTGAGCAAATGGCTTATTTTCACGTTGATAAGAGATAAATAGTTTCTCTTTTCAGGAAGGGTTTCGTGCAGATATCTTTCCCACTCAATCATTAAACAAGTTCGAATTAATTGAATAGCTGTATGATTAATTACTTCAAATTTTTCACCGTTTCTGCAACAAATGACTGAAAGGGTTTCAGCTTTTGCGCGTCTCTGCGTCTTCGGTTTGTCGAAGCCGGATGGTACTTGTGCGAAGGATTTGCTAGATACATCGTATTCGATGACTGGTGTCGCCAGGACAGAGGTTTTCCTTTTTCCGCAAAACATAAGCGGTTTAAGATAAACCCAATTTTTGACTTTAATTTCATCAAAAAGCATATTGCCCGGCGCTATTAATTTATTATATCGCCGCAATAGATTAGCTAGCTTTTTCGGATTGTAAATAGATCCAGGTAAAATTTTTCTCGTAGTAGCATCTGCCGACGTCTCTATCAATCGACTCAATCCACCTGCTTTGGCAGTAACATTGCTAGTTATCCACGCACTTTCTTCGACACTAGCTTGATTTGTCACCAAAATAGACGACGGGGGTTTGTGCGTAACAAGAACCTTTTTGGGAATCGAAAAAAAATTTCCTAATTTTTCTATACTATAAAACGAGCATGAACTTTTTATTTCTGTCTCACCGGCGAAATCTAGGCTCTTTCGATTGATGGGTTCAATTTCTATAGTGCCATACTTAATGACCCCCGAAACAGTAGTTTGATACTCAAAGTTTTCGTAAGTAGCTGAAATGTAACCCTTATCCAAAACATGGTTTAATTGAGCATTGATATTTACGAAATGTAACCCATTAAATTTTATTTGGGGTCGTTCAAATAACAAGGAAACCGACTTCCCCACCTCGGGCCGCTCTACTCCGATATTTGAAAGGATGTAGTTGGATTTCGGTCGTTTTGACCAATTTGAAAAACATTTTGGATCGGCTCCAAATTCTTGAATACCTTTTTGAAAACCAATGCAGTTGTTGGCAACGGTTTTTGTCTCAACAATCTTTTCTGGGTGATTGTGTCTTTTCCCAATAGGGTGAGGTTCAATACCGACTCTATCTTGATCTTTATGGAAAAAAAAGTTTCCGTCAAAATTGCTAGAAGATCCCGAAAGAATCCATATATGACTTGCCTCTCGTACGAGACGAGAGATATTGCAGATGGAATCGCGGACTTGCCAAACAAATTTACTCCAGTGAATTTCTCCCTTTGAACTTGGGTAGATAGGTTTTTGAATACGTTCTTTTGGGGGAAATTCTCTGGCTCGTACTTCTGCGATGATTTGTTGCGACTCAACATACTGACCATTTCGAATCATAAGAAGACTCTGGGCTGGGATGACAGAGTCGTGTGTATCGCCGTAACTATCAATAATAAGGGGTAGATCATTTTGGCACATCCAAGCCGGATGTCCGTGCCTCGTACGCGTTGGGTGGACTAAATTTTCGTCGGAATTAATAAGTCCATTAAATGGAATTCGTACGTACTCCGCAATATCCCCAGTAAATACCCCGCCCGTATGAAAAGTCCTTAGCGTTAATTGAGTTCCCGGTTCTCCAATGGATTGACCTGCAATGATACCGACAGCTTCACCCAATTCTACTAAGTCGTAATGAGCAAGACTCCAACCGTAGCACAACTGACAAATCCGGAAAATGCTTCTGCATGTCAACGGAGATCTTACATGTATTGGTTGCAACGACGCTACCAAGTTACTAGCCACTCCATCACTGATATCTTGGTTACGGGTGGCAACACATCTGGCCTCCCAATAGACATGATCTGCTAACACACGCCCAACCAATCCTTGATGTGACATCCTTCCAATAAATCCTCGTGTTTGTTTGCCAATATTTGGAAAAGCGATACTTCTAACAGTTTCACAATCCTTCTTGCGTACAGCAATGTGTTGAACAACTTCGACAGGTCTACGTGTTAGGTATCCAGCGTCTGAGGTTCGCACGGCGGTATCCACCACTCCTTTCCGGGCACCGTAGCAAGAAATGATATATTCTGTCAGGGATAAGCCTTCGCGAAGATTTCTTCGTATGGGTAGGTCAATCACTTGACCTCGGGGATCCGACATTAATCCCCTCATGCCAAGTAATTGATGGACCTGGGAGATAGTCCCTCGGGCTCCCGAAAAAGACATCATGTGAACCGGATTCAAAGAATCGATTATTTTGAAACTTGGATTCATTTCTCGTTTCGAACATTCACTTGTGGCATACCAGGCTTCAATCGATTGACGTAACTTTTCTATGGCATGCAAACTTCCGCAGCGATAATGCTGCTCCGAGACGTAACCTTACTTCTCCGCGTCTCGTACAAGCCAACCTCTGGTTGGTACTGCTGAAAGATCGTCAATACCCGGTGAGACAGATACTTTTGTAGCTTGCTGAAAACCCAAAACCTTAACTTGATCCAAAATATTTGTCGTGGACGCGATTCCAAAACAAACGACTAACTTGCCGATGAGTCGCTTCATCGCAACCCTATCCATCGTTTTATTGCAAAAAGGTAATTCATTTCGTTCCATCATTATGAAGACCTCAACTTCATATATACATATAATATTTCACGGCATTTAGTAACCTTCTTTTTAGTAACTGATTTATTTACTCACCTATTCAATGTGGCAAAAAGCTTTTTCATTCCTCTTTTTCATTCCTCATTACTCTTACTAGACGTAACCAGTATCGACGTACTCGGCATAGACGAGATGGTGTATGGAGAAGAATTTTTTGACACACCTTGCAGCGCTTCTTTCAATTGTTGATTGAAGAAAATGCGACCAGTCGTTGTAAGTACATACATACTTGAGATATATTCGTCCTTACATTTTTTTATCTGATAATTTTCGTAAATATGAGAAGAAATTCCTAAAGATTCATATTGAGATTCAAAAGGTAATTCACGGGTTTTTGAACTAATAATTTGGAGATCGATTTCCCATCGAAGCCATAAGAGATTGGGGAAATCAACTTGTCTTGATTCTTTGGCCCGGATTAAGTCGCAGTAACTACCAAAATAGGGTATTTTAGCGGAATATACGTCAGTTTCGTCTATAAAAACGGGATGTCTATTTTTATAAATTCCTTGCCTATTTTCAATTGTTAATGCATAAAGACCCAGAAGCATGTCCTGACTCGGCACAGATACGGGATCGCCCGTGGCAGGAGATAATAAATTGATATGTGAAAACATCAGAAGACGAGCTTCAATCTGAGCTTCGAGAGATAAAGGTACATGAACGGCCATCTGATCCCCGTCAAAATCTGCGTTAGACCCCCCACAAACCAATGGATGCAGACGAATAGCGCGTCCTTCTATCAAAATGGGCTGAAATGCCTGTATGCCCAACCTGTGCAAAGTAGGTGCCCGATTCAGAAGTACAGGATGGCCTCGCATAACTTCCTGAAGAACTTCCCATATTACGGGGTCCCTCTTTCGTATCATGCACTTAGCAGCTCGTAAATTACAGGCGAGGTGTCACCCGATCAAGTTGCGGATTACAAAGGCTTGGAAAGGTTCAATTGACATTTCTCGAGGTAATCCACATTGGTGTAATGAAAGAGACGGGCCCACAACAATCACAGAACGACCTGAATAATCGACCCGCTTGCCGAGCAAATTCTCGCGAAATCGACCCTCTTTGCCCTCAATAACTTCTGAGAATGACTTGTAGGGTCGATTATGGATGTCCCTCGTTGGTTGCCCGCGTATACCACTATCTATAAGAGCATCTACAGCTTCTTGAACAAGCCTTTTTTGACAAACAATTAATCCTTCTGGTGTAAATTCACTGCCCGATAAGAATTCGATAAGAGTATTATTTCGATAAATAATTTTTCTATAAAGTTCGTTAAGATCAGAAGTAACCAATTCACCTTCATACAATTCGACTATTGGTCTTAATTCAGGGGGAAGAACCGGTATGAAATCCAAAACCATCCATTCTGGTTTTAATTTGGTCCGTAAAAAATCCTTGGCTAATTTAATTCGTCTAATCAAAAGATCTTTTCTTCTTTGAATTGTTCGATCTTCCCATTCAATCCCAACTGGTTTCTGTCTCGCTGACACCTGCCACTCTAAATACGCGCGATCTAAAAAACTTTGCAAATCTAAGCTAGCTAATCCTTTTTTAATAGCGTCTCCCCCAGTAGCAATTTCGTTTCTCTGAAGTGTTTCATAATTTCGGGTAGAAAGAAAAGTAGGAAGTATGTTTCTCCAGGATCGGTCTTCGTAATTGAACAGACCCCGCAGTCTTAATATGGTGGGCCTCTCGGCCACGGGCCTAGCTAGGAAAAGATTGGGATAGGTTGACTGACCCCCCCCCAGAATCGGACATGAACGTTTCCCCTCATCCGGCTCAAATAACTATTACCAAATTTAGAACCTGGCCATTTAAATGCTTTCGAGACACAATAGTACTTTTGTCTCATAGGAGATGAAATAGTTATTCATTACTCAAGTTCCAATTTCTCTTTTTTGAGTAGTCTTGATTCCCCCATTTTATATGATTCTGTCGGAAAGGAAGTAGCTCCTCTCCACCATAAATTGGAAATTTTTTTACTTGTTCCTAATGTGATCACTTCCCCCCTTTGGGTTTCCACTCCACTTCGATGGCTAGCAATTCATTTGGAAAGTATATGCGATGATTAGCTTCCCATAACCATCTCTAGAGTCTCTTTTAACAGCAAGGAAAAGGACCCGAGGGCTCATGTTGGAAAGCACTTCACTTCAATATTCTTTTACCAACCTGAACCAAATAATTTCTAACGAAGCCTAATTAGTGGATTCTTTTTCTTTCCTTTATCAGAAAATAACCATGGGGGAGGTTCTATGGTTTGTACGCAATATATATTATCTTTCCCCCCGAGTTGCACGATACTTCCCATTTGGGTCGAGGACGTGTCGGTTGGAGGCCTTCCATTCCCAGATGGAATGATAGATTGTATCAAATCTATGCTGATCAACACGTAAAGTCGAGTCACACATCGCAATATACTGGGCTTTCCAATTCTTTAAGAGGTTTCGCAAGTAGATTTGCAATATAACTAGGGATTCGTTTCAAAAACCATACGTGGGTTACTGGACACGCGAGTTTGACGTATCCCATTCGATATCTACGAACTCGGGAGTCAGTAAACTCGACTCCGCAATGCTTGCAAAATCTAGAATATTTCTCCTCGCTATTGACAGAGCGGTAGTTTCCACAAGCACAGATTCCACTTCTTATAGGCCCAAATATTCTTTCGCGAAATGACCCATTTCTCTCTGGTTTATGAGTCTTGTAATGCAACGTATAAGGTTAATCGACTTGCCCGACCACATCTCCATTAGGTAACTCCCTCTCGGCCCAACTGAGAATATGTTCAGGAGAAGCCAGTCCAATTCGAAGTTGTTGATAATTAGTTCGATGAATCATAATAAAATCTTGATTAATTTTTCACAAAATAAAATTCGGTAAAAGATCAGATATTTTCAAATTCCCTTCCCAAATTTTCTTCAGTTAGAAAATTGCGCTCCAAATTTAGGCCCATGCGTCGTAACTCTCGAACTAGCAATCGGAAAGACTCTGGAACAGTATTGGGTTTGTGAACGGGTTTTCCAGTCATAATTGCACTAGGTACCTTATAACGAGCCTGAATATGATCTGATTTAGTTGTAAGCATTTCTTGCAACGTGTAGGACACGCCGAAACCCTCCGAAGCCCAAACTTCCATTTCCCCAACCCGTTGTCCCCCCCGTCTTGATTTCCCCTTGAGAGGCTGCTGCGTAACAAGCGCATAGGGTCCACTTGATCGTGCATGAATTTTATCATCAACCTGATGAATAAGTTTCATTATATAAGCCTTCCCGGTTGTAATAGGTTGTCCGAAGGGATCACCCGTTCGTCCATCGATCAATCGACTTTTTCCGGGGTGACTGGGTTCGAATAACCACGGATTATTCGTCCTCGCGCCAGCTTCATTAAGTTCGGCAAATACTAGTTTTCTGGAAGCTTCTCGTTCATATCTTTCGTCGAAGGGTACTATACGGTAATGAGTTTCTGGAAACTCCCCAGCTAACCCCAATAGGCATTCGAAAATCTGTCCCACATTCATTCGTGAAGGTACTCCTAAAGGACTTAGTATCATATCGACCGGGGTACCATCTTGAAGGTAGGGCATATCTTGTCTGGTTAATATTTTTGAAATAATACCCTTATTTCCATGCCTACCGGCTATTTTGTCACCCACTTGTATTTTACGTCTTTGCAATATGTAAATATGAATTACTTCCGAATCATTTATGGTATCGTCTTCGGGGTAGACCCACCTGACATCAGTGACGCGACCTTTTCCACCAATAGGTACTTTTAGAGAACTTTCTCTTGCGTTAACCATTTGTATACCAAAAATGGCTTGTAATGATCTTCCTTCTGGAACACGTGATGAACTCGCCCCTTCTTGAGGCGTCAGTTTACCCACCGAAACGTCTCCGGCCTCTACCCAAGATCCCAATTCCACAAGCCCATTATCGTCGAGGTGTCGAAGTGCATGACTATCCACTTGAGGTATTTGCTTGGTAACCCGTTCGGGTCCTTGATTTGTTGCACAAATTTCAACCTCATGTTTCTCGATATGAAAAGATGTGAAAACGTCTTCGTATATCAAGCGTTCACTAATCAACACTGCATCTTCAAAATTGTATCCTTCCCACGGCATATAGGCTACTAAGATATTTCTACCCAGAGCTGATTCCCCCCTAGCAGTTGCTGCCCCATCCGCCACGATTTCCCCGCTTCTCAATAGTTCTCCCAGCGAAACCACGGGTTTTTGGTGCATACAGGTGTTGCTGTTAGAACGCTCATATATTTTTAATTCACTGCTTATAATAAGCGGATCCAATTCCTTGCTTCTCGCTTTGTGAAGGGGAACTAGTTCAATTTTATTGCCATCGATATATTGAATTTTTCCTCCCCGTACAGATATGGCTACACTTCCCGAATCCGAAGCTACTTGACTTTCTAACCCAGTTCCCACTATGCATCTCTCAGGCTTAACCAGCGGAACCGCTTGACGTTGCATGGTGGAACCCATCAAAGCACGGTTTGCATCATTATGCTCAATGAACGGAATAAGCGAAGCTCCAATGGAAAAATAATGTAGGGGATGAATGCTTCGGAAGTCAACTTGTTCCCGAGGGACGCTTAAGAATTCCTGTTGGTAGCGAACTGGTATAAGTTCCCTTTCCGAAGCTCTCCAGTCAGGTAATAAGAAATTTTCAGTTGCTATTCGGTAATAATCATCTTCAGCAGGTGATAAATCGACTAACTGCTCCTCACCAGACGAATCCGACATTTCAAGGTAAGGGCTCTGCAAAGAGCCCGAATTGCTAACTCCTGCTTGAATAGCTAGTGAGGAAATCAGGCCAGCATTCATGCCTTCCGATGTTTCAATTGGGCAGATGCGACCGTAATGACTAAAATGAATATCTCTAGCTTGAAAACTGGCGGTTCGACGTGTTAACCCACCGGGACCTATAGAGCTTAATCTTCGTTTATGAACCATTTCTGATAATGGATTCGTTTGGTCCAAAAATTGCGAAAGTGGGTGTGAACCAGAAAACTCCTTGAAAGCTGCTATTACTGGCGCAGGCGTCACCAATCCTCGAGGAGTTATTGCACGTTTGCGTCTAATGGCTCTAGATAAATTTTATCGAATCGAATTCTCCAAACGGTTTGGAGCTAGTTTCAATTGTTCCTGAAGCAAATCTGCTACGGATCGAACACGTCGATTTTTCAAGTGATCTATATCGTCAAGTTTGCCTTTTCCGTAGCTTATTTCTATCGAGTGATCCGCGGCTGCTAATATGTCTTGAGGGAGCAAGAAATACTCTGTTTCGGGTACATCCAGGGTTAGCTTGATGTTCGGGTTTCGTCGGCCAATTCGTCCCAATTCGCACCTATGCTGAAAAAACCTCTTTTACAATTCCTTTAATATGGATTCTGAAAATGATACATTTGCGTCTGCGGCGGAGTACGGGTGTTTGTAAAGCTCTGCTATGGCATCTTCTGGTGATTCAATAATTTCTTTTTGCTTCTTCAACATATTTAAAAAAATTTTTGGGTAACGGGAGTTTCGTAGAATATTTTTTTTATCTAACCCCATAGATACTAATAGAATTAAAATGGATATTTTTCTTTTTTTGCTAATACGAACCCATATTTTATCTCTCCTGTCCTTCTCTGGCTTAAACCTCCCTCCCCAATCCGAAATTACGGTGCTAGTATATGCGGGAAGTCCTTTCTGATCCGATTCCCGATTGTAGTAAATACCCGGACTCCTCAATATCTGATTGACTAAAACTCTAGCAATTCCGTTAATAACAAATGTCCCGCTAGAATTCATCCAAGGAATAGACCCAAGCCGTACATCTTCTTCCTGTACTACTCGATCTTTGCTGCAAATCAATTAAACTGGTACATATGGATCGGCAGAATACGTAATACATTGATATGCGGCATCTTTTTCTTCGACTGAAGGTTTTGCCAATTGGTATCGATTACCAATAGATCAGAATTCGACTTCCTTATCTGTATCTTCAATTTTTGGGAAATTTTCGAGTTCCTCAATCAATCTTTTATGAACAAAACGGCTAAACCCTTCGAATTGAATTCGTGCAAGTTCTGGTAGTACGGGCATACCTTTATTTCCTCCTGACGAGATGATACATCTAGACCTACTTCCAAATAGGGTTTTACAGATTGCATTTATGTACTTTTTTTCCACGTTTTTTATGGTATGGAAATGCATATACATCTATCTATATATGTATAGATCTAAAATGTATAGATGTAAAAATAAAAATAGATATCTATTTTTTTTATTTTAGGGGAGGGCAAGGAGCAAGTAACAAAAAATTGCATACTCCGAAGAAAATTTTGCACTGTCGATTGACACATAAATAGGCAATATCTAGGGGTAAACAAATAGGTATTATATAATTATATCACATTATATATTTTGATTGCCGAAAAAGCCTAAAGCATGGAAAAAAAACAGGAGGATGTTTTCCTAATAATTTCGGGATAATTAATTTTCACACCCCTAGCCTGAAAAAGCTATCCACCAAAACACAAGTGGTGGAGATTAAGAAGAGCTTCCCTTTGGAGCGAGTTATTCTATTATAAATGTCTTTGAAAAATAAATCGATTTGGATATTTGCTGCGGTTTGAAATTTTATAACTAATTATTCTCTGGCGGAGTCAAAACCATAAATTCTATATGTCCAACACATTTTTTAATATGTCCAATAAGTTTGAGAGCTAACTTTATTACATCATTAATTGTTGACTCTGGTGTAATTGCTAATTAGACTTCATCTAAGTTAGTTCTTGGGATTGTAGTTCAATTGGTTAGAGCACCGCCCTGTCAAGGCGGAAGTTGCGGGTTCGAGACCCGTCAATCCCGATACGATAAACTGTCATTAAAAACGTCAGAATTTTTTTTCTTTTCCCGACCTTCTATCTGCCTCCCGTGCCATTTAGTATTTGAACTTGCGTTCCCAGCAGCTTTGAGCGTTTGATTGGGTCGAGCTGGATTCGAACCAGCGTAGGCGTCGCCAGCGGATTTACAGTCCGTCCCCATTAACCGCTCGGGCATCGACCCATAAGTTGAAATTTTTTTGATTCTTTTTATCAAAGGTAATTATCGATTGATAAATCGACCTGTTTAAATAGGTTTAATTAACCTATTGCTCATTTGCCGTCAGATTCGTCAATAGGGTAAAAAAAAAAGTTCTTGCAACTTAGATACCCCCAGGGGAATTCGAATCCCCGTCGCCTCTGTGAAAGAGAGGTGTCCTGGGCCTCTAGACGATGGGGGCTGGATTACCCGATAAAAGCTTAAGCTATTAAGCTCAAGTTGTCAATCGAGAAAGATTGAAGAGACTGGAAAACTATTTATTTTAGCGACACCAGATTAAACTAATCACTTGAATAACTTTCTATTATAATTTCTTTCCCTACGTCAAATTGTAGCACTTAATTGATTACTTAGAAGCGGAAACGGCAAAAGTAAACCATTTGTCAAAATGAAAAATAGGTATTCCCGGGATCTAATTGTGTGATATACTACATAATCGATATCAAAATTAGGTTTCAATACCTTTTTAACAAAAAAAATTGTATTCGGTCAACCCGATTAACTAAAAATAGATGGTTCATAACGGAATTCGAGAGTTCCTTCCAATAGGAACCCTCAAGCTATTCTTCAATTAATGATTTGAACTACCGATACGGAAGTAAACATTCTAGCGTTTGTAGCCACCGCACTTTTTATCTTAATTCCAACAGCTTTTCTACTTATTCTTTACATTCAGACAGCCGCTCGGAATAACGAGTAGTTGTCAACTAATTTGATTACTAACCTACCAGTAGTTTTTTGCATATGAGAACAACTAAGAAAGAAAAGATGGGAAGAAGTGAAATTTTATCCACAACATACGGTAAAACAAAAACTGGTATTCTGGATGAAGTTGCGGAGCTATTATATCGCTGCTAGTATTAAATCCACCAGTCATTATTAGCCGACAAAGTCTCGTAGTTAGGGTTCTCTTTGTGGATCAAAATGGTTCTTTTTTTTTTTCATTTCTTCATCGTTTTTTGGCATATATTGCCCGCTACTCCTGAATAGAATTGCCAAAAATTGATAGATCAGTGCTTGATCTATCAATTTTTCATTTTCGACAAATCATTCCTACTTTCGGAGAAAGTAGGTCCCTTCCCCACAAGGGCGGGTTGGGATTTTAGTTTAGCAAACTTCCATACCTCTAAAAAGAAAATATCACCTCAAACAAAGTCGAGTGAGATATCCGAAAACATGAACTTAGCTACATTTCAAGTAATCAGTTTAAAAAAGCTTTTTATTCCGGGTGCAATTGTAACTTCAAACAAGATATCTGCAGTTTGAACCAATAGTAAAGTAAACCACCAAAGCGAGCGAGAAGTAGGTGGGTTCTGGTAGCACCGAAGCAAGGGATAATTAAGTTTCTTACTACAATCATTTAGCCCGTCATATCAATTTTTGAAACAACGGGTTGAAACAATGATTTCAGCTTCTTTGGAATCCTTCAGAGAATAGCTTCCCCTACGGAATTGAACAATACATCTACTTCTGCTTAACCTCCCCGTTTCATCACGAGAAACAAATTTTTACTGAAAAACTTTTTCTAATGTATGCTTGTTTATCTCTATGCTATGCACGGTGTATCCTCTGAATCTAACGAATGAAAAATCCATTAGCCCGTTCCCACACGTCACAACCCACTTCTTCCCCGAACTACAAGCGAGAGGGAAAACGTAAAAATTACCGTCAAGGCAGCCCAAGCTATAGTGACTAAGTCCGTAGTTATAATTCCTATCTTTTCACTTCCTAATTTTTAATTAAAACTAATCTATTAACTAATTAGTTTTGAACTCAGATCAATTTTTGAAAAACGTAATGCAATTTAGATATCTGTTTTTAAAGGATACCATCCTAGTGGCAGGAATTGACGAATATGAAAAGACCCGCGGTTTCTTTGTAAATGTTACTGGTTCTATTTTTCTGTTTAAAACAGTCGTCAATTTATATTTCCAATTGATTCAATAGTGGTATACTTAATCGGGATTGTCTATGCGTGACGTATCGAGACATATGGAATGTGACAGACTATAACAAACTATAGAGCAACTCAACCAGTATCTGATTTCGGCGCAACAAACAATCCCCGGAAAACCCTAACCCTAGACAAGTCGGTGAATAGAAGTCTATGAATTTGATTTTTGAAATTGGTCTGTTTTTCCAGGCGACACCCAGATTTGAACTGGGGAATTAAGGATTTGCAGTCCCCCGTCTTACCACTTGACTATATCGCCTCGTTCCCAGGATCTTTATTCAATCTGGTAAAAAAAAAAAGGCATCTTTGAGCCAAGACGTTTACCAGAAAAGCAGATAAAACATATCACAACTGAGTATACTACTGAGTTGAGGCACTGACAAGTACTTTCTTCCGTCCCACCGTACCAGCAGCTTCACAGTTTCATATGCATCTACGTTTGAGACGACAGACTCAATGCAATCTACAAAATTTCGAACGAAACTTTTGAATTGCAAAAAAAAAATGAAAATTTATTGGAATCATTTTCAAACGTTTTTCTATCTCGAATGAAATCTCTTTATTATCTTCAATATAGGCGGATAGCGGGAATCGAACCCGCGTCATCTCCTTGGCAAGGAGGTATTTTACCACTCAACTATATCCGCGCAATCTGGCACTTCATTTTACCAAGTAAAATGCGTCTACTTCTAATGAAATTATTGACATGTATACTTTATATGACTTTAAAAGGACTAAATGTACCTTCATGACTTCATCCCTTTCTATTTATAAAATCAACTAAAAATAACTTTTGTATTACAAATCCCTCTGACAGTAAAAAATATGTTTGTGTCGTATGACAGTTGGCGTCCCCACCCGTAACGATAAGTTACGAGAGGAGGAATTGAAGCAGCGGCGTAGACTCCTAAGAAATGAAGGAATTGGGTATACCTACCGAAAAGACTAATCCAATCCATAATGAAGCTCCCGAAAAAACAATATTTTTACTGTTGGACCATCCCCCAGGGGATGCAAACGCGACGGGCACACCTACAACTAGTAGAAATGAGGTGGCAATTAATGCAAATAAAGCAAATTGAAAAGCGATAGTCATAGTTGTGATTCCTTCCACATAAGGAATTGATTTTTTGTACCACCTGATCCCCATCTGACAAAGTAACTGTCAAAAAGTTTTCGTTTGTAAAAATCAAACGACTTTTCATGGTACTCACTTTCCAAGTCCCATAAGACACTTTCCAGGTAGCAAAATTATCTTAACCCCGCTATCTAAGATGTTTGCGACTACGCAATGATATTTTCAGTCCGCATCTATCGTAGTAGTGGTATAGAATAAAAGATCTAATTTCTAGACAGATAGATCTTCATATTAAAAACCTTTTTGATTAATTAGTCTCTAACTAAATAATTTATAATTTTGGAGACTTGGTTTATACATTTGGGTGTCGGAAAAAGGATTTGCTTATTTGGGAGAGATGGTCGAGCGGTTTAAGGCTCCAGTCTTGAAAACTGGCGTGGTACTAAGATGCCATCGAGGGTTCGAATCCCTCTCTCTCCTAACATTTGGATCAGACGAAGAAAAAAAGCAAAGACGGGAGTTATCACCAATGAAGAGCTTTTTTTTCACATCATAAAAAAAAAATTAACCGGCATATTGCTCGACTCGATGATGACATGAAATCTATCTATCTAGTTGGATAGATAGATTTCATACAAATATTACAAATTAAGCAACGATATGAAGGAGCGCTGTAATTAGTTACTCACTTGCTCGCTGGTAAAAAAAAAATATTTAATAATGTCCTCTTTCGATCATTATCTAAACACATTTTTCAGACTAACTAAGGGGTGTCATGGAAAGAACTGGCTCAGTATCGCGGTCAATTCCTTTTTCAAATCCGGCTGCGGCTGCACGAGCTCTACCGGCGTGCCAGAGATGACCCACGAAAAAAAAGAATCCTAGAACAAAGTGGGAAGTAGCTAACCAACTTCGAGGAGATACGTAGTTCACGGCATTGATCTCAGTAGCTACTCCACCTACGGAATTTAGAGACCCCAAGGGTGCATGAGTCATATATTCCGCGGATCGTCGCTCCTGCCACGGTTGTATATCCTTTTTCAACTTACCGAGATCTAAGCCGTTTGGCCCTCTTAGAGGTTCTAACCAAGGAGCACGAAGATCCCAGAAGCGCATGGTTTCGCCCCCAAAAATAATTTCTCCAGTGGGGGAACGCATCAGGTATTTACCTAAACCAGTAGGTCCTTGGGCAGAACCTATGTTGGCGCCGAGACGTTGGTCTCTGACAAGGAAAGTAAAGGCTTGAGCCTGAGAAGCTTCTGGACCGGTGGGACCATAAAATTCACTTGGATATGCTGTGTTGTTGAACCAAACGAAGCAACAAGCCGTGACACCAAATATGGAAAGAGCCCCCAAACTATAGGATAAATAAGCCTCCCCGGACCACACGAAAGCTCGACGAGCCCAGGCAAACGGTTTCGTCAATATGTGCCAAATTCCACCGAAAATACAGATGGAACCTAGCCACACGTGTCCCCCGATAATATCTTCTAGATTATCTACACTTGCAATCCATCCTTCTCCGCCAAACGGAGATTTCAGGAGATAGCCAAAGATGATATTGGGGTTTAGGGTAAGATTCGTAATCTCTCTTACATCTCCACCGCCGGGTGCCCATGTATCATACAAGCCTCCGAAATAGAGTGCTTTGAAAACCAGGAGAAAAGCGCCCAGACCTAACAATATTAGATGAATACCCAGAATTGTGGTCATTTTATTTTTATCCTTCCAAGTGTAACCGAAGAAGGGAAAAGACTCTTCCAAAGTTTCAGGGCCAATTAAGGCATGATATATGCCCCCAAATCCCAAAACTGCAGAAGAGATCAAATGCAACACTCCGGAGACAAAGTAGGGGAAAGTATCTGTTACTTCCCCGCCAGGACCCACTCCCCACCCAAGAGTAGCCAGATGGGGGAGTAGAATTAGTCCCTGCTCATACATAGGTTTCTCCGAGACGAAGTGAGCTACTTCAAATAGATTCATAGCTCCAGCCCAAAAGACAATCAGACCAGCATGAGCCACGTGGGCGCCGAGCAATTTACCAGACAGATTAATCAACCGGGCGTTCCCCGCCCACCAAGCAAAACCTGTGGTTTCTTGATCGCGACCACCAAGCGAGAGAGTTCCATTAAAGAGCGTTTCCACGGGGTAAAACCTCCTCGGGGAATACAAGATTTTCATGAGGCTGATCCTGAGCTGCCATCCAGGCACGGATCCCTTCGTTTAGTAAAATATTTTTTGTGTAAAAAGTCTCAAATTCAGGATCTTCTGCTGCACGAATTTCTTGGGAAACAAAGTCATACGCGCGTAAATTCAGGGCGAGACCAACCACCCCGATAGCACTCATCCATAAACCTGTCACTGGGACAAATAACATGAAGAAGTGTAACCACCGTTTGTTAGAGAAAGCAACACCAAATATCTGCGACCAGAATCGATTTGCAGTTACCATCGAATAAGTCTCTTCGGACTGAGTCGGATTAAACGCCCGAAATGTGTTTGCACCATCACCATCTTCAAATAGAGTATTCTCGACCGTGGCACCGTGAATAGCACATAGAAGGGCAGCACCGAGAACTCCCGCAACTCCCATCATATGAAATGGATTCAGAGTCCAATTATGAAAACCCTGAAAAAACAGAATAAATCGAAAGATAGCCGCTACACCGAAACTGGGTGCAAAAAACCAACCAGATTGTCCTAAGGGGTAAATCAAAAATACGGAGACAAAAACCGCAATTGGACCGGAAAAAGCTATTGCGTTGTAGGGACGTAACTGTACGGACCTAGCCAGTTCGAATTGACGTAACATAAAACCTATCAAGGCGAAAGAACCGTGAAGAGCAACAAAGGTCCATAAACCCCCTAATTGGCACCAACGTGTAAAGTCCCCCTGCGCTTCGGGACCCCACAATAGAAGCAAAGAGTGAGCCAAACTATTAGCAGGGGTAGATACTGCGGCAGTCAGAAAATTGCATCCCTCCAAGTAAGAACTAGCTAATCCGTGAGTGTACCAAGAAGTCACAAAGGTTGTACCTGTGAACCAACCTCCCAAAGCGAAGTAAGCGGTGGGAAAAAGTAGTAGGCCCGACCAGCCCACAAATACAAAACGATCTCGTCTGAGCCAGTCGTCCATACTGTCAAATAAATCTTTTGGTTCTTTGGAAGATTTTCCAATGGCAATTGTCATATTTGTTCTCCACTAAGCTCCTCAAACCACTTTTAGGTTCCCTATTCTTTATTATTCACTCCACGAATCGCTAAAACTCTCTCAAATATGAGTTCACGGGATCGTCGGTGTAAAAGAAAAGTCATTTTGCCAAAAATTCTCGTGCGAGAGAAATACTCGTAAGAATTTCATCGGGAGTTTTATTTCATTTTTTATGATACGTTTTTTATTATACGTTTTTTGTTTTGATATATTAATCTTGCTTGTCTTCATAAAATTACTTTGGCTACGTCATATATTTTATCGAGAAGTAGGTCAACCCCCCTTTTCTTCCAGGACTTTGTTAAACATTTTAACACGTCAACGAACCCGACCCAACGAAAGAAAAAATTGTTTCCAATAATTTACAAGGAGATAAACACTAGATTTCCTAGTATGAAAAGTTTGCAAAGGGACATACGTGGAACTCGTACCTTTTTTGCGCTTCTATGTACTTCAGGCATATTTTGGTACTTCTTCCACTAATCTCTAGTGAACTCCAAAAAATATTGGCTGCTGAATTGCGCAGGTGGGTAGCAACATATCACCGCTCATCTCCGAACGAATGGAGAGTTTATCAAAAAAATTTACATTGAAAAATAGAGTTAAGTATCCACTTCAAGTCCTGGTAGTACAGTCATTTTTTGACTGACTTGGATAATGTGCCAATCAAAAGTATCGAAGACTCGGGAGAATCTTCATAGTCATTGGGAATTAGTTTTATAATACAAAGAGTGGAGAAGAACTACTACCCATACCCTATTTTTTCTTCCGCATCTTTTTTTCCTAGTTTTTAGAAGTCTAAATATATATAGTATATATTTGCAATTGATTCCCAAGGTAAGGATAACCAAAACATCTCTGGTACGAAAAATTATATCCAACTATTTTTTCAATATCGTAACAGATGGCGCAATATTCCTTTCACGTAACAATGTAATTCTAGAAAAAATTACAACGGGAAACAGCTGAGGGATAAATTTTATGTCTCTCCCCCGGAGCAAAGACCAAAATAAACCCGATTTTTTTGCCGATCCGAAGACTACTGGATACCCGGATTTTTCACGAGTACTCGATAAGCCCCTTGTCGGATTTGAACCGACGACTTACGCCTTACCATGGCGTTACTCTACCACTGAGTTAAAAGGGCTTATCTATCATCGAGTAATATAGATTGAAATTTGAGATAGAAGTGAGATTTTTGTTTCGTTGATCAGACCCAACTTAGCTAGATTCATTGGTAAAACTATCAATAAAACATAAAGAAAAAACTGATTGCTTTCAACCTTTGACGGAAACAAAATTACCAGTGGATTGAAAAATAATTGGCAGTTGACTTTGCGGAGACGGGATTTGAACCCGTGACCTCGAGGTTATGAGCCTCGCGAGCTACCAAGCTGCTCTACCCCGCGCAGTTAATGCCTTCAATGTAATTATTATACATTCCCTGAATAATTACATTGAGCATAAATGAGAAAAATGAATGAATCAAACTATTTTGAGTCAAAATAGTTTATATATATATACTATTTTTTAGTATTTCAAATAAGAATGGAGGGGAAAAAAGTTCTTCTACCAACTCGACTTTGATACTCCAGGCAAAACACAAATGTGTGCCATTTCGCGGAATACATGTCTAGAAAAACCGAAATCTCGATAATTGGATCTGGGGCGTCCGGTTAGGGAGCATCGGTTACGGAGACGAACAGGTGCACTATTGCGTGGTAGAGATTGCAATCTTTCGGAAATAATTAGTTTATCCTGGATACGCAAACTATTTTTGATTTGTCGTTTTAAAGATTGGCGAATAAAATCGTATTTTTTCACCAATCTTTTTTTATTTTTTTCTTTTTCAATAAGACTTTTCTTTGCCATAATTGCCGGTTTGATAAGCGTAATTTTATTACTACTACGAAACAGGTGGGACTTGAAGCCAAAACTGTTATTCACCACAAACTTCGAAAAATAAAATTTTAGTTATGCTTAATTAGGTAAATAGTTTTATAGATAAATGGTCGATATCCCGTAGAGGTTAAGGCTAACACGGGAAGGGTAGTTAAACGAAAAGGATTAACCAAATTTACCTGATGTAGACGCTATTAGAAAAGCTGCGTACGTAAATACATAACCCACAGAGAAGTGAGCTAATCCAACCAATCGTGCTTGAACGATAGAAAGGGCAACTGGCTTATCCCTCCACCGTATTACGTTTGCTAGGGGCGTCCGTTCGTGGGCCCAAGCTAGAGTTTCGATGAGTTCTTGCCAGTAGCCGCGCCACGAAATTGAAAACATAAACCCGGTAGCCCATACGAGATGCCCAAATAAGAACATCCATGCCCATACAGATAGACTATTCATACCAAAAGGGTTATAGCCATTAATAAGCTGCGAGGAATTCAGCCGTAAATAATCCCTCAACCATCCCATTAGATACGTAGAAGATTCGTTGAATTGAGCGACATTGCCTTGCCACAGAGTAATATGTTTCCAGTGCCAGTAGAAGGTGACCCATCCAATAGTGTTCAGCATCCAGAAAACAGCTAAATAGAAAGCATCCCAAGCGGAAATGTCGCAAGTTCCGCCTCGCCCGGGTCCATCGCAAGGAAAACTATAACCAAATTCTTTCTTATCTGGCATCAACTTGGAGCCGCGCGCATCTAATGCACCCTTCACCAGAATTAGTGTAGTTGTATGCAAACCCAAAGCAATCGCGTGGTGAACCAGAAAATCCCCGGGACCAATTGTCAGAAATAGCGAATTACTGCTACTGTTAATAGCATCCAACCAACCAGGTAGCCACAAGCCCCGACCGGCATTACTTGCTGGACTATCTGCCGAAGATAGAAGCACGTCAAAACTATATAAAGCTTTACCGTGAGCAGATTGGATCCACTGAGCAAATACGGGTTCAATAAGAATCTGTTTTTCTGGAGTCCCAAAAGCTACCATTACGTCATTGTGAACATAAAGACCTAACGTATGAAAGCCCAAAAATAAACTAGCCCAACTTAGGTGAGATATTATTGCCTCCTTGTGTTCTAACATTCTTGCTAAAACATTATCTTCATTCTGTGCAGGATCGTAATCTCTTAGAAAAAAGATGGCTCCATGTGCGAAGGCTCCTGCCATAATAAACCCAGCAATATATTGGTGATGGGTATATAATGCGGCTTGAGTCGTATAATCCTGCGCTATAAAGGCATAAGCGGGTAAAGAATACATATGTTGTGCAACAAGGGAAGTGATGACTCCCAAAGCGGCTAAAGCAAGTCCCAATTGGAAGTGAAGAGAATTATTCACCGTATCATAAAGTCCCTTGTGTCCGCGTCCCAACCTGCCTCCTGGGGGAATATGGGCATCCAGAATTTCTTTCATACTGTGTCCAATACCAAAGTTAGTTCTGTACGTATGGCCGGCAATTACAAACACGACGGCTATTGCGAGGTGGTGATGAGCAATGTCAGTTAACCACAAACTTTGAGTTTGTGGATGAAATCCACCCAAAAAAGTTAGAATAGCTGTTCCTGCCCCTTGAGTGCTATTGAACAAATGAGTATTAGAGTCGGGATTTTGCGCGTAAACGCTCCACTGACCCGAAAAAAATGGTCCCAATCCCTGAGGATGTGGGGCGATAGTCAATAAGTTGTTCCATCTAACATGCCCACCCCTTGCTTCGGGAATAGCTACATGAACCAAGTGGCCTGTCCAAGCCAAAGAACTCACTCCGAATAATCCCGAAAGGTGGTGATTAAGCCGAGATTCAGCATTTTTGAACCAAGAAATGCTTGGTTTCCATTTGGGTTGGAGATGTAACCAGCTAGCTAGTAGGAATGAAGCAGCAATAACTAGCAGAAAAATAGATCCAGTATAGAGATCTTGGTTATTGCGCAGACCAATAGTGTACCACCACTGATATACGCCGGAATAAGCAATATTGACAGGACCTGCAGCCCCCCCTCGGGTATAGGCTTCGACCGCCGGTTGACCAAAATGGGGATCCCAAATGCTATGGGCGATCGGTCTCACATGTAATGGGTCCTGTACCCATGTTTCAAAGTTGCCCTGCCAAGCTACGTGGAACAAATTACCAGAGGTCCATAAAAAGATAATAGCTAACTGACCGAAGTGAGATGCAAATATCTTTTGATAAAGACGTTCTTCGGTAGTATCGTCATGACTTTCGAAATCATGCGCAGTGGCTATACCAAACCAGATACGACGAGTAGTTGGGTCCTGGGATAGACCCTGGCTGAACTTTGGAAATCTTGATGCCGTAATGTTTCTCAAATCCTCCTAGCCATTATCCCACTGCAATAATTCTCGCCAGGAAGAATGCCCAAGTTGTGGCGATTCCACCCAGAAGGTAATGAGTTACTCCCACGGCACGTCCCTGTATAATACTCAGAGCTCTGGGTTGGGTGACAGGAGCAACTTTCAATTTATTATGAGCCCAAACTATAGATTCAATAAGTTCCTGCCAATAGCCGCGACCGCTGAATAGAAACATTAGACTAAAGGCCCAGACGAAATGAGCCCCCAAAAATA
>JAEIGA010002663.1_pt1 | contig 28368 bp, 31 predicted proteins | sample 9270691 | NCBI WGS metagenome assembly JAEIGA01 (sample SAMN17057246, study PRJNA624740) | gut metagenome | biome: biome; isolation source: fecal sample | host: Bos grunniens | place: China: Xizang | collected 2019
AAATTGGACGCCTATGGATCTGCCTTCATCTCAGTCTTGGTACTCAGTATGTTATGGAGGGGGGAAGTTTGTAGCTGTTGCTTATAATTCCAACACAGGAGTGTACAGCACAGATGGAATAACCTGGACAGAAACGTCTATGCCTTCATCTCAGGCATGGTACTCCGTCTGTTACGGAGGCGGGAAGTTTATAGCGATTGCTGATAATTCAGCCAAAGGAGCGTACAGCTTAGATGGCATAAATTGGACAGAGATGGAATTACCTGCATCTAGTATGTGGGCCTCCGTCTGTTATGGAGATGGAAAGTTTATTATCGTTAGGCCAGGTTTTAATTTTGCAGTAATAACAGCAACAACACTAACTACAATAAAAAAACAAATTCTATTAACAGAGGTAATGGAAAATATATTATCACGCGAATTTGATTTATTTTAAGCATTTGTATAAATACAATATATTTTGTTATCCTATTAACAGAATGAAATAGGAAAAAAAATGGTAGTAATGTTTGATCGTTTTTCAGCTAATGATGCATATAGTATGGATTGGATCGAAAAAGACGTTTTTAAGTATCATCTTGAACAATCTCCGCAGTTTTTTCATATGCTTGAAGCGCAAGGCAACTCCTATACTATGTTTGGATATGTAGGCGCAAGACCAATTGTGCTTGGCATTATTACTTTAAATGAACAAACGCCTAAACATTGCTACCTTAACATGTTCATGGCCAAAGACATTCAAACGAAATTTTGCAAAGAGATACTGAAAGGATTGCGCAATTTTGTTCATAATATTCTAGGAAGCTATCAGCGTGTATCGATGGACGGAAAAACCAGCAATGTTAAATTGGCAAAGCTATGCAAATCTTTAGGTTTTACAGAAGAAGGTGTAATGCGCAAGTTCGGATTTGATGGCGAGGATTATACGTTATTTGCTCGCGTTAAGGAGTAGCAATAATGGGATTCGTTAGAAATACTGTAAGATTTATTGCTCCGATAGCGGGTGCTGCGATTGCGGGCCCTTGGGGAGCAGCAGCAGGTGGAGCACTTAGTGGAGCGATGTCTACTGGAAATAAATTTAGGAATATTACGTTAGGAGCTGCTTCTGCAGGAATCGGTAGCGTTGCGGGACAAGCGTTATCGAACACAGCAGCATCAGCAGCTATTAAAACAATGTCTATTCCTATGAGTGCTACGACAGGTGCGTTAATTCCACAAGTAGGAAGAATGGCAGGAGCTGCAATGGGAATGTCGTCCGCACAAAAAATTGCTGAAGGATTTTCGCCTCCGAATCCGCCGCCGTCGAGATTAGGAAACATATCGTTTGATAATTTGAAGACAAAAGCAGTAGAGGATACTGCGAAAGCATTTGCTGCAGAAGGAATATATTCTGTTTCATCTGAAGATATCGATAAGAGAATGATTGTAAGTAACATTCGCACAAGGAAACTAAGCGACTTTGTTAACATTTATAATCGCTCTAGATTCCCGACAATAAAGGCAAGCCAGAAAAGAAGATGGTAAACGATTTTATTTTCTCTTTAATTCAGCAACAAATAGATCCTGATAAGATTTTAAAGAAATACAGTAGTTTAAAATCTGCGCGAAAGCCTTGGGATGCAAAGTGGCAAACTATTCAAGATCAGGTATTTCCTGACTATAGAGATTACGTAAGCGACGTACAAACTACTCAACCCAAAACAAACAAGATCAAGAATCACACAGGAACAATTTCAGGAAAAATCAACAAAGTTGTGTCGTTGCTAAGCGCGCAAACGTGCGATCCCGCAGTTAAATGGCTAGACATTAAATTTGCGAATAATGACTTAAACAGAAATTATGCTGCTTCGTTATGGTTGTATGGATGCAAAGAAGCGTTATATTCGTTGTTTGCCGATCCGGAATCTGAGTTTTACACATCAACTTATTCGTTTCATTTAGATTGGTTTTCGATTGGAAATGCATGCAGAGAGATTGTCCTGCGAAAAGATACTGGACAGATACATTTTGCTACTGTATCTATGCAGGACATATATATAGAGACGTCAGCATATGGTTGTGTAGAGACTACATTTAGACGTTTAAATCTTACGGCTAAACAAGCAGTCAGTTTGTATGGGCAAAATTGCCATCCTACTATGATGCAGCAAGCAGAGCAGTCAGAGTCTCAAGCAAATCCGAAAAAGTACGAGTTTGTTGAGGTAATTCTTGATAATCCGTTGAGAGACAAAATACCAACATTAAAATACATTTCTTGTGTCATTGATGTGCAGAACAAAAATGTGGTTGATGTTGGATTACACGCTGTATCGCCTTACATTGTATCTAGATTTTTTGTTGTACCTGGCGAAACGTACGGACGATCTTATGTATGGAACGCGATTCCAGACATTACCGCACTGAACAGGCTCAGTAAACGTATATTGCAAGGTGTTGATTTCGCTACACTGCCAGTAGTGCTCGTCAAAGACGGCACGTCGATTCCTCAAGCACAAATAACACCTGGATCATTCATTCAAGGTTTGGACGTTAACGGACATCCAACATTCCAGCAAATGACATTTGGTGGGAATGTACCAATGGCTATGGAGTACTACAACGCGAAACTCAACGACTTAGAGGATAGTTTAGTAGCCAGGGATATTTTCCCTGCTGAAGCTCCTAACATGACTGCAACTGAAGTGAATGAGCGTAAGATTCAGGCATCTAACAGAATCAGACCATTGCTAGTACGTTTGGAGGCAGAAGACTTACACAAGACTGTTATTCGATCATTAAAGTTATTAGAGCAGCTAGGCCAGTTGCCTCCGTTTCCTTATGAAGAGCTTGAGTTGGTACCTGAACAACTTCCAGACCCTATAGGAATGTTACGAGTTACGTTCAGTGGGCAAATGGCTAAGATGCAAAGGCTGCAAGACATATCAAATATGGACAGCATCTTTCAGAAAGTTTTGCAGTTGGCACAAGTCGATCCATCTGTGTTGGATAGAATTAACGTTGATCAGATTGTGGCGAACGAGGCAGAAATATATGACGTTCCGAAGAATGTAATTAATTCTGATGAAGTCGTAGAACAGATTCGAACAGCAAGGCAGGCTCAGCAGGAAGCACAGCAACAAGCTGAATCAGAGTCAGCAATGCTAGATAATTTCATTAAGCTAAAAGAAGCAGGTATAGTAAATGACGAAGAAGGATCACAAACCAATAATTGATGAAAAAATGGCAATCGAAAGATTGATTAAATCTAAAGATGGAGAATTGCTAATTAAGTATTTAGGAGAGATATGCCTTAAAAACATAGGTGTTCCATGCGACACCGCTTATGAATATGCTTATAACGAAGGTAAACGAAGTGTATTTTTAGCTTTGTTGCAAATGGCTGAAAAAAATTTAAGTATGTTCGTTTACAATTTAGTTAAAGATGAAGAAAATAACTTTTGAGAAGTTAAGGAATTAACATGGAAGAATTGAATACAACATCTGATTTTCAATCTCAAGGAAACAACGGATATGAGGCTCAACAAGATGCTACGCAGCAAGATTGGCGATCGAATTTGCCGCCAGAAATGCAGCAGGCTGCAGCTAGATTTAACACACCAGAGGCACTGCTAAAAGCATACATTGGAGCTGAGTCTTTAATAGGCAAGAAAGTTAGCGATTTCGCGCAACAAGACTATCAGACATATGCCAATATGATGCAACAAGTTACTGGCATTCCTGCAGACGCATCAGGATATAATATCGAAATGTCACATCACGATTCTTGCTCGTTGTCAGAAGATGATATTTCAGATTTAAAAGAGGTATCTGCACGAATGGGATTAAACAACGATCAAGCACAGGCATTAGTAGATACGGTTAATGCTTATGGTAATGCATGTATTGAAGACCAAATTAACCAGTGTAACCAATCGTTTCAAGAGTTAGCGAATATGTGGGGGAACGCTGCAGACACAAAGCTAGCTGCAATTGACAGATGTGTTAACTCTGTTTTGCCTCAATTAATGGGCGTTCCTTCATCAACCGTAAAAGAATTGCTGCAGGGATCATGGACATCTCCAGCTATAATGAATGCGTTGGCGAATCTAGGTGAGTTAAGTATGGATAGTGGTTCAACAGGATATAATAATTTGTCGCCGACAGACGCGTCTATAAGATTGGAGCAAATGAAATCTGATCCAAATGTAACCCAGATATTAATGAATCCGACACACCCTCGCCACGCAGAACTCAAACAGGAGTTCAGAACACTATTATCATTGAAGAGATAATGCTAAAATATAATTTATTATTTTTCTTTTTCTTTATATTGCGAGAGCCAGAAATGGCTCTTTTTTTTATTTTTGACATTTGAATCTGGTATGAGCGACAATATAGTTATGAGGATAGCGTACAGGCAATCGTAAGATCTGTCGCTGGATTCTATCGTAGGGGAAATGGAAGGACAATGCCCTATGTTCAAGTGTGCCAACAGGCTATGGACAATCTCGCAATGAGACCCAGATTAACTTGAACTACAAGCACCCAGACAAAAACTAACGATTAATACAATTTGATTTTTTTGAAGGGAATGTTGAAATGGGATTTGAACTAACCAATTCATTTTTAGAAGAATTTGATTTCATGTTTCATCCGTTTTTGAAACAACAGGGATCAAAATTAATGCAAGCCGTGACGCAGATGCCAGTTACCGGCGATGTCAAATATATTAGGCAACAGGATGTCGGCGATGCTCACTGGATTACAGATAGCGGATCGACTACAAAATACACAGCAACTAAATTCGATCGTAGGCGTTTGAAGCCTAGAGCTTTTGCGTGTCCGATTATGTTGGATGAGTTCGACATGATCAAGCAAGGTACACCTGATCCAAGTTTGTTAGCGGCTCAGGCAGCAAACTCATGCGGTAAGTTGATCGATCAAATTATTATTCAAGGCCTTGGCGGTACTTCGTACACTGAATCAGAAGGTAAAAAGGAACTTTCTGGCGTAAAAAATATTACATCAGGATCAACTAAAGCAGAACTAATTGTGAACTATGATAAAACACAAACCGTAGCTTGGAACGACTGCACTTTTGGCGGTAATGACTCTCAAAACAGCATGTACGTGAAAGCAGGATTAAGCGCATCTAAATTGAACAAGGCCGTTCAAAAATTGTTGTCAAAACATAACTACGGGCCGATTTTCTGTGTTGGATCTAACTATGCGATGGCAACTGCTCGTGCAGATTATCGTGTAGCAAGCTCTGATTTTAACGATGTGCACTCATTTATGCAGGGAGTTAACCTGCCGTATTGCGGTGTTTCAGCATTTATTCCATGCGAAGAAGTAGACTCAGGCAAAACATGTGCAAAAGTTTCAGATGGAACATATGCAGCTAATACAGCAGATGTTGAATACGCATATGTATTCGCGATGAATCAGATCGTTCTTGGATCGTCAATGCCGATCTCACTGAAAAACGGTACTAACGCAGAACGTTATTTGAACGATGTTTTGATGTACCGCGGTGCTTACGACTGCACACGCTTATTCGAGGAGAGCGTTGTGAGAATCGAGATTCTTAAAAACCCAAGCGCAGACACAGCATTTGTAGGTTAGGAAGGAGAATAATTATGGCAGCAGAAATTTTAACATCTGACTTAATAACCGCATACAAAAACAAACAGCGTGTTCGTACTATGAACTCTAATGGATCAGTAATATGTACAACCGCACTTGATAATAATGAATTCATTAATAAAGATAATGGGTCTGTTTTGCATGTTGCATTGATACCTGTATCAGCAGTAATACATTCTATCAATGTTGTTTTTTCAGCCGCAATTCAATCTACTAAAGGAGTAGTACAAATCGGGTTTTATGGAATTCATAAGCATTCTGGCGATTTTGTATTGATCAAAAAAGATGTTGTTGATGATGCGAGTTTTGCAGATTTAGAGACAGAGACTTATAAAAATATCTGGCCTCGAACATTATTAGGCAAAACAGTATATGAGATGTTGTGTAATGGAAATCCTAGCAAACCTATAGAAACGTTTGAACAATTCAAAGACTGCGAAAATGTTGTGTTGACATTAACTGTAAAAACAAAAAACGACACATCTTCTCCTACAGAGTGTGCGATACAGGTTATGTATACACCTGGCGCTCCATCAACGACAAGTTTGACAAAGCTTACATTGGATAAAGAGTAGGTGTCATCATGAAGGTATCGAATCCAGTTGAAATCTGTAATCTTGCGTTGGTAAGAATAGAACAAAATTCGATATCTTCGCTTGATGATGAGTCAGTTCAAGGTCAATTTTGCAACATGGTATACGAGCAGAGCAAGACATCATTGCTCTCTCGTTATAACTGGACATTCGCAATCGAAACAGCTAAACCTACACAAACATTAACTAGCACATTGCAAGATTACACATATGCATATCAATTACCTGCTGATTTTTTAAGGCTCGTTAGCGTTTATGATAGCTCTGATAGAGAATTTATTCAGATTACAGGTATGAAGCCGCCTTTTGTTCTAGAGGGAAGTTTCATCAAGTCTGATGCTAGCGAAATAAAAATTAAATATATAAAAAATATAGATACTGTTGCAAAATTTTCACCTCAATTTATTGACTGCTTTGTTCTTGATTTGGCTATAAGATTGACAAAGCTATTTAATAGCTCAACTTCTTATTTGCAAATGCTTAATATGGAGTTTGCTCAAAAAATTGAAGAAGCGAAAATATCTGATTGCCAGCAAACTATGTTATCGCAAATTAAATCATATCCTATTTTGTTCTCGACTTGGGGTTTTTAATGGGGCGCATTAGGTATACGCACAACTCGTTTTCGATTGGTATTCTAAGCAAGAAAATACAAGGTAATACTGAGTTTGAGGGATATAACAACTCGTTAGATGAATGTGAAAATTTTCAGATACAACCGACAGGTGGCGTATTTAAGCGAGGTGGCACAAAATTTGTTGAAAAAATACACGGAGACGACGCTAAGTTAGTGCTGTTTTGTTATAGCTCTTCGGAGCAATACATGTGCGAATTTGTCGACAAACGCATATATTTCTACACCAAATACGGTAATTTGGTAGATGACAAAAATCATCATGTATCAATTGAAACACCGTTGTCACTAGACCACATCAAAAATATGAAGACGTTTCAGTCTGGAAATATCTTGTATTTGATTACTGAGTTAGGCATATACTCATTAAAGAGGACAAGTACAACATCTTTTGAGATATCAGCAAAACCTGTGTCGTATTCAGCAGAACCTTTAACGTTTATGAACACAGAAAAAATAGCATTAAAGCCAACTGTTGATGGCGAAAAAGTAAAGCTGCAGGCAGTAGACCCAAAAGATCCTGAGAAAAAGCCAGATGAGAAGTTTGCTCCGTTATTTTTTGACACAGATAAAGATCATAGTTTAGTATTGGCATATAGCATATACAACGAAAATACTGGATATTATGAAGATAAACTAGTTTATTTGGTAATTGAATCGGTTAAGGATGATGGACAGTTTAAACAACTTGAAGCAAAATTCGATACTGGACTAGTGAATAATCCTAAAGAACTACCTAATACTGATCCTGTAACAAAGTGGCGCATTGGGGCATTTACTGAGAAGAGGGGAATGCCGAAAGCAGCAGCTATGTACGAGGGTAGGTTGTTTCTAGCGAATAATACGTCTTATCCTTCTGGTATTTGGGGTTCAGGAAAATTGTATAACGATTGGACTGATTTTTATCCAGGAACAAATGATGCAGATGCTGTCCAATTTAAAATTGAGGCACAATTTGCGGATGAAATTTTATGGATTGTTGGACAATCCAAGTTATTCATTGGCACTCGATGGGGTATTTATATCGCTGGATCAGCTACGTTCAACGACGAGGCTATTACTCCATCAAATTTCAGATGTAGATTGTTCGAGTCTGTCGGCTCCTCAGCAATACAACCTGTTACAGCTTTAGATGCGGTATTTTTTGTTGATGTATCAGGAAGACAAGTACATGAGATACGATTATCGTCAGAAACAGGAGCATATGAAGTTTCTGACGTATCACTGCTAGCTGACGATCTCCTAAAATCAGGTATAGTATCGCATGCGTGGCAGCAAACGCCAGTTAAAACTTATTGGTGTGCTGTAGGTGATGGATTCTTGTGTTCGCTAACATATCTCAAGAACAACGGTATTATGGCTTGGAGCAAGCACGTCATTGGTGGCAAAAACGTAAAAGTTGAGAACATTGCAATTATGCATGGCGATAAGCACGATTTGCTGTGGATGATCGTTCGCAGAGAAGTAGGCGGTAAATTCGTCAGATATATTGAGTACATGCAACCGACTTATGATCCGCTAAGCCAGGAGGAATTTAAGCAATTTTATGTAGATAGCGGTATTCAAAAAGAAAAAAAAGCTAAAATTAAAGATATAACAAAACAGTCACATGCTTATGTTACATTTAATGAGCCATCTGTTTTAAATAGATATAAACAATTGTATGCATCAATGCCTTCCGTAAACAGAAAATTTATTATCCCTGATTTGAAAGCAACAGGTAATACAAATTACACATATATAATAATTGATGATGCGATTGTTTTATTTAATAATGGAGGTGTTATTGATAATCCGATTACTGAAACAAGTTCCAAACAATTATTTGTGTATGCAACTACAGTTAGCGCAATTGTTGAAAGTGGAACGTCAACACGTGCCGCAACGATTGAATTACTCGATTCCAGATACATTAATGTTGGCGATATGTTATGCATAAAAAGAACGGGTACCATTCTAGAATATGTTACTGTACGACGAAAAAGTGGTAACAGAATTTCTGTTATGTCTCAAAGCGTTATAGTTGGCAACGAAATATATATAATGTTCGGTTCCTTTTCAATGTATCACAAAGGCACAAAATCTCGAATTACTCTATCAGACTACACATTCTCTCAAGCAGAGATCTCTTCGAATGAGCTAAAGCAAGTTTATTTCAACAAAATCAACGGATCAACTCAACTCAATGGAAAGGTATTGAGATATAAAGCTATATCTCAAGATTCGATGCTCATTTATAATAGAGATCAAGATACAGTATATGATATGGAAAGTATATCTCCATTCGACACAGTAGATCCGAGCGGAAACGCATATTTTTATTTTGATGAGGTTGATGGACTTGAGCATCTTAAGGGTCAAACGATATCAATTTGTTATAATGGAAATAGCGGTGATGATGTAGTTGTACCTGATAATGGAGTGATACAAACACCTCGCCCTGTTATGTACGCATGCGCAGGCTTACCAATTCAATCCAAGCTTAAAACAACACCGTTTGCTGGCGGTTCTTTGGTTGGTTCTTCGGTTGGATCAGTAGGAGGACAAAAGACGATGTGGTTACATCTGTACTATTCACTAGACGGAAAGTATGGCGACTCATTTCAGCGCCTCTACAACATCCCGTATCCCAACATGATCACTAGATACGATAAAGATCAATCGTTGATATCTGGTCTGGTCAAATGTCCTATGGTTAGCAGTGGTGATGTGTACAACCGTTGTGTGGTGATCGAGCATAACAAGCCAGTATCGTTTAATATATTATCTATAACTCAAGATATAGAAGTCTCTGACTCATAAATATATTTGTATCGATATCTTAGAATTTGATATAATTAATTGAAGGAAATGAAGGGAAAAATCATGATAATTGGAATCGTAGCAGTAGTCGCTCTTGTATCCGCAATAGCCCTCAAAGTACATGGTATAATGTAGGAGATTGTGATGGGATCAATTTTTTTGTCCGATACTTTTAAGGGTATTATTGCAATAATTGCAGCAGTTGTAATGTATTTTACTCCTGATTCGATTGATACAATAATCGAAATTTTGCTGGGGATGTTTGGTATTTCTGTGCTTGTTTTGAGAAAGAAATGATCAAACTACTATTGCAAGTTCTTTCTGACGTCACAACTTTTAAGAATTTAAAAGGTGAGGACAAATTAGCAAATGATGTGGCCTGCGAGTTGAAAGCCCTTTCAATCGAAGGTCGCATCAAATGCCTATGGTTTCATGTACCGAACGAAACTGTCGTACAAACTAAAACTGATATCGCACGCCTGAAAAAAAAACATGCTATGGGCATGATTAGCGGCGCTCCAGATTTTGTGTTCTTAGCTCCTAACACTAGCGTGTGTATCGAGCTTAAAATTGAAACAGGCAAATCATCTCCGAATCAAAAACTGTTCGCAGAATGGGCTGAAAAATCAGACGTGTCTTATTACCTAGCGCGATCTGTGAACGAAGTAAAAAAATACTTGAGGCTAGAAAACCTATTACAATGAAATATCCAGACATCTTCCTGCGTGCATTTGCTTATCTTATGAACAACGAAGGGTATTATAGTGACGACCCAAACGACGCAGGCGGAAAAACCAAATATGGTATTTCAGAGAGATTCTTAAGACATAGCTTCAAGAATGGATCGTTGAATGTTGACTTGAATAACGACGGAAAAATTGACGACAAAGATATATATGTCATGAACGTAGAACACGCTAAACATATATATTATCTAGAATTCTGGAAAAGAGTAGAAAAAATCAAACACCCTGAACTTTCAATCAAAGTGTTTGATACAGCTGTAAATATCGGATCAAAAAAAGCTATTAAAATTCTGCAACAGATCGTTGGCACTACTCAGGACGGGATAATAGGCAACCAAACCATCTCAGCAATTGAATCTCAGAACGCCAATAAAATATTGCAAGACTATTGCAATGAACAAGCGCTCTACTACTACAAAGTCGCATTCTACAATCAACCAAGAAGCGATAAATTTCTTAATGGATGGCTAAATCGAGCCAAAAAACTACCTTAAAAATAACTTTTTGATCTAAAAAAAAATAGGAGTAGTATATAATCGAATAAGGCTCGTGGAGTAGAAGGAATGAGAGACTTTTTTATCAAAATGTTGGCGCAGAAGGTAGGCCTTCCAAAGGTACCAGAAACACAACAGGAATTCTTTACATTGCTCGCAAACAACCCAACATTAAAAGAGGATTTCAAGAAAATCGAAGACGCGGGTCTTATTAAACGTGGGGATGATGGAAACTTGAACGTGATAGATCAAGCGCGCGTAGACAGTCTAGTTCAGGACTTCATCATGAAATTTTTAAAGTCATAGGAGGAAACATGGCTGACGATAATGGAATTATGGGATTCTTGCAAGGCATGAATGCAAGAACTCCAAACAATGACGGCGGGCTTTTCGGGGGAAATGCCTTGTTGATCATTTTGTTTTTTTTGATTTTTGGTGGTGGCGCCTGGGGAGGTCGAAATCAAATGAATGCAACTAATGCAGCGGAATATGATGCCTTATTAGCGGGGCAAAATCAGATCAAAAATCAAATGGGATATGACCAAATCAATGGCGGAATTCGCGGACTGGAAAAAGGCATTTGTGATAGCACATATGCTCTCAACAACACTGTAACCAACGGTTTTGCGGGGATTCAGAACACACTCTGCCAGGGAATTAGCGGAATTACTTCAGCTGTTGCGAACTTAGGTTTCAACTTAGCTGAAAAAATGAATGTGATAGCTGCTCAAAACAACTTACAAGTGCAGAATTTGCAAAACTCTTTACAGTCTTGCTGCTGCGATTTGAAGAGTGCAATGAGCTCAAACACACAAAAAGTGTTAGACGCATTCTGCCACAATGAGAATCAAGCGTTGAGAGATAAACTTTTCGAGGCATCTCAGAGGGAGCAGACGACTAGCATAGTCGCGCAGCTTAAAACAACAAGCGCAGCGACAGCTTAAACTTTTCATATATAAAGTACATCTCTAATTGTAGGGATCCTAGGATCCCTACTTTTTGTTTCTCGAACGTGAATATTAATTATAGAAGTGCTTTTACAGCTTAGTGGATACTGGCTGATCGTGCAATATCCAATTAGCCTCGTACGCATCCCTAAATTCAGGATAACGAAAAATGAAATCTAGCAACTCGCTAACTCTGCTATCTAAGAGTTGTGCAGCATCCTCACACCAATAGTAGTGTTCGGTGTAAAAACTAGACGGAGTGCCTACTAGATACTCAAACACTGGTACATCTGTACAGTACATATAGACTAAGTGTTGTATGCTGTATTTATACTTGCCTAGATCGTAGTTATCTGTGAACTTAATGTCATAGATTTTATCTGGGAAATACACATCGATGCGACCTTTGACTAGCACGTCATTGAACAATGTTCTCTGGCACAACTTCTGCCACTCCCCACCCTTAATAAGCTTCGCAATTTCAAAAACTGCATCGTCTCCAATATATTCGCCAGTTTCTGTCGCTGTCAGAATCGAGTTTTCAAAATCTATACCTCGTTGCATAAGTTCCGTTTTAGGCGTTTCAACTTTCCTCAAAGTATCTAAAAAGTCTTCATCAGTAGTGCCTTCTAGTCGCTTATACCAGTAATAGGCACTATATAGTGACGGTGTTACTGTATACATGGCGATTCAAACCTTTCTTTCTCTTTGTTGAAGATTAGTCCTATTGACTTGACCTTATCTTGAAGATCCTTCTTCCAACCGATTACATTTGAATAATCTTGGTTTGATATTATAAATTTATAGACGTCGTTGCATGTGTCTTCGTCGATGATGGAATTAATTTTTTCGCAAATGTCGTCGTAGCAAGTTCTTAATTTTTGTACATTATCAGCTTTTTGGTGTAAGAACTTGTCGATAACCGATTGAAACCAATCATTTCGACCACTATCATTTGGATTAGGAATCTCCATTTTGTTTGGTAATCCGAAGGAGTTTTTTCCTATTATTTTATCGTCGTAAGGCTTTACTGTGAGCATCGTCTTTCCCCCTTCGATGCTCATATAGCCTAGAATATCCGTAAATTTAATAAGGTCTTTACCTCCACTACCTTGCCCAAGATCAGGCCTCATAACTTTATGCGCCTCGCCATCGTCTTCTTCTTTTTCGTGCGCGACAAAGATTGTGTTCTTGTTTTTCCGCCTCAATAATCGTGTGAAATTACCTATCATTGCTTTTAATTCGCCAAAGCCTCGAAGTGACAGTGCACCGTTGTTGCATAACTTACTGTTATTGTCCATAATGAACATTGCCATACAATCCACACAAGAACTTACAGTGTCGATAATGATAGTATCGAACGCATCGATTTCTTTAGACTGTAAGAAATCTGTAACGTCTGTATAATTAGTTATTTCTAATTTAGGTATCCAAAAGTTCGGGTTATCCAACCTACCCAAACCTCGATCAAAATCTAAAACTATAGGATTTTTTGCTGATGCAGCTAGGGTAGTTTTACCTACTCCTGGCTTGCCGTACACCATCGCAATATAACTTGTGCTCATCTTCTGTTCGTTAGGATATTGAATCTTAAACATTTTCTGCTCCTATTATTCCCTAAATAAAATCCCAGTTCATAGTGAATTTTTCACCGTTTTGCCTTAAATATTTAACTAGGCTAATACCGTCTATTTCTGATAATTTCGCTAATTGAGCAATAGCTTTTTCTTTTAGTTTGCTGTCATCTGTTTTCTCCCCCCAAAACAACAGTTCTTCGAAAACCTTTCGCTGAAAAGCTACATTGTCTTTATCAATTATCGGCTCATTAGCTTCTTTAATTTGAGTCATGATTATCTCCGTCCCCACAAATAAGCGATCAAGAAATACGCAATAATACCCATTATAAACATTGATTCTGCATTCATTTTGTCTCTCCTTTTTCTTCGTGTGTCAGCGCAAAAAACGCTATCAAAATAAAATAAATTACATATGCATATATTTCAAAATCTTGCATTTATAAAACTCCTATAAATTCTTTGTATCTAATCATCCATTCATCCTTTGTTAGTTGTTCGTTTTTCCATAAATAAGAAGCGTTGACTCTATGGTCAGAATCAAAACAATGGTGGCAGTCCTTACAATCCCAACAATCGATACATTTGATGCAGTTTGTACATTCATCGCAGTCTGAACAACTAGAGCAAAAATAACAATCTATGCAATTTTCGCTGCTATTTGTTTTATAGCATGATGTGCATTGTTCGCATGAACTGCATTCAAGACACCTGGAGCAAGCATTACAGTACCTGCACATAGCAACGGCGTCGCAATAGCTACATTGGATACTGTCTACAACATTGCAGCAATTGCTACAATCATCTATTGATTCACAATACCAGTTGTCGTATGCCTCGTTTTGATCGTAACCTGCGTCACAATCATATTCGCCAGTTTCGTAATCATAATATTGATATCTGAAGACTTTGCCGTTGTACCGATTTACTCCGCGTAGACCAGTTAACGGTGAATAGCCGTAACCATTTCCGCATATTTTATAAAAACTATTAATAAATGTGTCTGTACTAGCCGTCATCAATTCCTTCACACTATTGATTAAATCACATTTATAATCGTGAATACAATCATTTATTTGTGAATCTTCAATAACTTTTGGTTTAGATGCCAATAAGTTTTTAACTTCTTCTGTTTTTGAACATATCCAGTCTTTAATTTGGTCTATGTTTGTGTAGTCCAAGACTACTGTACCGTTTACTAACATATTACCTCCGTTTCGTTAGCTCCATTAATATCTCAAGAGCTCCATATAATTCATATATTACTCCCTTTAGGTCTCATGTCAACAACAAAATAAAAAAATATTGATTATTCCAATAAATATGATATCTGTATAGATGTAATATGTATTTGGAGATGTTATGACAGATGTAGAATTGTTAACTTTCGAGGAAGTTAGAACTTTGTTAAGGCTCGGCAAAGCAACGCTGTTCCGATTGAAAAAACAAGATGAATTATTCCCTAATGCGGTCAAAATAGGACATCGTACACTATGGAATAAGAAGGATATCATTAATTACATCCAGCTTAAAAAAGTAGGCTCGGACACAAATAGTAATTGTTAATGATGTGAATTGTACATTAGAAGAGTACTAATAACTAAGGTTATCGGTATATTTAAGGTTCTGGAGAATTGAATGAAGCATTCTTGTTATCATTCTGATGACGTATCGGTTGTGTCTGACCTTGGCAACTTCCTTGAGGTTCATATTTTGAGCTGTGTCGACGCATTTTTGAAGTGCGTTAGCAAGATCAGACAGGTTATGGTCAACCGAATTATCCATACATTAATTGTATACACAATGCGCGTTAGTAGCAAACTAAAATTTAATAAAAATGTTATTGACGGAAACACTCGCCTTAAATATCATATGATTGAAACAGAAGGAAGTGATAGCTAATGCAAGCGTTCCGTATAAAAATTATCGCCAGAACTAACGAAATACTCGTGAACTCTGGCGTTTCAACAATTAATGGAACGCGTAAGCAGAAACTAGATAAAGACGCCAATCAATACCATTGGCTAACACATACCATTGAGTTGCTGTATGTATAACACTGATCGAATTAAAAGTCAAATTTCCAAAAAATCTGAAAATATAAACAAGGAGCATGCTATGATTCAGCACAAGAAATTCAACAAAAAGTGGGTTAAATTCATCAAACAGCACGGATATGCACACTGCACAGAAAAACAGTGCATGAATATTAAGACCGTTTTTCATTGGTTTATCAAACAGAAAGAAAAATATGGTACAGACACAGTTAACGTGAACTGCAAAAATCTAGGTCATGCCATGGGGTTAACTCATGATAGGAGTGCTGCGACTATTATTCAGCGACTGTGTGACCATGGTATATGCAAGAAGGAGTACGCTAAGAACATGAAAAACAAAGGACACAAACACATTGTATTAACACTATTAGTCCCATTAGACGAAATACAAGAACTTCACGATACAAATATTTTGGTTAAACAACGAGCTAAAAAGAAATCACAACAATCTAAAATTATTGAAAAAAATGTTGAGGATGAATCACGAACTAAAAATTTATCTACGATAAATATTACAAAACAACATAACGTAAGCGAAAAAAATAAATCAAAAAATGTGATGTCTGAAAATTCTAAGGAAGATTTTCAGGAATTAAATAATCGTAATTATGCAAAATGCACACCAGTACTGATGCTAAGCCACTATAACATGATTTATGGGACGATGTACAGCCTAGACCTTGTGCCGTGGTGGAGACGCAAATTGGAAACACTTGCCGAACAATTCGACACAATGGAGGCCTGGGATCACCATTGCGTAACGCTCAAAAAAGGCGTTACATACAATTCCCCCAAGCATTTCAGCAGAATTTTGCGAAATGATCTTGTGAAAATTTCGCTGAAAAAATTCAAGAAAACCCAAAAAACACCGGACGAAAAGCGGGCAGAAGAGATCCGCCAATCGAACGAGATTATTGACAAAATGTGCGAAGTGTTCGAAAAGGTCACTGGAAAGCAAATCCCATCAAATGATAAGAAACTGCGCGCGCACCTAAAGGCCGCATTTGATCAGTGCTTTCGTTCTATCGAATACTGGGAGAAGTACATCAAGCATCTTTCGAACAAAGTCATTAGGAACACAAAAGGTTTCCTATTCTGGCTATTGTCGTTCGGCACATTATCAACGTTGAGTCCAGAAGTTACTGCGCTGATCAAGGCGGAAGAGAACAGTCGAAGGGTTGAGTCGCAACGAGTCCAAGAATTAGAAACGTTCAAATCAGAATTGGTATCCAACTCAACCTATTCTGAAGTGGAAAGGACGGTGCGATCGAGGTTCATCGATGATCACGGTGTAGCCGCTTACAACAACTGGTTGCACAACAGTACGTTCGATGTTACGCATGACACGATAACAATCACGTTCGCTGACGATTTCCAGAGGTGTTGGTTTACATCACATTACGAGCATAAGCTATACCAATATGCGCCACATAACTTCAATTTTGAGGTTAAACATTGATGTATTAGCTACAATTGGTTATAATTACATTATTTCATAATATAAACCTTCTTTAATTATGTTCATCACGTAATCCCTGATCTCTCAGGGATTAATTTAAAAAAAGATGAAAAAGTTTTATATGGGCATTATTGCATGATTAACCAGCATTGGCATAGTAATTATTTTAGTAATTTGCTACAGTAGTACTTATCATAACATTGTGCTTTCTTTTTAAAACGTTTGCCCTGGAGAAATCTGGGGCAAAAAAAGTCCCTCGTGCGATAAGGAGCAGAACACGAGGGGCAATGTCTGAAAACTTAATGAAACAATTCAATTCATTATACAAAAGAAACCAGCATTAGGCTAGTCAAATATGAATATGAAGAGCATTAAAACAAAATCAATCAAAAAAAATAATCTTGCAAAAAAACAAAAGACATACAATATATATATATTGTGTAGGTGAACATGGTGATCAAAGGCGAAGAGTACATCAAATCATCGGAGATCTGCTCGTTGTTAGATATTAAGCGAACACAGCTGGAGAGTTGGCTTTCTCGGCCAGCAATAGGCTTCCCAACGCCTCTGGTGATTGGCCGAATGAAGTATTGGCGAAGAGCCGACATCGACAAATTTGTAGATGATAAACTTAGAAGTTGTGGTATAATCGATTGAGCATTCATAGGCTTCACTAATTAATAATAACAACAGCAGAATAGCCCATCTTCCTCACCGATGGGCTTGACTAATTTTGTCATTGAAATTTATGAATTATACGCGTTCAGTCGCTGTATTTCCGCATTTCAATATTTGAGCTGTCAAATGTTATATTAAAAAAAAAGGAGGAAAACATGCCGTGGAAGGCCGCACATCAACGAATTAATTCAGCAATAACTTCTAGTCCAGATTCGCAACATAAGGAAGCAGTAAAGAGAGTTCTTAACAACATTGTAAAAGAAACAGGAGCTAGCGAGTGGAATCTTACTAGTCGAGTTGAAATGAGACCTTATGCTGCCCCTCCAGACTATGATGAAAGTTACGCGCCAGAGACATGTTTTTATTGCAATGGTTCTGAGGTAAGTGAGCGTACGTACAGAGTACATGCTTTATCCAAACATAATGCAGAACAGAATCGCAAATCTCGGTTAGAGTCACTTTTGGAATCGCCAGATTTCAGAGCAATGGTAAATTTTTCTGATAAGCCAGCTTCTTCGATATCACCTCAACCATCACGTATGACGCCACCTCCTCAGGTACAGAAAGCTAGTAATTCGCCACAAATGGAGGATGTGCAACCATCTAGAACTACCGTTAACAGACCAACAGAAAAAGCTATTAATGTGAAGACAGCAACAACGGCAAATCTTGCTTCGATGATGAACAGCATCCGAAAAAATCTGCAGAAGCACTTGAAAACTACTGCTGATGTAGGGCATGCTAGCAGGGACTTTTTTGCTGGAATTCTAAGGAGAAAGGATGCGGAATGATGGAGAGCTAATTGCGATTTCGCTTCTTAGGCGCGACTGGCTATTAGCAGATCTTGACAGATTTGAAGAGCTTATCGATGATTTATCTTATGATGATGGATATTTCACAATTATTCGAGCACTGCAATGGATGTGTAACATGACAGAAGTTGTAGACAATAAATTGACTTTTCTGATGATGCAGCGTTATGTGATAGCTCTTGCAATGTATCGACTTAGTGGTACTTGGCATGTAACTGATATGACGCCAGAAGAAGCATTTGATGAGGTGAAAAAGAATGTTCAGCTGATGAAAGATGAAGCCCTTAAAGCAATAGAAGAATATGTTTCCGAAGCAAAAAATGAACAAAGCACTTGAAGACCGTCTATATTTTTTAGAGCAGTTGGTGAAAGACTGGGAAGAGTTAGACGCCAACAATGTTGTATCAATGCTTGGCGATATATCTCCAGAAACAGGCTATGCGTATGTATTTAGGTTGATTCAACGAACACTACAAATAACGTATCCAAAGAGTTTTCATGAGCTTATCGCTATCCAACGAGTGCTACTTGAATCTGCACATAGGTCAAGCGAGGCACTAGCTTGTGGGAAAAAGCCAAAATACGATCGAGAGAACCTTGATTGGTTAATTAAGCGCTTAACCTACGTAAAAAACAACGTAACTACCGAAGTTGGAAATGTAATTAAGAAATTACGGAATAAACATCAATTGTCGTCGTAATGCCCCCAAATGGATATTATTTTTACTGTGTTAAGTTCGGCAATTACCTCGTAAACCAATCTATGCTTGATATTAATTCGTCGGCTGTACACATTATGTAATCCAAGCAGTTTTTCAAAGTTTGGAGGCGTTGTGTAAGGATCTTCAGCAATGATATTAAGTAATTTTTCTAACTTAGGTTTCAAGCCAGCTCTTTCTATCTTCTTAGAATCGCTACAAACTTGCTTCGTGTACTTAATAATCCATTGTTTTACCATGGCAAAGTATCCTCACAGTCATCAAGTGACGTATTGATGCCGTTCATAATATCATCACGAGTCTTCTTGTTACTCATAAGATAGGAAGTCTCTTGCAAAGAGTTCCATTCTTCCTCAGAAACCAATATACAATTGCCTGCTTTGGACGTAATGATCAAAGGATTACCATTACATGTATCTGATAGAATGTTATATAAATTCTTCCGAGCTGTTGTTGCGTTAATCATATTCATAATAACTCTCCCTTATTTTCAATAACGTACCATAAAACGTACGTTTTTGCAAGTTTTTTACGTTATTAGTTCTTAACAGGAGATATTTCAACGCCATCAGTTGAATCTTTGTATCCAACAACTACATATTGTGGAGCAGATGTTATTTCTGTGTTTTTTGGATTGAGATAGTCGAAGATGAATTTGAAAAGAGCAGGATGGTTGTTTATCTTTTCATTGTTGGTTAGACTATTAGCAATAGCGGAAGCAATTTTAAATGTTTTCTCCTTGATGATGTCGTCGTTTGGTGGGAAATATGCGTAATTTTCTTGAAGCGCACGAATCCCCGCTTGCGTAAATCGGCCGAAATAGTTATCTAACGTGCCGATAGGATTTTCGAGATGCTGTTTAACATCAGCGACTATGTCATCTATCATTTGTTTAGTTGCGGTTTTTTCGCGAAGAGCTTTGATTACTTCTAGTTCATAAGTAAGATTTAACTTCGTGAAGTTAGGTTTGCGCACTTTTGGCACTGATCATTTCCTCCGATATACTATAAACAGTATATGAAGGAAATTGACATGTCGCAATTCGATTGCGTGCGAAAGGAATTCAAATTCTTGTGGACGTCTCCGGCAACAAGAAAGGTTATAGTGGCAGCACGAGGCACAGGTAAGACAGTTGCTACTCTACAATTCGTTCTTGATAAACTTCTCACAGGTAAGCCGAACAGCAGAGCTGTGTTCTTCTCCAGCACTTTGAAACAAGTCAAGCAAACAGTTGAACCAATTATGAGACAATTGACCATCAACTTTGACCAAAAATTCTGCTCATACAACAAATCAGAGTATATATACAAGTTCAAGCTAGCGAAGGATGATCAACGAGAACTGATTCTACTGTCATATGAAAATCCTGAAGCGAAAAGAGGACTTCACCCACAAATCATTGTGCTAGATGAATGCGCATCCATGCCTGCTAGTATGTTCGGTAACATCATCTCACCAATGTTAGTCAACAAGCACGACATTCTAATAGCTATTGGTACGGCACAAGGAAAGAATAAATTCTATGAATTGTTCATGATGGGCATATCTGAAGATTTCCCTGACTGGGAGTCTTACAGAATCAGAGCATCTGATTGTACTTTATTTGATGCAAACTATTTGTTTGCGCAGAAGAACACCTTAACGAACGCTGAATATGCTCAGGAGTACGAGTGTGATTTCAACGCTAACGTACTAGTAGGTAGCGTGTATGGCGAGTTCTTAGACAGATTCACCGTGCATAACATTGATGATTGCTATGGCTGGAATCCAGATCAACCAGTGTATACAGCTTGGGATCTTGGTTATAGCGACTATACAGCAATCTGGTTCTTCCAGAAAAAACATGACATTGTCACTTTCATAGATTACTATGAGGATAGTGGCAAGGAAATATCATTCTATGCAGACTACCTAATCACGAAACCATACGTCTACAAGAAGTTGTTCTTGCCACATGACGGTAGCCATAGCAATATTCGAGGAGCGTCGGTAGAACAGCAGCTGACAGGGTTTGGATTCAAATGCGAAGTGCTGCCTTGTAGATCGGAATTCGAAGGTATTGATGCAGTTAGAACAATGCTTAAGACGTGTAGATTCGATGCGAAGAAATGTGCTTTCGGCTTAGATCGATTGAAGAGTTTCAAGTACAAGATCGATAAGAAAACTGGCCTAAAGCTTCCAGCTACAGAGCATTCAGACGCATCCCATTGTGCAGATGCATTTAGATACGCAGCAATGTCAAAAGAGATTTGGCAGAGTGAGTGTAGTTCTAGTACTATTGTGTATAGAGGGGACTATTCTGTGTACGTATAGTCCAATTAGGAATAGGAAGGAAATAAAAACATGAGTTTCATGAAAGCAGCCTCTACAATTTTACCTGTTGCAAGTAGCGCGATAAGTAAAGTTGCACCAGTAGCAGGCAACATAGCCAAAGGAATTGGCAAAATTTTCGGAGGAGATATCGAAAAAGGCGTTAACAGCTTTGTTGATAAGGGTATGAATATCGTCAATTCTGGTACTGGCTTAATGAATGGAATTAGTGGATTGTTTAGTGGAGGCGATATAGGACAAAATGTTAACTCCATAATCAAAAACGGAGGAGGATTGATTAGTGGAATAGGAGGTCTGTTTGGTGGTAGTGGCCAGGCGCAAGGATCAGTAAGCCAGGCAGTTCAAAAACGACCAATGCAAACTGCTAGAAGGGTTGTCTAGAAGTGGTTGATCTGTCTTCAATTTTTAGTTTAGGTAGCATTGGACTAAATTTATTTGCCAATGTAAGTTCAAGAAATGCTTCAAAGGCATCTGAAAACTCTTATCTACAACAAGCTGAAATCAATAGACAGATCGGCGCACTTAATTCAGAGGCTGCAAATAGAGCAGGCACGGAGTCTATGTATGCAATTATTGCACAGACAAAAAAAATGCTTGGATCACAGATCGTTGAATTCTCTAATAGAGGAATCGATCTTGAAGGCTCTCCAATGTTGGTATTAGGCGAGACTGCAACAATGGGGCAAGCTCACGCACAACAAGCATTGTTCAATGCTCGAGTAAACGCGATTAACTATGAATTAGGAGCACAATCTTCTGTTAGCAATGCTATGCATCAAGCTGAAACTGCTAAGTATAATGCAGCTTCATCAATGATGAACACAGTAACAGGAGTGGCTGACGGTTATAAATTGATGAAATCCATGTTTAGCAGTTCTACACTAAACAACAACATAGCATCGCCAGCAACATCATCTAACTCTACAATCCAATCTTTGCTACTATCGAGGTTGAAAGTATGAAGCGCATCTTATCCGAAGACCAAGCATCAGCCCAAGCAAGTCGAGGCACAGGCAGCCCGCACTCACAGATAGCTCAACCAAGTGTGTATGTGCCTAATTACAAAGGTGTGAATAATATACTGTATCATAGTGGCGGTAGTGGCAAAGTGTCCTTTATGAACGCATTGGCTAGTACGAGTCAGAAGCAAGTTGCTTATCAACAGGCGTTGTATGACAACATGGAGGTTAACAACGCTCTAGCTAGTGTTGATACTGCTTATCGTCAAGAATCTGAGAAGTTCTTTCAGGATAATCCGTCAGGTAGGAACTATACAGAATACATAACCAACAAGTATGATGAATTGTCTGATACAGCAGTTCATTCAGGGTCGAATCAACAAGTTAGAGACAAGCTTAAGCTTGTTTTCAGCCATCGGAAGGCTGATGTAGCAAACAATGCCTTTAAGATGGAGCAAGAGCGATACACTGGATGGGCAATTAATGAGACTGAGCAACAATTGGCAGCTACTGCTAATGAGTTGATGTTGTCGCCCGGCGAAGTTCAAAGCTTATCTACCAAATATCAGCAACAACTATCATCGCTGCAAACTGTAATTGCACCAGACAAATTCGAAAAGTTCGCTAGAAAGAAGATTGAGCAATTCACGTACTCTTACGGCTTGGGATTGATCAAGAACAATCCGTACACAGCTGTAGATATGGTTAAAGGTTCGGAGTTCAGTAGCAAGTTATCGCCCGAACAGTTTGCCAGATTGCAAGCACAAGCTAGGTACGAGGTCGAGCATCAAGACTACAAGGCTAGACAGTACCAGGCAATGATAGATTCTGCTAATAAGCGAGAAGAACTATCTCTGTTCCACAAGATGGAAATAGGTATTTATCAAGATTCTATAAGCAAAGCCAGCATCGAAAACGCGAATTTGAGCGACAAATATAAAGCAAGACTGTTCAAAACGTATGATTCGCACATTAGGAAGAGTCAAAACAAGGTGAATGTTGATAATCTAATAACAGACGCATTAGAAGAAGGAACAATTCCTGTAGAGAAATTGAAAGCCGACGATCAAAGTAAATTTCTTCAAGGCTATTTCAAGGGTGAAAACGAAAAAAGAAACCAAGCTGGTCAAGCCGAAATGTCGTTTGTTGAGCGTGTTAAGTTTTTACAGGATCACCAGTTGGTGTTCAAGGCGACATATCATCCGATTAACAGCGAAATTCATGACACAATCCTTAAAGGCACTAGCGCAGCTAAATTACTAGATGCAAGTTTCGCAATTGCTGGAAATTCAAACATCCCAGCTTTGGGTAAGATAGATAAAGACGTAAAAGACTTTGCATGCTTAGCTCACAGCATATTTGATGGTAATAGTTCGCCTGAGTACATCATTAAGGTTCGTGATGACTATTTTAGCTCAGACAAAGCGACTATTGAGTACAACAAACAGAAATGGAGAGAATCTTTCCCATTATCTGAGCAAGCTGGTAAACTCAAAGATTTTTATGACGATAACGGATATCGTCACTGGTTCGGAGCAAGCATAGAACAGAGTTTGGACGTTCGACGCGTCAACGCAGAAATGATTGATATCATGAAGCGTGTTTTCTACAGAACAGGTTCTGAACAGAAAGCTTATGCAGCTGCATCAAGCAGACTAAAAAGCATCGTAAAGTACGATCCGTATTCGAAGAGATACGCAATCAATCCTCCAACGACTGAGAACACAGGCTTAACTCAAGATAAGCTACAAAATACTATAGATGAGGATCTTAAAGCAAGTTTAGCAATAGCTAAGAATGCTGGTAATTCTGGAGATTTGGAAGGAATTACCGTGAAAGATCTTCACTTAGAAAGTGTAAATTTCCACACTACTGACTACAACGTGTATTATTTAGCTGATCCTGACGATTATACATCACGTATGTATCTGTATGATAAGAATGGTAAAAAAATCATAACGAATCCTGTACCAAAGAAAGAACAAAATAAAGATGCCAATAGTTAATGACGACGAAGAAGTTGTAAACGACGATGCGTCAGCATCTTCAGAAAGTGCACAAGGAGTTCCAAATCCTGAAGATAAAGGATTAGAAGAAGATTCGTACTCGAATTCTGAAGTGATTATTGCTCATGTTAGGCAAAGCAATTCAGCATATCAGGCTTATAAAGCTGCTAAACTAGGTAGATTATCTACAGGAATAAAAGGTTATAACTTAACTGTATTATCGAAAAATTACGACGAAGAGCAGCTAGCAGCCAAAAACTTTAACCTTAAAGAAGAACTGGATGTTAGAGAAATTCCAGCTGAAGAAAGAGAGTTTTTCGCGAATGTGAAAACGCCAAAACAGCTATCTGTTGCAATGGATTATTATCAGCAAGACCAAAAGGACAAGGAAATACTATCTAATACAAGTATTGCGAGAAACTTAGCTTTAGGAGTTGTGGCAGGCGCGACAGATCCTATCAACTATATACCTGTAGCGAGAGCACTGAAATTTGGATCAACTGCTGTTAGAGCGGCTGTAGAAGGTGTTGTTGTTGGTGGAGCAAGTTATACTCTTAGAGCTGCTGCCAACAATGATTTCGAAGTTGAAGATCTTGCAATTGATTCGGTAGCTGGAGGAGTAACCGCAGGTATTTTCACAGGCGCACTCAAAGGAATAAGCAGCTTGCCTAAACTCGAAGTGTTCAAATCGTTCAAGAGTGCAATCAAAGACATGATGGACACATCTAGATGGTTCGAGATGGAGGATGGAGTTCTAAAAGAAGTTTCTGTCGGAAAATTCGGAACTGTGAAGCAGAAAGCAAAGCGTACAGTATGGAAGATGCTGGAGAACTCTCCAATGTGGCAGATGTATAATTCTGGCGATCCATTGTTGAAGGATCTATCATGGCGATTGTTTCGAAGCCGAATCTCGAACCTAAAACCAGACAAAGGAGTTGTACCTATAACTGCTGAGGAAGGTCTGAACGCACACATCCGTAACGAGATGGTTCTATCCGAAAAAGTTAACAGCTTACGCGATCAATTTATTCAGTCTTCTGGCGGATCTGTTGCAGACTTTAACAACAAGGTTGGATTGGAGATTGTTAATTCTTATGTAGAAAGAACAGCTGAAAAGCCTTCAGGATCAATTGTTTTAGCTGGAACTACTACTGACAAGCACGTTCTTGAAGCAGCTGAAGAGGTACTAAAGTATCAACACGACATAATACTAAGAGCGGAAAAGTATGGAGTTGTTGATAAGGAATTTGGAGGGGCGATCAATGCAACTAGATACGTTGTTGACGAATCATTGTGGGAAAGGGGCGTGTTTACAGGCTCAAAAGAGACCGCAAAAGGACACATCATCAGAAAATACAATCCAAAAGCAATAATTGAAAAGTCAGAAACTGTTAAAAAGCTTCTTGAAAAGGAGATAGAGATCAACGATGGGCAAATATCTCCGAATGTGCTAGCGGCAGCTATTAGCGGAAACAAAATAGACACATCATCATCTCGTGATGCTTCTGATATAGCGCACAAAGTGCTGACTATGAAAAAGAGAGAAATTGCCGTGTCTGATGCTGTCTTGCTAAAGGAGGGCTTGCTTGATTACGATCCAGTTACCAATCACTCTGAACAATACAGACGGATAGCTGCGCAAACAGAGCTTAACAGAGTAGCGCAAGAGATGGGATATGAAAATTGGGACTCGATTAAAACAGCATTTGTTGCCGCTTCAAACGAAAAGAGAGGAGGGCTCGTTTTGCAGGGCGAACAATTGCCAAATGCAGAACAGGTTATCCAGGCTAATAGGGATACAGCCCAATACAATTTGAATTTGCTTAAGAATGTTGAATTGGCGTTTAAGGGTGAATTGAATAAGAATGGACTATTAGCGAATAACCAAGTCATAAGATGGGTTCATGATACAAAAGCATGGCAATTTGTGGCTATGAGTGGTCAGATGATGTTGTCATGTACGTTAGACGCGTCGCAATTAGTACTACGACATAATTTCGGTCGAGGTATGAAACGAATGTTCTCGGATATGGCTAAGGGGGCATACAATACGTCTGTAGATCTTCTCGCATTGGGATTAGACAAGGCGCACATGGATAATGTTGCGAAAGGCCTGAGAGAATTCAAACTGAAATATACAAAAGATCAGATAGATGAAGCGTTTGGTTTCTTAGATCAAGCATGTATGAGGAACAGATTCGCCGATTTAGCCTCAATAAGCGCAACTAATACAGAGAAATTGGGAGATAGAGTCAGCAGATTCGCTAGCGAATACACTGGAATGGATCTTGTCATCAAATCCCTAAAAAAATCAGCGGCAGAAGGCGAATATAGTCATCTCATTAAGGAGTGTTTGAAGGGAGAACAGGCTAACAGGCAGTATTTGAACAAGATGGGAATAAGCGAGGATTTCCAGCGTTCTATAGCTGAAGGTTTCAACAGGGCAGGCACCAAAGAAAGTGGCATTTATTATGTTGATCCAACTATGTTTAAGCAAGATCTTCAAGATCAGTTGCAAGCGTCAATTCAATCAATCGCAGATCAGACTATTTCAACTGCCGGAATAGGAGATGCTCCGTTGTTCCTAAGGACAGCAGCTGGTTCTTTGTTCTTTATGTTCAAAAGCTATCCGTTCTTGATATACAACAACTTTATTCGTCCAGCAATGCGCAATGACATCACAAAATCAACAGCTGCTGCAGCTGTAGCAGCGTCTCTTTCGCTTAGCGCAGCGAGATTGTTCGTGAAAAATACCGTTAACGGATACGAAACTGATCCTACTAGCTCTGATTTCTGGAAAGAGGTTTTGGAGTATAGCAACATCAATACATATATTATAGAGAACTCTCTATTGTTATACGACAAAACATTTAATCGTAAATACAACGATGACGTGGCATCATCTATATCTGTTCCATTAGCCATGTTCAACAGAATATGCAAAACTGTAGCTGGCTTGGCTACTGGAGATGCGAATCTTAGATCCGTTAGAAACATGACGCCAGGCCTTAACTTCTGGTGGGCTAGGCCATTAACCAATCCTCTCTTGCCTAAGACGAGAAGAAAACGCAAATACAACCCAAATTGGTGATAGCATGACAGTATTATCAACAGAAACATCTAATATGTTCGTTGTAGATTCATTGCATGAACATGATCAATTTAATATTACTTTTCCATTCATAGAAAATGCAGAGTACATTAAGGTATTAGTACGAGACCGAGAATTTAATAAAATTTATCTTGAATTAGACGTTGATTATTCAGTGACAATCGAAGATGGAACAAACGGAGTGTACGGCACTATAGTGATGCTGAAAGATATAGCAGATGCAACTCGTATTGCTATATATAGGAAAGTTACAGAAAGTCAGGATACTGTATTTGATTCACAGACAGTGTTTGCTGGAACAACAGAAGACGCGCTGGACAAATTAACGATGATAGCGCAAGACAATCGCATGATAGAACGATCACTGCATGTTGCTATTGATGACGTTGTAAATGAAGGTGATCTTGAATTGCCTCGTGCTAGTAAAGGAGCAGGTGTAGTTTATCGTGATGAACATGGTAAATTTAACGTCGGATCAATGTATGGAATGGATAGAGCTTTACGGCAGTCCAAACATGAACAGCCTGACGATTCATTTGTTTTAGAAAAAGAAGATAGAAAAGGAAAGTACATTACATTTAACGATGAAGGAAGTGTCATGCTTCTTCCAACTTTAAAAACCGGAGAGCATGTCATGAAGTTAGATGGAGGTTATCTTACTACAAGAAATTTATTTAGTGTTGCATACGAAGGTACATACGAGAGTTTAGCGACCAAGTTATGTGCAGGAGATGGTGTAACTATAGATGAAGAAACAGTAGATGATGAAGAAAATAAAAAAACTGTAATAAAGGTACCGTTAGCCAGCAAAGATGTAGCA